>Ga0315291_10001247_pt1 | contig 34038 bp, 38 predicted proteins | sample YL17G12_20_MG_FD_203070 | JGI IMG/M metagenome (GOLD analysis project Ga0315291, IMG submission 203070) | Sediment microbial communities from Yellowstone Lake, YNP, Wyoming, USA - YL17G12_20 | ecosystem: Environmental > Aquatic > Freshwater > Lake > Sediment | place: USA: Wyoming | collected...
ATGACCGGCCGCGAAAATGTCTTGGCTGGAAAACGCCGAGACAGGTATTATCTGATTACTTAAAAAGCCTGGGTGTCCTAATTCCAGCTTGAATTCAGGTCTATCAATATCTTTGACAAAATAATAAAATATTATTATAATAATCGCCTACTTTTAATTCAGTTTATGAAAAAAAGCTCGGGCTTACCAGAGATAGATAATGGTGAAATAATCGATATCCACTCTCATTTGGGCAATATGCTCTACAATGGTGGTGGAAATGTTATTGGCCAAAAAGGCGTTAAACCAATGAGTGCTTTAGACTTGGGCTTTATTGCCAGTTTGGTCAAATTCGGTAAAAAACCAAGGGAACTGACGGGAATAGCCAGAACCTTGGCTACTTATTTTGGAAGGCAAAGGATTGCCGGTGCAACACTGGAAAATATGCAAAAAGCTCGCGTCGGTACTGGTATAGGCAAATCTTGTTGCTTGCCGGTTCCTCCTAATGTTTGTTTTGATGACCTCAAAAAAGCTCATCACGATGATAGCCGGGTCATACCATTTACCGGAGTTGATTTTGATCAGATAGAAGGCTTTGAGCAACGATTGCGGAGCGATGTATCTCGCGGGGCTAAAGGCATGAAAATCCACCCAATAATCCAAAATGTTTCGCCTATTGACCAGCGCATGTTCGATGTGCTTGATGAGTTTGCCCAGTATGACCTTCCGATTCTTTTCCATACCGGCCGTGTTACATATTACTTTTGGGAAGAGAAAGCAAAGGAGAATGTCGATTACGGCAACATGGAATTGCTGGAAAGGATGATTGCCGGAAACAGGGCTAGAACAAAAATCATTTTAGGTCATGCAGGTATGTCTGAACTTGATTATGTGCTCGCAAAAATGCCACAGCATCCGAATGTATACGTGGATACCACTTTCCAGCATCCTCTGCGCATCAGAAGCCTGATAAAAGCCTTTGGTTCAGAAAGGGTGCTTTTTGGTTCCGACTGGCCTTATGGAGATATGAAACTTGCTGTAAAATGTGCCCGTTTAGCTTTAGAGCAGGAAAACGACCGCCAGACAACTGCTCGGGTCTTGAGGGAAAATGCGAAAAATTTGCTGCATTTAGAGAAATAACTTACCAACGAAATAACAACTGTTGCTGGCTCCAGGCTCTGTCTGGAGCCACAGTAGCCGGTTATCTTGGCTCCGGACTGGAGCCGCGGAGCCAACAACGGGTTGTTTTTCAGATTTCGTATTTTGTATTTCCAGTTATAATGTAGCCATGTTCATCGCCGACCTACACATCCATTCCAAGTATTCCCGCGCGTGCAGTAAAAATCTTGATCTGCCGAATATCAATGCCTGGTGCCAGCTTAAAGGCATCGATCTTGTTTCGACTGGTGATTTTACGTATCCAGCATGGTTTAAAACCCTGAATAATGAGTTTGAGGAAACCGCGACTGGTATTTACAGCCTGAAAAAAGAATATCTTGATAATCATCATGTCCATATTCCTGAAAGCTGTAAACGGCCTGTCAGGTTCATTCTGAGCACGGAGATAAGCCTGATCTACAAAAAAAACGATAAAGTCAGGAAGGTACATCATGTCATTCTGGCGCCAAACCTGGAAACGATCGCGAAAATAAATATAGAACTGGATAAACGGGGTAACATAAGGTCGGATGGGCGCCCAATTCTTGGTTTGGATAGTAAAGAGTTGCTTAAAATCCTAATATCGATTTCGCCTGATATCCAGCTGATACCCGCGCATGTCTGGACACCGCATTTCGCGATTTTTGGCTCGGTGTCCGGGTTCGATTCCGTCGAAGAATGTTTTGACGAATTAAGCGGACATATATGCGCGCTGGAAACAGGCCTTTCATCCGATCCTCCGATGAACTGGCGGCTGAGCAAAAATGACAAATACGTGCTTGTTTCAAATTCCGATGCCCATTCTCCACAGAAACTCGGCCGTGAAGCCACTGTTTTTGACTGCGATATGACGTATCCTGCCATTCTTAACGCGCTCCGGAAAGACCATAATAAAGTCGCGGGCACCATCGAATTTTATCCGGAAGAAGGCAAATACCACGCTGACGGTATCCGAAGCGAAAACCTTTGTCTAACTCCTGAGGAAACTAAAAAAAATAAATTTGTTTCGCCTAAAACCGGCAAAAAAATCACTGTCGGCGTCTTACATCGGGTTAGCGATTTGGCGGACAGGCCATCTGGAGTAAAGCCGAAAACAGCGCGCGGGGTCTGGTACATAATCCCGTTGACAGAGATCATTTCCGAGATCCTTAAAGTCGGCGAGGCCAGTAAAAAAGTTAATGAAATGTATTTCGGTTTACTGGAAAAAATCGGTCCTGAATTTTATATCCTGAAAGATGCTCCGATTGCATCGATTAAAGAAGTTAACCATATTCTCGGTGAAGCTGTGCAGCGCATGCGTGAGGGTAAAACAATAGTTAAACCTGGATATGACGGCGAGTATGGTATAATAAAGCTCTTTAGGGATGACGAGTTGGCCTCCAAAGAACAATTGACCTTTGACATTTGACTTTTAACCGGATTTTGTCAGCGGTCAAATGTCAAATGTTAATTGTCAAAAGTTACATGTTAAATCTTTCCCAACAACAAGCAGTCAAAACAACAGAAGGCCCTCTAAGGATAATTGCGGGCGCGGGTACGGGTAAGACCCAAACCCTTATTTCACGCATAGCTTTTCTTGTAAAAGAAAAAGGCATGCATCCTCAAAAAATTCTGGCACTTACCTTTACTAATAAGGCCGCCCATGAGATCAATGTAAGGCTCCTCGAAAAAAACCTGTCAACTGTAAATGCCATGACCTTCCATTCATTAGCGGCTCGTCTAATAAGGAAATTCTGGAATCCCGATTTTTCAATAATCACCCGCAAAAAACAGGAAGAGATACTTAAAGAAATCCTTACCGATGACGAGGTTCCTGATATGAAAAACATCATATCGTCCCTGGATGCGATACGTTATAACGATCCCGCGCATGGCGGCGAGCTGGAAAGTGAAAATTTCAGCATGCCGGAAATAAGGCTGCGTGAGATCCTGAAAAAATATCAAGCTCAATTAAATACAAATAATGAAATTGATTTTACCGGCCTATTAGCAACGCTGATCCAGATGTGGAAAGAAAAGCCTGACACACTTTTAAAATGCCAAAATTTATTTCAGTATATTCTGGTTGATGAATATCAGGACGTTAACGCCGCGCAGATAAAAATAATGATGGACTTGGCGGAATCCCACCAGAATATCTGTGTCGTCGGCGACCCGGATCAGACCATTTATTCGTGGCGCGGCGCGAAAGCCGAGACAATGACAAAGTTTGAAAGGCTTTATCCTGACGCTGTTTCAATTTCGCTTATAAAAAATTACAGGAACCCGCCAGCAATTCTTAATGGGGCTGAAAAACTTATAGCCCATAACATCGGCCGTTTAAAGACAAAACTGCAGCCGACAATTACAAAAGACCGGATCATCAGTTACTGGGAAAGTGAATCTGAATGGCGCCAGACTGAGATCATTTTCCATCTGTTGGAAAAATATTTTGGAAGCCATGGCGAAATGCATATGGCTGATCAGCTGGATATCAACAGGGATGAGGATTTCAGGCAGTTTAGTGATATCGCTTTGCTTTACAGGACCAAGTCTCAGGGCAGATTTCTTTTTGAACAGCTTACAAAACGCGGTTATCCGTGCCAGATGTCTTCCCCTGATTCTTTTTGGGAAAAGAAAGAAATAGTAGATTTTTTGGATGGCGTTGAAAACCTGAACAAATGGACGGATATAAGTCTGGTGAAGGACAAATTCAGCAAATGGATATCTGATAAAATCGATAAATTCATAAAATCTCAGAATTTTTCAAAATCTCATATAAATAACCTTGATCGTTTGATCCCGTACGCCATGGTTTTCGACTATTTGCCTATTCAGGAAGCCTTGTCCCGCCTGCTTGACGAAGCGCGGACGGAACAGGAAGTCGATAACCTGATCCAGACAGACAAAATCAATTTGCTTACTTTGCATGCAGCGAAAGGCCTGGAATTCCCAGTCGTTATGATAATCGGCCTTGAAGAGGGAAATCTGCCCCATAAGAAGCTGAAAGACGACCAATACTGGCTCGGGGAAGAACGCCGCCTGCTGTATGTCGGAATGACTCGTGCAACTGACGAACTGCATATTTTCACGAATAAAAAAAGGGAAGACAGGATTCAGGAACCCTCCAGATTCCTGAAAGAGATCGGATATGAAAATATGGTTCCAGGAAAAATGCCCGAGGTGAAAATACAGAGAATAAACCGAAAGGAAATCAAAAAGGCTCAATTGAAATTGTTTTGATTTATAATTTGTTTGACTAATTTTTTAAAGTCCGTATTATTTCGATAGTTTTATAATTATCGAACTATTTATTTATGAAAAAATTATCCGGACTGGCCTATTTGTTTAAAGCCTTTTCAGACAAAAATCGGCTAAAAATTATTCAGTTGGTATATAAAGGGGGCTTAAAATGTTCTTTGGGAAAAAATGGTAAATGCGAAGACCGTACTTGCATAAAAGACCTCGCGAAACATCTTAAAATCGGACTTCCGACGGTATCGCATCATGTTAAAGAACTTGCAAATGCAGGTCTTTTAAAAACTGAAAAACAGGGGCGCTGGTCTTTTTTGCAGATCAATCCAAACCGTTTCCGGGAATTAAACGATTTTTTACAGCTTATTATTAAAAAATAATCTAACCTATGTTCCAATATCTCTCCAATTTCATCACTTTTCAGATTTTCCATCTTAATCCTTATAGCAGATTAACAGAGGTGGCTAATTTCTTTATTTACGACACAATTAAAATCCTTTTCCTTATTTTTACTGTTGTAACAATTATAAATTTTATAAGGACTTTTTTTGAACCAAAACTGATGAAGGAAAAAATCGGAAAACTGCCATTCGGAATAGGCAATATTGCCGCATCTTCATTCGGGGCTATAACTCCCTTCTGTTCCTGTTCATCGATTCCGCTATTTATCGGTTTTATCGAATCACGGATATCTTTGGGTATAGCGTTTTCATTCCTTATTACATCACCTCTTGTTAATGAAGTCGCTTTTGTAATAATGGGCGGGCTTTTTGGTTGGAAAATCGCGTTCGCGTACGCGCTATCCGGCATCGCGCTCGGCGTAATAGGGGGAATGGTTATCGGCGCGCTAAAAATGGAAAAAGAAATTATTCTGGAAAACCGTGAAGAAAAGCAAAGCGAGAGCTATATGCCGAAAACCTTTCACGGAAAGGTTAAATTCGCTTTACAGATAGGTCTTAACAATCTTAAAAAATTATTGCCTTATGTAGTCGGCGGCGTTGCTGTCGGCGCACTTATACACGGATATGTGCCACAAGATTTTTTCGCCAACACCGTAGGCCGTTATCAGGCGCTTTCCGTTCCAATCGCGACGCTTATAGGAATTCCGATTTATGCGGGTTGTTCAACAATAGTGCCTTTAATTTTCTCGATAACGGCTAATGGCGTTCCATTGGGTACTTCGCTTGCTTTTATGATGGCTATATCCGGACTTTCTCTGCCTGAGGCGATTATTTTAAAAAGGGTGATGAGCTTAAAATTACTAGTCACATTTTTCGGACTTGTGACTGCCGGGATCATAATAATCGGTTACCTGTTTAACTGGCTTACCTGAAAATGATTATCTGAAATACTCCCACTAATTTTAAAATTATGAACAAAAACATAATCGCTAAACTTTCTTTTCTAGACAGGTACTTAACTCTTTGGATATTTTTGGCAATGGCTATCGGAGTAATGAGCGGTTATTTTCTTACAGGCGCAGAATCATTCATAAATCGATTTCAAGTCGGAACGACAAATATTCCAATTGCGATTGGCCTTATTCTTATGATGTATCCGCCACTAGCTAAAGTGCGTTACGAAAAGCTGGGCAAAGTTTTCCACGACTGGAAAGTATTAAGCCTGTCGCTTGTGCAAAACTGGATAATCGGACCGATTTTCATGTTTCTGCTGGCAATTGCTTTTTTGCATGGCTACCCGGAATATATGGTCGGCTTAATTATGATTGGATTAGCTCGCTGTATCGCAATGGTAATTGTATGGAATGAATTAGCGGAAGGCGATCACGAATATGCGGCCGCTCTTGTTGCTTTCAACAGCATTTTTCAAATCATATTCTTCAGTTTATACGCATATATTTTTATCACGCTTCTTCCGCCTCTATTTGGAATGGAAGGCAGTATTGTCAAAATAAGTATGTGGGAAATAGCAAAAAGTGTGTTCATATATCTTGGCATACCATTTCTGGCGGGTTTTATTTCAAGATTCTCTTTGATCAAGCTAAAAGGGGGAATTTGGTACAAAACTCGATTTTTGCCTAAAATATCACCGATTACACTTGTCGCATTGTTATTCACGATCATTGTGATGTTTGCGCTTAAAGGCAAACTGATTGTTCAAATACCATTCGATGTATTGCGAATTGCTTTGCCGTTGCTGATTTATTTTGTGATAATGTTCCTGGTCAGCTTCTATATGTCAAAAAAAATAAAAGCTACTTATGAAAAAGCAGCTACCCTATCTTTTACAGCGGCAAGTAATAATTTTGAGCTGGCAATCGCAGTAGCTGTAGCGGTTTTTGGCATTAATTCAGACGTCGCCTTTGCCGCAGTAATCGGACCACTCGTGGAGGTGCCGGTTTTAATTGGATTAGTTAATGTGGCATTATGGTTTAAAGGCAGATATTTTAAATAATTACTGCATCTCCAAAAAATATGCTTTTCCATCGGTAAAAAATATATCACCAGAAAAATTTTTACCGAGTATCGGTTCGACAAATTGTTTTTTTTCAAAAACTGCTATTGTTCCCGTTTTCTGCAAATCGCTAAACAGAAATTCTCGTTCCGTGTCTATATCAGGACTGATTTTGTGGGTTATCCCCCACTTTATTCCAGTATCTAAACTGGCTGTGCCTACATAAATATGTTTACCGTCTTTTGTCACATAATTTGTTTTCCAGAACTTCGCGTGATGCCGTTCGCGTACATTATTTGCGCCTGTTGATTTTTCAAAACCGAAATCATGAACCTGCGCGTTCCAGAATGAGGGAGTCATTGGCGCTTTTGGATCCGGCTGATTAAGTATGACTGCTTTCGTGATTCCTATTATTGAAGAAACATTGATTTTGTCAGCCATAGACCAACCAGCGCTTTGGAAATCATCGATTAGCTTATTATCGTCGGAAACGGTAATAATAAAACTGATGGGCTCCTGCCTGTCTCCTATAAGAGTTTCAGTGTATTTTAACTGGTCATCGGTAAAAACTTCTTTAAGATCTCCTGAGACGACTATTTGTCGTGGAATAAGGACATGGGAAAGCGGCGGATTGTTATTTTTTGCATAAGCGACGTAAAACAAAACGGAAGATAAGATTAATGCCGCAGAAATAATCTGTGCCCATATTGATAAATGAGATTTTACAGGTGTCTTTTTACTTGAATAAAGCCATTCTGAAATGCTTATTCCTATTATGAGCCAAAGCGCGCCGACCAAATAACCGCTCCACACATCGCTTACGTAATGTACACCTAGATATAAACGGCTGAAACCGATAAGCAGTATCAGAATGGCGCCGGCAAAAAAAACATTCATTTTTACTTTAATTTTTTTCGCGCCACGTAAAAACATGTAAGTTAAAAATCCATAAAACGCCACAGCGATAGTCGCGTGGCCGCTCGGGAAAGAAAAAGAATTTTCAAAATAAAGTGCGGCTTCAGGCCGAGCCCTATGGAAGGCAAATTTGCCAAGTTGTGTGACAGTTGCACTGCCAACGACCGATATCATAAGCGGGGTAATGTATGAGCGTCTGTCCAATAGCCATAAAACACCAATGGTTGCCGCAACAAAAGCTATGACTATCTGCGATTTGCCTAGCAATGTGATCCAAAGGAAAATCTTTGTCATATCAACGCTTCTGAAAGCGGCAAGCAAATTCGCAACCCTAATATCTGCGGCCACTATCGGTGCAGAAGTGATCAGATCTTCAACAATACCTCCAAAAAGAAAAAATACATAAATGAATACAACTATAAAAAGTGTCAGTGTGAGACCATAAAAATTGCTTTTATCTAACCTCTTTGTAATAAATCGGAAAAAGGAAGGGTGTCTGTTTACTAATTTTACGACATCCGGATTGTTGGCTACCGCATGCTTAATTGAACTCCAGACTGAGGAAAGGAAAAGAAAAAAATTACGTCCGTATTTTATAATCATCCATTCCGCAAAATAAAAAATTATGGATACGGCCAGAAGTAAAACAAAGAGAAATCCGCTTCGAGAAAGCCAGGTTTCTGCAACGGTTAATGAATATGCAAAAAGATATCCTATTCCTGCCCATTCGATTCCCCATCCGATAGCTCCAAGCGCATTCCAGATAAAAAATGTTCTTTGCCGCATATTTACCGAACCAGCGATAAAAGGAATAATCTCTTTGACGCTCGGAATAAAACGTCCGAAAAAAATGCTTCTAGCGCCATGGGAAACAAAAAAAAATTTTGCTTTTTCAAAATATTCCGGCTTTAAAAACCAAATTTTTTTCTTTATCCATTTTGTCCCATATTTCCTCCCAAGATAAAAATTAATGTTATCCCCTATAAAAGCGCCTACGACTGAAAACCATATGATATCCCCTATATCAAAATAACCTTTTGCAGAAAGCGCTCCAAGGATAAGGATGATAGTGGATCCAGGAAACAATAAACCAATGCCGAATATCGTTTCAAATAATGCGGCGAAAAAAGCAATCCAATAACCATAATTATGGAAATGTTCGATTGTAGGAAGTAAAGAATTTAGAAAATTCATAATTATTATTTTCGAAGCCTGTCAGTTTCTAAAGTGTTTCTGGTATCTGAATGGCGGCGCCACGTCGCTCGCGAGCGACGTGGCGGAGAGAGTGGGATTCGAACCCACGGTCCCGATGAATCGGGACAACGGTTTTCAAGACCGCCGCGTTCAACCGCTCTGCCATCTCTCCAAAAGAGAGTTTATTCAAAGACCTGTTAAAAAGCAAGTTACACAAAAAAATCATCGAGCCGCGTTCTCCGACAGAGTCGGATCCGCCTTTGGCGGAAACCGCTCTGCCATCTCTCCAAAAGAGAGTTTATTTAAAGAACCGCTAAAAAGCAAGATACGAAAATTAGCGATTATCAAAATTTTTATGTATCCATTTTCTTCCGACCCCCGTTTTTAGAAAATTTTCTCTTTTTCTTGCTTCAGTATAAGTTTTAAAATGCTCTGAATGAATAATCGCCCAAGGTCGTCCGGATTTAGTCGATTTTACATCACCCTTATTGTGTTCTTTTAATCTGACAGACGAATCATCAAAATGGGAAGATCCGATATAAATTCTTCTTGTTTTTAAGCTCCTTATTATGTATATACTAGCCATTTTATATGCAAAATATCGAATTAAATTCCCGAGAGCCGCGTTCTCCGACAGAGTCGGATCCGCCTTTGGCGGAAACCGCTCTGCCATCTCTCCAAAAGAGAGTTTATTTAAAGACCTGTTAAAAAGCAAGAAGCATTATGATAAAATAAATTAAAAATTAATCCAAAATAAAAATGAATAAAACAAATAATCTGAAGAACAAAGTAGCTATAGTCACTGGAAGCGCCCGCGGTATTGGCTATGGAATAGCAATCGCTTTGGCTGAAGAAGGCTGTAATGTTGTAGTCAGCGATTTAAATGAAAATGACTGCGCTAAAGTCGTTACAGAAATTGAAAATATAGGTTCAAAAGCTTTAGCCGTTAAATGCGATGTATCAAAAAAAGCCGATGTGGATAACCTTATTTCATCAGCTGTAAAGAAATTCGGAAAACTCGACATCCTTGTAAATAACGCCGGCATATTTCCTTTCAAGCCGTTTTTACAGATGACTGAAGCTGACTGGGATAAAGTTTTAAATGTAAACCTGAAAAGCGTATTTATGTGCTCTCAGGCCGCCGCTAAAGAAATGAAAAACGGAGGAAAGATCATCAGTATTTCATCAATTGCTGCATTCGTGGGGTTTGAAGGCCTCACGCATTACTGTGCAACAAAAGGAGGAATAAACGCAATGACTCGGGCGATGGCATTGGAACTTGGACCTCAAAAAATCAATGTGAACGCAATAGCTCCCGGCGCCATTGATACTCCTGGCGCCAAAATGACTGATGAAAATATGATGAAGCAGACAATCGCCGCCATTCCTTGGAAAAGGATGGGGATTCCAGAAGATATCGCAAATGCAGTTGTGTTTTTGGCATCTGATAAAGCCGACTATATAACCGGCCAGACGATAATCGTCGATGGAGGTTACACACTTAGATAAATAAACATAAAAATATGTCTCTTTGGAAAAAAATTTTATTGGTTATCATCATTATCATTTTTCTGATAATCGCACTTCTTATTTTTGGTTATTATTACACAACTGGCTTTACCAAAAAACAGCAGTACTATAAATGCGCCGATGTGTGCAAACAGATGATGATATTTGAAGCCGATATTCCGATATGCAAGCTTAAATGCGAGCAGGTAAGCGGTTATAAACCTCCTGTCGAGAAGAAAGAAAATAAAGCTAAATCGGTTGCCAAACCCACTGAAAAAACTGAAACAGTAAAAGAACAGCCAAAACTTATCGGCGATTATTATTGTTCTTGGTCATGGCCACAGGTCATCATCAAAAAAAGTACGAAGGAAGATGTATTTCGATGCACTGATGAAAGACCGTGGTGTGATTTTGCAGACGGAACTTACGAAAAAGTCGGCTGCTGCAAAAACTACGACGGAGAGACCAAACAAAAAACCGACTGTATTACCCTACCTGATCTACTGAATGAATCAAAAACTTGAACCCAGTACTAATGCCAGCTAAATCTTCTGCATATTAAGCTTACGAACGCGAGACATTACAGCAAATACAACCTTGGATGTACAGCGTAAGTAAAAAGGCAAAAGGGGGTTTGGGGGTTGCGCAAGATGCGAACAGAAGAAATAAGGCATAACGCTGATTATGTTTTGCGCGACCTCCCAATGGTTTTTTGCCTGCTTTTTTGCCACCAAAAAAGCAGGAAGTGTGGGTTAATATACCACCTAAACAGATGAAAGCAATATCACAGCAGCAAAGTCGGTCGCGGCCTTTGCCGCAGCTCAAAAAACAGCCTAAAGGTCATTTATGGGAATTATGAAATGAAAATTTAGTACGTGAGTAAGTAATGATTCTCCTTCAGCCATTTCCTTGCTTTTTTATGCTCAGGCAAAGTCTGCGCCACAAGCGCCCAGTAACGCGGTGAGTGGTTCATCTCTTTAATATGGCAGAGTTCATGTATAACGACATAATCGATTATTTCAATAGGGGCCATAATAAGGCGCCAGTTGAAATTCAGGTTTCCAAGCCTTGAGCAGCTCCCCCATCGGCTTTTTTGGTCGCGCATTGTAACGCGGTTATAATGATATCCGTAATATTCATTAAAATGCTCAAGCCTGTCCCGAATGACTTCCTCAGCTTTTTTCCTGTAAAAATTTTCAATTGTTTTTTTAATCGCCTCAACTCCAGATGTCTTACTGATACGGCGATTAAGAGTTATGATCATCCTATTTTCACGGATTTTGATAGTTGGTCGCTTTAAATCAGATGGCCGAACATCCAAAGTAACCGGTTCGCCAAAATAATAGAACGTGTCTCCTGTCCTGTATCGGAATTCAGGGCGTAATTTCTTTAATTTTTCAATTTTCAGCCACTGTTTTTCAATCCAGCCGTGATGCCGGTCAATAAAAACCTTTACACTCTTCTCGCTGGCATACCACGGTGCGACAAGCGTAAGCTTTCCCTTAGTATCCATCAGCATTCTTAAATTACGGGCTCTTCTGCTGCGCCGAAACGAAAAAGGTATATTATTGATATTTTTAATAGCTGATTCCATTAGTTGTAATTTGTAACTTGTAATTTGTAACTCAACTCAGTATAAAGAATGACCAATTACTAATTACAAGTTACTAATTACAAATTACCAAACCAATTAATCTCACATTTAAAGCTAAATTGTCAATTGGTATGATTTTACGTTTTGGAATATTAGATTTAAAATGTCTTCAGTATTTTTATAACTAAAATCAATATGTCTAATTTTATAAATGAAATTAAAGAAGCGTGGCAAATCGCGCTTTTTAAGCACCCAGCTATGCACAAAGTGGCCGAAGATAAAAGTAAAACCATCTTCGGTTATTACATCATTATTGCAGGGGCGATTTTGAGTATCATTGGGCAACAATTATTCATGAATTTTTTCAGACCTGGTCTTATCTTTAGCCTTGTTATGGGGATAATGCAGGTAGTTATGACTGTTATTGGAATCTACGCATTAAGTTACATAGCTAAAAAATTCTTCAAAGGACAAGCCCTGCATGATCATTTTTTTAGAGTTGCTGCCTATGGCTCTATAGTATCATGGATTATGCTTTTCCCACCTACTTACCCACTAGTAATGATATGGGGGGTAGCACTCCTTTTTATAATCCTTAAATCTGTACATAAATTGGGCACTGCCGAAGCCGTAATAACTATAATAATTGGAGCTGTGGTTATAATAGTCATCTCTCGCATAACATCACCTCTTTACACTAAATTCAGTACATACGGAGTAATAAATGGTATAAAATTTAATGGACTCGAAGGATCTGCTGCTCTGAATAATGAAAATAACATCCCTACTTCTGGCACAGTACAATATGGAAACAGCAAAATAGAGTACAAAGGTGATGTTATGAGATATACAGATGAAACTGGTAAAACTATTGAAGTGAATATACCTAAAACAAATGAGTAGACAACTGGAACCAAAGGAATGTTACGCAAGTTTGCCACTAATATTAAAACAAATTATTAATTAACATGTATTCAATATGCTTAATCCGATTAATTATATCGAAGAACTTGGAAATGCCATGAGAATAGCTCTGTTCAGAAAGACTGCAATGCAAGCAGTGGCTACAGAAAAAGGTAAAACTACTTTCGCATATTTAATTATTATTGCCACCGAAGTTATTTTGATAATTACTGCACTATTAGCACCCGCATTTTATAGGCCAAGTCTAATTTCTGCTATTCTAGGAACTACCATGCAGATGATTATGATTGTTATTGGCATATATGCATTAAGTTTTGTGGCTGTTAAATTTTTTAAAGGTTCCGGGCGTCATGACCAATTTTTTAGAGTGGCCTCTTATAGCATGATCATTTATTGGCTTATGATTATCTATCCACTTATCAATCTGATAACGGTTAGTTCATTATTGGGGGGGGTGATAATGATGTTTACAATATATCCCATCGTATTATGGATATTAGCGCTTATGTTTGTCATTTTAAAAACAGTGCATAAATTGACTACGGGCGGAGCAATTGGAACTGTGATAATTGGTTTTATATTTATGATGATTATGGGCTCTATCACCCTGCCTCTTCAAAAAATATTAGACTTTTCATAATAAATGTAACGTATATAAATCGAAATCCCAAATATTCAATGAGTAAACAACTCGATCCCAAAGAAGGTTATGCAAGATTTGCCTCGACCTACGATGAAAACGAAAAGTATTGGGACAGTTTTGAGCAACGCCACTTATACCCGTATATTAAATCCGCTAAAGGCAAAACAGTATTAGATGCGGGTGCGGGTACCGGTCGTATCAGCGCGCGCCTGCACGAAGCAGGCGCGGATGTGACCGCTATGGATATTTCACCTGAAATGCTTGAAAAATTAAAAAGAAAAAATAAATCAATAAAAATTATTGAGGGAGATTTAGAAAATATGCCGTTTGAAGATGGGACATTTGATATGATTTTCTCAAGTCTGGCCTTGGTGCATCTTAAAAAAATCGAGCCCTTTCTTGATGAATGTTACAGGATTCTAAAAAACGATGGACTTCTTGTTTTAGTGAATGTGCATTATAGAAAGCCTATGATCCTAAAGGATGATATAGGTAAATATATTATTTCCTGCTATAACCATTTTCCAAGGCACGTCCGTGAAACTGCCGAAGAGCTGGCATTTGGAGTAGAAAAAGAGATCATAGTAAATGAAGGGGATGAGATCTGGATAAGCCAAATTTTGGTGCTTCGGAAGTGATTCTTTTATTATTTTTGCCCTGACTATTAGTAATCATTTACAGGATTACCGCAACGTGTGTAGAAACCAGTTCCGGTTTTGTGCGAGCATGTCCAGCTCATTTGGGTTAAACATCTTATCTCTCTTGGCAAAGCCTTTTTTTGTCGGGCCGAGAGCACCAATTGACGGCGAATTGCATTGCGTCGCATCAGCACTTCATCAAGAGCAGCATCAAGCGCGCGATCCTTACCCTCCGGCGTTGTAACATAAGTGCGGTTTACCGGGTCATATTCATCCAGAGGATAATGTTCCCCACATGCCATTCCAAAATCATCATTAAATAGTTTTCTTAATTGTTGCACAGCATCAGCCTGATCTTTTCCAACATAATACTCGTCTGGTTTTTGTGCGCAACCCGAAGCAAGTAAACCTGCCAAAGCAACTGGAAGACTTAGTTTAGATAAAGAGCGTTTGTTCATATGGTGGGGAAATTAGTATATTAAAGATGTTAATTATACATTATTTTTATTAAGGAGTTTATTAGCCTTTTTGATTCAACTGGATGATATTCTGCTCTTCTTTTGAGATGATGTCTGCGCGTTTTTTGCGCCAAGCTTCGCGGGTAGGCGCTTCTATATAACCCTTATTATAAAGTGCCTCTAGCAATTCTTTTAGTGATTTTTTACCCACATTGTATATTTTTTCATCCGGACCTTTCCTTAGTAAATCCCTCATGGTTTCTAAACCAGAACGAAATAGACTATTAAGCAAAAGCCCACTTATAGGTAATAATGCTTCAATAGATACATCAAAATCTCGTGGTAACTCTTTAAGGGGGAAATCATCTATTTTCATTTTTTCTAGCCCACCGGCTCGTTGCTCAGCTAAGGCAAACTGCCTTTTTCTTTTAAACAAAGCTTCGCGGGTAGGTGCTTCTATATAACCCTTAGTATATAGCGCTTCAATCAATTCATCTATTGATTTAGCTCCGACCCCTTTTATTAGACTTAATTCATGCGGAGTCTTATTAAGCAATTCCCATACTAATCTGATACCACTATTTTCCAAGGCATTTAAAAGACGTACTCTGATTGGGAGTTCTTCTATGCTTTCGAACAAATCAATCTTTATTGAAACATCCTTTTGTACTCTGGGCACCCCTGAAGATTTGAGTCTTTGCCGAATATCAAGAATCATCTTATCAAGCCCAGCTACAGCTCCCCTTGCTGATTCAAGAGATTCAGCTACTGTATTAATAAGCTTCTTAGCCTTTTTTAAATCTTCTTCCAATCGGTCTAGTTGATCAATAGAAAAATCTTTGTCGGTTGTTTCCTGGCTCATAATATTTGAATTTATTAATGTATATTAAAGATATTAGTTTTACATTATTTTTATTAATTGTCAGATAGAAATTCCAGCCTGCAGGCCAAGATTTACGGCCCCTAAAATTTTAAAAAAACTAAAGGCTAAAGTTTAAGCTTTTTTGACCCTTAGCGAAGCACGCCAGCCCCTGTACGGACCGGAATGGTTGGCAACGTCCTCGCTGACGCGCACGCCACCGACAGCACGGTAGCCGTAAAAAGCGCCGCCAGTTCGTTTTCGCTTTTCTAGATCCGTTTTAAGCCAGCTCCAGCTTTTTAAGTCATACTTACCGGTTTTCTGCATGGCCTTATAAGCATCCGGACTCTGCATGCCAACGCCAAATTCTTCGGCTTGTGCCGCGGCCTGATTGGCATTCAGATCTCTGCGGCCGGAAGGAGATTCTGCGGAACGGTCTTCAAAAACAAATTCATCACCGTCTATACCGATTACCTGGGGTTCGCCGCCGGTTTCCTCAAGTTTCTGAAGAACATATAGCTTTTCAGGCGCCGCACGGAGTGATTTTTCAACATCTGTCCAGTCCAGAGCTTTGCGGAGTTTCTCATTATCAGGCAGTTCAAAACGGGATTTGAGCGTGCTAACGAGCCTGTCGGCTTGTTTAGGGGTAAGTTCACGTTTTTCTTCTTCGGCGGCAACAGGAGCTTCAAGCGTTTCTTCCACTTTCGACCTGATTTCCGCGCCTATAAGTTTAGCCAGCCTGCTTTTGATAGCAGGGTCTAATGTTCCCTTTTCCTTTGCCTCTTCAAGCAAAGAAATAGCGAGTTCTTGTGATTTGTCAGACATGTTATGGGTGATTATGAGTTATTTTGGTTGGGTATTTAATTACATAAATATAATGCATCAAGCAATTTGGCGATATTTTTACGGTGGAAAGCCTAAGCTTTTGGAACTCTTAGCACGCCGCGCCAGCCCAGGTTCGGGCCGGGATTCTCGGCACCGTAATCGAGCACGTAGACGCCACCGACATAGCAGCCGCCGCAGAGCGCGCGGCCGGATTCTCTGACATCAGCAGGCATCGCAAGCCAGCTCCAGGTATTTATGTCAAATTTACCTGATTCCTGCATTGCGCGGTAAACTTCTTCGGGCATCATATCCACACCGAATTCTTTGGCCATTTCAGCGGCCTGGTCATAAGTGAGATCACGGCGATCCGGCGATTCAGCGGAACAGTCGCCGAAAATAAAGGCGTCACCTTCAACGTCAATAAGGTCAGGCGCGCCACCTGTCTCTTCCATTTGTGCAAGGCTGTACATAAGCGCGGGATTCGCTTCAAGAGACGCTTTCACATCAATAAAGTTAACATTTTTTAATCGTTTATAGTGGTTAGGCTCTTCAGCAAAGCGGGTCTCAAGCGCTGAAAGGAGTTCTGTCTGCTGTTCAGGGGAAAGTTCACGGGGTTTTTCTTCTCCAGCTGGCTCAGAGCTTTCGGCTGCTTCAGCGACAACAGGAGCTTCAAGTACTTCCTTTACTTTAGGTCTTTCTTCCAATCCGATAAGCTCCGCCAAACCTTTTTCAATAGACGGATCCAGAGTTCCTTTTTCTTTTGCTTCCTTAAGAACTGCCAAAGCCTGTTCTTGTGATATATCAGCCATGTTATGGGTGATTAAATTAGTATTTAAGTCTAATACATAAATATATAATCTGTCAAGCCTTTCGGCGATGTCGCCTAATTAATAAATAATATGCTTTAACCCTGCATACATTTTGCAAATTATTGAGGATCAATTGAAGGTCGTATGAAAGTCTTATCAAAGGTCTTGTTGTGGAAATTAAACATATTATCAATTAGACCCTCCACTAGACCTTCCATTAGAACTTCAATAAGACCCTCAACAGTAATTAGTTTTTTATCAAATTCAAAAATTCAGCCCGTGTATTTAAATTTTTAATAAAAAGTCCGGTAAACGAAGATGTTGATATCACGCAATTCTGTTTTTCAACGCCCCTAGCTTTCATGCAAAGATGCTCTGCTATAATTACGACGCCAACGCCTCGCGGTTTAAGCAGGCTATTAAGAGTATCTGCTATCTGTTTTGTCATCCTCTCCTGATTCTGAAGTCTTCTTGAGAATATCTCAACAAGACGAGGAAGCTTAGAAAGCCCAATTATTTTGTTGTCAGGTATATATCCTATATAAGCCTTGCCGATAAAAGGCAACATATGATGCTCACACGTTGAATAAAAATCGATATCTTTTGCGATTATCATCTCATCATAACCTTCGTTATCAAATACTTTTATAAGCTTTTTCGGGTCCTCTCCATATCCGCCAAACAGTTTGTTATAGCTTTTTGCTACTCTTACCGGTGTTCCGATCAAACCTTCCCTTTTTGCATCTTCGCCGACCTCGACAATCAATTCTTTAATAAGTTTTTCAATCTTCTTTCCATCCATAAATGTAAAATGAAAAATGATAAATGAAAATTAGAAATAGGACTCCACTTTATGCTTATCTTTGATGTTTTTCAATATAGACTTATAGGTTTTCCCGCTTAACGGATCTTTTAAATCTGGTTCGATTTCCAGTAAAGGTATTAATACAAACTGCCTGTCGCTCAAATGGCGGTGCGGGATAATAAGTTCAGGAGATTCAAAAACTTCATTGCCATATAATAGTATATCGATATCGATTTCTCTGGCACCCCAATGGTGTTTTGATGTTCGCCCAATATCAGATTCAATTTCTTCAATATCAGAAAGAAGTTTTTGGGGGCTAAGAATAGTTTCTATCTTAATTACTTGATTCAGAAACCACATCTGACCCTTTTCTTTTTCAGGATGCTCGCTTTCATCCTCAATATCATGCAATGGCCAAGGTTCAGTTTCATATATTTTAGATTTACATAAAATCCTAATATTAGGATTATTGGCAAGCTTTTCCTCAGCATCTGCCAAATGCGCCATTCTGTCGCCCATATTGGAACCCAGTGAAAGATAAACTGTTACCTTTTTTAATTGGGATTTGATCATATATTCTGCGTAGTTACTACGAAGCATGAATTGGGATTTGGTCATTGATACAATTATATTAATAAAAAATCACCTTGATTAAAACATAAATTTGATTAAAATATGGTGGATCTTAATTTTTAATTGTCCTCCATATGCCAATCAGACACAGAGAACCCAAGCCTGAGGAAGAGCTTGATTTTGATGACAAAGGCGACACTGGTGAACGAGAAAAATACAAACCGAAACCACTTTTTCGCAAAATAAATTATGTTGATAGTGATGGAACGCAAGATGGATTATTGGAGACTGACCGATTTATAAGCGATTTGACAGGTGATGCGCTTGCTTCTCGTGAAGAATAAAAAAAATTATAAAAAATAGTAATATTTAATAATTAACACCCTCCATATGAAGAATTTTATAGATAACAGTGTCATTGGTACAAAAAGAGACATCTTTAACCGAATGAAACCCGAAAATCTACAGGCCTGTCAGAACTCACTGGACACGGCAGTTCCATCTCCTGAGGAGATTATTATTATGATTGAAAATGATCGGGAATCCTTGGAAGACACCCTTTCAAACTAAAACGGCTTAAACAATCGATTATTTGCCGTCATAAACCGCAAAAGATGTGGCTGTTTCCCATATTCTGATTTCTACCAATTTCGGAATTTCACGTTTTATCTGTTTCCATGCCCAGACACACATATTTTCCACAGTTGAATGCTCAAGAATATCGTTGATATTTGCGTGATCAAATTTGTCCACGACTTTTTCATTAACAATGCGTTTAATCTCAGAAAAATCCATAACAAGTCCGTTCTTTTTAATAGGACCTTCAACTGTTACGCGCATTTTATAAGTGTGCCCATGCAGGTTTTCACATTTACCATGGTAATCCTTTAGGAAATGGGCTGAATCGAATGTAAATTCTTTGGCTATTTTCATAGTAAGTAGTGAGAAATGTGTCGCGAACGGAACGTAGAGGCGAATCATGATTCGCCTCATAGTGAAGTGAGGGCTACGATGTGTCCCGATGGTACATCGGGACACAATCGGAGAACATTTCCCTATTGAACCAACGCAGTAAAAATCTCATTAAAAGTTAAAAACAATTTTAGTATATGTTTTTTGAGTTCAAAGTCTACTTGACAAAATAATAAATATATATTACAATATCTTTCAAAGAAAATTTACATATCCAATATGCCCTCAAGACCTAAAATAAAGGTTTCTGATTCTTTATCCACAGACGATTTGTCCAGGGTTTGTATAAGGCAAATACGAAAATTCCTGGCTGACTTAGGGATTAATAAACAGACTATTATAAATTATATGCGCAAATTGACTCTTGAATTGCTTGAGCTGCAAACTCAAATCTGTCCTGTGGGGGAACTTGAATATCATGCAATTCAGATAGAAGAAACCAGGCTGCGCAGAAGGTTTCTTAAGCGATTATTAAGTCTTCCGGACGGTGATTACCCAGATGAAAGACCAGAAATGCCTTTTTATGACGAACCCGAACTCCAGCCCTTTATAATCGATCGTCCAAAAATTCCGCCATTCATATTGCCAGTTAATCCTGATCCCAAAAAAAACGAAGACGATGAAAATAATCCTTTCAGGTGGAATTAAAATTATTTTCTATTAGTCACATTAGGATTCGCGGCTAGTCCTAAAGCCAGCTGTAGTTTTTCACGTGTTTTTGTGTATAGCCTTTCGAAAGTGTCTTCTTTTATTCTTAAAACAGTTAAATCCCTTTTTTCTTCTGTATCAAATTCTGCAAATAATAAGCCATTTTTACCTTTCGGAAAAAGCGCTAAATACTGCCAAGATAATTTAGATTTTTTTGGAGCTGCAACTCTTTCATAATCACTGGCAAATAAATGTCTAAGCCATTCTCTTGTTTCGTTATTCTGCCTTAAAATATCCCATAAAAATTGATCGGTTTCTTCACGTGGCATAAATTTCACCAACCTTAGCATGCCTTCTTCACTGCTGGCATCCAATTCGTCAAAACCCATATTTTTATATGCAGTTTGAACCTGACCGCCAAAATCTTTTCTTTTAGGCATTATGAGATGAAATGCATATGGCTGATTGACTTTATCCATTATTTATGCTAAAATGTTATAATAATTTAAATTAATTATTATGAGACCAGAAACAAAATTAAAGGAAGCTATATTACCATTAAAAATTGATAAGTCAAACCTTTACGGTCTTTTTGATAAGTTAATGAAAGAAAAAAAGTGGTCAAAAAGAGACTTAGGAGACTGGCACAAGGTTGGACCGTTAGTTGAAGAAATGTATTCTATGGGTTGCAAACCAGTTATTACTGTGGATCCAGCATATTTTGAACAGGTCAGAAAAACTGGAGGAAGACTTCAGACCAAAAAAGCATTAAGCATTACATTTGGTATCGAGCCAACTGAGGAAGGCGAAAAGTTATTATTAGATGTGCCTCTGGATAGAATCGCCCCAGTCTATGATGGTCCAAATTACACATTTATAGGCCACGTATATATCGCGCAGGGGCATAAGGTTCCATTGGAACTCCTTAAGCCAGTCGAGGAAAAAATCCCTGAAGCTGAAGCCGAAGCTGAGCCGGAAAAACCTGAGCTTAGAATTGTTGAAGAGACCAGAGAATCAGTAAAAACAATAGAAGCAGAAACGCCGAAAAAAGCAGAATTTGAAAAAATCATTTATAATAAACGATTCTACGGATTTGCGGATGAGCAACTCACAGAAGAGAAATTAACAGCAGAACTAATCGATGATCTTTATAATAAGGGAATCAGGCCTGTTATTGCGGTTGATGAATATACATATAATGAGGCTTTGGAAACTGGGCTAAAACCTGAGGTGATTATGAGCAATTTTAAACGTTATGAAAAAGGCCAATGGGTATTCCCGACTAAAGCTAAAAAGATGTTAAGGGCTTCTTTCGGACGTGAGCCGTTTTATTTGGGCAGAAAAAAGGGTAAAAGGCTTCTTTTACTGGATGTGCCTCGCAATAGGATAAAACCAGTATTTGGTGGTCCTGGTAAATTTTTTGACGGAGTTGTAGACATAACAGGAGGAGTGGTGAAACCTGAAAACATTAAAGAAATTACAACTGGGGCGCCTGAACTTAAGGTTGTACATGGGTTGGAAACAAGCCCAGAGCAGCAAGCATCAATTTAACGTTATGCGTCCTGATTATTGATGCTCCGTTTTCAATTGCTTTAATACCCCATTCAACAGAAATCGGGTCGCGTTCTTCAACTTTCCCGCCCAAAAATGACTTTCTCGATATGCCGACGCAAATCGGATACCCGAGTGTCTTAAGCTCTTTCAGCCTCTTTATTATTTCAAAACTGTATTCAGGTTTTGCGCTGATAAACATACCCATGCCTGGGTCGATAATAATCCTGTCTTTTGGAAAACCCGCTTTTAGCAAAAAATTGATCCTATCTGATAAAAAAGTTTTAACTGAATCCAGAACATCTTTATAATCAACAGCTTCTTTGGTCGTGCGTGGAGTCGGGTCTTTGGAATACATCAGAATTACGTAAGGCTTAAATTTTTTAAGCACATCGACCATTTTTGAATCTCCGCGTAGCGAAGTAACATCGTTGACCATAGAAAAACCGTGATTCAGCGCATATTCAGCGACTTCAGATTTGTAGGTATCAATTGAAAAAACCGTTTTATCGGTCAGCTTATTTTTATAAATATAGTCGATAACTGGTTTTACCCGCCGCATTTCCTCTTCTAAACTGACATCCTTTGATCCAGGCCCCGTCGATTCCCCTCCTACATCGATAATATCAGCCCCCTCCTCAATCAATTGTGAAATGTGAAATGCAAAATCCGAATTAAGCAAACCATCCCCCGAAAAAGAATCAGGTGTAATATTCAAAACCCCCATGATTTTCGGTTTGCCGAAATCCACGGTTTCAGTCTATCAGAAGTGATGATATTGGGCTAGGCAGCCTTTGTTTCCTTTTTTAATCCTTTTTTCGCTCTTTCGTCCATTGCTTTTACTATATCTTCTATTTTATCAAAAACAGCATTCTTAAATGCAGAATAAAGAGATGCACCGGCACCTGATTGATAATAATCATCCTTAAAATTCCCTTTGTCCATATACTCAAAAGCTCCAATACATAATTCTTTTGGAGTATGCTGTTCTTTTTGCAGGCCGCTTAAATCTGATGGCCTGATCTTTTCTATAGCAGCTATAAATACATCTACAAAAGCAGCTAAATGGTCTTCTGGCTGCAGTTCAGGCTTTAATCCATTTGCCTCGCAGTATTTAAAAAATGCCTCTCTAGGGTATCCAATAATCTGCAATTCGCCATTCTGAGTTGCATATCTAAGATGATGGGTTAGGGCTATTCTCTGGCTATCTTCACTAAAGCCAAGGGATTTCAAAATCAGATGACCAAGAACTGGATGGGTTTCCTTAATCTTGTTGTCTTGTTCAGTATATTGAATAGCTTTTTTGGGATTAAGAATTCTATCTGGCATGCCTAATTTTCCTAAATCATGCCTTTCCATGACTTTTGCAAAATTTTCAAAATCAATGTTTCGAAATGCTTCAAAGCCATCAGCATTTTTAAAATCATTCATTCGTTTAAAAATATCTGCGACGTCTTTGCTATGTATGACCGAATGATCTGAATATTCATTTAATATTTCTAAAATCGCTCTGGTTTTTTCATCATCGCTTAGTCTTGGATCGATTTGGGTAAGGTGCTCAAAAAAATCAACTGACCTTTCGGGATTATTAGTAAAAAGTAAGGCGGCAATTTTTAGCCATTCTTCTTTATATTTTAGCAATAAATCGATCTTCTGGCGGGTTTGTCCAATTATCAGCTTATCGAAGAATAATGGTGCTAGCCCCTCTGATAATTGGGACTCTTTAGCCAGTGATGCATTTGTATTTGCATTTGTATGCATGGTGGGCATTTTTATATCTTAATATTATACACCAATTCTTTTAAAATGTCAATAAACATAGGGCAAAAAAATACACCCTCAAATGCGGTGTATGCCTATATGAATGTAAATGATGACATATTTCGCATTTCAGATTTCAGATTTGGCATTCAAATGTGACATTTAAAAATTTAGCATTTAAATTGCAAAATACGAAATCTTAAAATAGGAATACGAAATGCGAATTGCGAAATCCGAAATGAAGTCATTTTCCCCAAACTACTTTTTCAAATTCCTTCATAAGTTTTTTCGTCACAGGTCCGGGTTTGCCAGTACCGATTTTTTGGCCGTCAATCTCAATTACCGGAAGTATTCCGCTTGTAGTCTGAGTTATGAATACTTCATCCGCATTTAAAAGCGATTTTAGTTTAATGCCTTCAAAATTGCATTTGCCTGCAATTTCAACTACAGTGTCGCGAATTATGCCATACAGGATATTTTTGTTTGTGGTATAAAGCTCGCCACCGTCCACCCAAAAAACATTCGCGTATGCGCATTCGCGGACATAATATTTTTTGGGATCAACTAGAAGCGCTTCATATGCGCCGCAGGTTTTTGCATAGTGTTTAGCTAAATAACAAAATACGTCTGCTAAAATTTTTGCCCTCGGGATATTGCGCTTTCCTAAAAAAGAAACAAGCTTGATTCCTTTGGAATAAAAATGTGATGGTTTTTCCTGAAGTTTCTCAACCATAATGATCAATCTGGTTTTTGTTAGGATGACCCTTATTTTTTCTTCTTTGTATTTACTTTGCTCCAAAACTTCAGCGACAGCTTTATAAGTCTTCTTAAAAGACCATTTTGGCTTCAGTCCGATAACGTCAGCGGAAACATACAGCCTTGCAAGATGATCATCAAGGCGGAATATTTTTTTATTATATGTCCGGATGGTCTCAAAAACTGCAAAACCATACAAAAATGCCTCGCTTGTAACAGGAATACAGGCCTTTTTTTCATCTACGATTTTTCCATCAATGCTTACAATCATAACTTATAAAAGTTAACTATCTAATGTTTATTTGATTATATCAAGAAACCGCTCTGCCTTCAAATGGCATTCCTCATATTCTTTTTCAGGATCGCTGTCTGCCACAATCCCCCCACCCGCCCAAAATTCCACCATGCCGTCTTTTACAAGCGCTGTGCGTATCGCTATATTAAAATCCATAGAGCAACTATTGATGGGACAATCGTGGGGACTATTGTGGAGACAATTGTCCCTTCTATTGTCCCAACCATTGTCCCTACAATTGTAAATATAGCCAATACTCCCCGTAAAAATATTACGTGGCAATCCCTCAAGCTTTGAAATATATTCCATCGCCCTTTTTTTCGGGCAACCAGTGATCGAGCCTCCTGGAAACATCGCACCGATTATATCTTTAGATGTAACATCTGACCTCAATTTTCCCTCGACTTCTGAATAAGTGTGCCAAAGATTTCCGAGCTCCAGTATCGCGCGCTCTTTTTTGAGTTTTAAAGTGCCGTATTCACATATTTTTCCAACATCATTTCGTTCAAGATCTGTTATCATATCCAATTCAGCCCTCTCCTTCTCATTTTCTAATAATTTTTTCAAATTTTTTCTATTTTTTTTAGATATAGTACCTTTAATTGGTGTAGTGATAATCATACCATTCTGAACTGTAAAAAAGTGCTCAGGAGAATTGCTTATAATCTGAAAATCTCCGCAATTCAGATAAGCCGAATAGTCTGTTGGGTTAACCGCAATAAGTTTTTGGAATAATGCAAACGGGCTACCCTCAAATTCTTTGTGGAACCGGATACAGTAACACATCTGGTAAATTTCTCCGCGCGCAAGAAGCTCTTTTATCTGTTTAATTTTTTTGACGTATTCGGATTTGGTAACGGATTGTTTAAGAATGCCGAATGTTTTAAAACCAAAATCACCATCTGAAGGTGGACAATCGATTGTCCACCTTCCGAATCGTGATGATTTTTGTAAAACCGGTAATCCCTTTTGCCTGATCAATTTCTCATATCCGAAAAATAGCCTTTCAGGAATTGTGTTTTTAAGTCCGACATTAGGATAAGCCAAATATCCGATTATATATTTCGCTTTTTTCTGGCTTCCATTCAGTCCGATTATCGTATGCGGAATATCCGACCCGCCCCATTTACCATGAAGAATCGCAAAACCCTTTTTATTTATGTCATTTTCAGTAATTTGCATTAATATTTTAAAAAATTACGGATAATTTTTTTGCCTTCCGGCGTCCCCAGACTTTCCGGATGAAACTGCACTCCAAAAACCGAATATTCCTTATGCTGTATTGCCATTATGACTTTGTCGTCGGATTTAGCAGTTACAGATATTGGAATTTGTAATTTGGGATTTGTTTGTGTTTTGGAATTTGTAATTTGGGATTTGTTTGTGTTTTGGAATTTGTAATTTGGGATTTTGAGCGCCAGCGAGTGATACCTCATGGCTACGAATGGTAATCGAATACCTTTAAAAATGCCTTCACGGTCATGATATATAAGACTCCTTTTTCCATGCATTATTTTCGGCGCACGTATGATTTTAGCGCCAAAAAACTTACCTATAGCCTGATGGCCAAGGCAAACACCGAGGATCGGTATTTTTTTATAAAATTCTTTTATAACATCGAACATGATACCGACGTCTTTTTTATGCTCTACAGTACCCGGCCCTGGTGATAATACGATATGCGTTGGTTTAATGCGCCTGATCTGACTGACTGTAATTTGGTCATTTAAAAAAACTTCAGGATTTCCGCCGAGTTCACCAAAATATTGCTTAAGGATATAGGTGAAGGAGTCGTAATTATCTATGATTAGTACTTTTTTGTGCATTATTTCAAATAACATTTGACATTTAACCTTTGACTTTTGACTGTCAAATGTCAATCGTCAAATGTTAAAAGTTTGAATAATCATATTTCGACAAACTCCTTATTATTCAAAAGCGTGTCAGTCGGAATTTGGTTAAAACCGCATGTTTTGCATGTAGCTTCCATATTGAGCCATTGGTCTTTGTAATCAGGGATTTTGACTTGCGCATAAGCATGACCAGGTATAAAGACGAGCCTTGCGTCATTTCCAATGGCCTTTTCCAGAGCCGCGACAAGCACCGCCATATCTTCACAGTCCGCTCCGCCAGTTTTTAATGTAATAAGGGGGTTCTCAAGCTTATCATGAAATTGCGGATCTGAAACATAGTTGATCTGGTCACGGACAAAATAGAAAAGCGCTTTCGACTGGCAAACGGGATCCGCTTTCCAGCATGAGTCTGAGGCGATTCGGTTGGCGATTTGTTTTAATACTGGTTCCGATTCTGTAACGACCTGTCTTAATTCATCAGGGCTATGTGAAGTAAATGGCTCCTCCAAATCATTCGGTAAAAAAGTTTGAACATCCGCTAACGTTAGTTTTACATGTGGCTCAGGATGAATTAAATAAAAATATCCTTCAATCGATAATAAAAAAAGGACTATGGCGGATATCACCGCGACAAAACGGTAAAAGGGCGAATATTTCTTCGGTTCAATAGGGTCAAATGACATTTCAGATGCTTCCTTATCCATGTTATTTCATTACTTCGTTATGTCGTTATATCGTTGCTTATATATTTAATGAAAAATCCAGCGCCGGCGCTTTATTTGTAATTGAACCGGATGAAATAGCCGATACACCATTAATTGCATATTTAATGACGTTCTTCTCATTTATACCGCCAGACACCTCAATCATAACGCCAGTTTTACGTAAAATTTTGACAGCTTTCATTACATCATCAGGACTAAAATTATCCAGCATTACTGCAATCCTATAATATCTGTCAGATTTAACAAAATTCTTGGCAAATATTTTTACCTGTTCAAGGTTTTCAAATTCGGTTTCTATGAAACGTACATTATGCAATCTGGATTTTGTGATGCGAAATTTTTTAAAATTATCTATTAAAACAATATGGTTATCTTTAATTAGTATCGCATCGCTGAGATTAAGCCTATGAGTCGCCCCTCCACCGATATAAACAGCCCGTTTATCCAAATCGCCCCATAAAGTCTTTCTAGTAGCCAAAATTCTGATTGATTTTGGTGCTTTCCGGACTAATTTATTTGTCATCGTCGCCACACCGCTCATTCGCTGAAGAAGGTTAAGCAAAGTCCGCTCCGCTGATAAAATTTTATCAGCCCTGCCAGATAATCTCATAATCACATCGCCTTTTTTCAGTTTGTCGCCATCCTTCATTTTTTTAACAATTCGGATACCAAGTTTTCTTAAAAACCATTCAGCCTCCTGTATGCCAGCTAAAATCCCTGGTTCATTTGCGACGATTTCTGCGTTTAATATACGTTTGTTATTAGGCACAAATAATTCAGTTGTAATATCTCCCTGTGCCGTATCATTTAAATAAGCCTCCCAAACATAAAGCTCGATGGCTTTCTTATAGTGTGGGTTCTTAAGATTCAAGTCCTCTGATGCGTCTAAAAAAAACTTTTTCATAACAATTTTTTGGCTTTAGTGATTATTTTTTTAATAAAATCGGCTTTATCCTTTGTATATTGCTCACGATTATCCGAATATTCTTTCTCTAACTGTTTCTTGAGTTTACCATATTCGTCTCTTGCATCTTTATGTTGCCTGAGGTAGTTGCGGAACAATATGTGTTCAGTCCAAAAACCACTATTCTTTTTCGTGACATGCAGATAATGTGTTCGATTATCCTCAGGTCCTTTTACAAAAAGATGTCTTCCGGGTACTTCTTGTTCACCCCTGTCCCCGTACCCCATTTTATTTAGCGTCTTGAATATTTTTTTAGCCTGTCTCTCTTCGGAAAAACCAATCATGATATCGATTATTGGTTTTGCAGGCACATTTGGAATGGCGGTACTTCCGACGTGCTCGATATCTATCGTGTCACCAAGAGTAGCTGTAAGTAACTGTTTTTCTATTTCAAACAGTTTCTCCCATTGAATATGGTCAGACGATAGTTTAACGGTGCCTCTCTTTAAGCCAATCATAAAAAATTGTTATAATATTTTGTTTAGCGGGCGAATCTTATAGCCCGTGTTAGGGGGCGTATGACGCAGAAGAGTGTAAGCTTCGCGTAAGCAACACATCACACGCCGAGTAATATGTACCCTAACTGGATTATAGTTAAGTTATTGGACTATTTAAATATCAACTTGCGCTGAGAATGAAATAAAGTAACATATGTATCTGGTAACATTTGACCATTAACATTTAACCTTTGACCAAAAAGTCAAATGTCAAAAGTCAAATGTCAAAGGTTCGCCCTAAAATTTTAAATATTAATTAAAAACTCATAAAATACTATATACAGACATACGGCTGCCAGATGAATTACTCGGATTCCGAAAGAATTACGACGGTTTTGGAGAAACTCGGTTACAAAAAAGCTAACGGTTTCGCAGATGCTGACCTTATTATCCTAAATACCTGCTCAGTCAAAAAGAAAGCTGAGGACCGTGTTTACGGGCTCGGCGAGCAATTCGGGCCTTTGAAGAAAAAAAATCCGAACCTGATAATCGGTTTAACCGGTTGTATGATACGTAATGAATCCGGCATAAGGCATGAAATCAAACATGAAGTCTTTAATATTATGGAAACAATTGATTTTGTTTTCCGTATAAAAGACCTGATGCGATTGCCTGAGATTTTACGTAAACTCCATCACATTAAAGAAAATGATGAATTTAAAGAAATCTTAGATTATTTCCATATAAATCCGACTATTGCCAACATCTCACAGATTTTTATCCCGATTTCCAGCGGATGTAATAATTTTTGCTCATATTGTATTGTGCCTTATGCCCGCGGGCGGGAGGAGTGTCGCGATATGAAAGACATACTGAATGAAGTAAAAAAAGCTGTAAAACGAGGGGCTATTGAAATAAATCTTGTTGGGCAGAACGTAAGCACATATAAGCCAAAAGATGTAGATCCAAAATCAACTGAATCTCCATTCGCTCAACTTCTCCGTAAAATAGATGCTGTTAAGGGCGTGGATAGGATACGTTTTTATACTGTCCATCCGAAAGACATGACGGATGATGTGATAAATCTGTACGGAGAACTTAAAAGCATGGTTCCGCATATACATCTACCTCTCCAGTCGGGATCAAAAACAGTTTTAAAAAGAATGAACCGCCATTACACACCCGATCATTTCCGCGAGCTTGTTCGTAAACTCAGGGCGCGTATGCCGGATATGTCCATTAGTACGGATATAATTGTCGGATTTTGCGGAGAAACCGAAAAAGAATTTCAGGAAAGCTGTAATCTTATAAAGGAACTTAAAATAGATTTGATTTACGTATCTATGTATTCCGCGCGCAAAGGCACATTGGCGGAAAGGACGATGAAAGACGACATACCGCTGTCGGTCAAAAAGGAACGTTTCCATTACATAACTGATCTGATGAAAGGCATTTCCCATAAATACAACCAGCAGTTCAAAGGCAAAAAAGTCAAAATACTTGTTGAACATATAAGAAAAGGTTATGCGGATGGAAAAATCCCTGAATATAAAATGGCGCGTTTTAAATCAGATGACCCACAGCTCATAGGCAAATATGTAACGATAAAAGTAACTAAGCCGATGGAATGGTGCCTTGAAGGCAAACCTATTTCATAATTTCGAAATTCGAATTTCGAAATTCGAAATTTTGTTGTATCTTTGTAGCGTCATTTAATAAAAAAATGAAAAATCCAAAAATCGCAATAGTGGCAGACTGGCTTACGAATTACGGTGGCGCGGAAAGCGTTATCAGCGCCTTTCATGATCTTTTTCCGGAAGCGCCGATTTACACTACTATGTACAAACCTGCCAAAATGCAGGAACTGGGACATCTAAAAAATATCCACACAAGCTGGCTTGATAAAATCCCTTTCGCCAAGCACCAGTGGCTTTTGGGACAAATGCCAACAGCTGTTGAAATGTTTGATCTGGATGAGTATGACATAGTGTTATCCAGCTGCCATAGCGTAAGTAAGGGTGTGATAACAAAGCCGGATACTTTACATATATGCTATTGTCACACGCCGATGAGATACGCATGGGAAAGTTGGGATTTGGAAACCAGGATTAAAAAATTCCCGCGGATATTACATGGATTAATCCGCAGGAAAATAAAAAAGATTAAGCAATGGGATTACTGCGCAGCGCAAAGGGTTGATGAATATATTGCAAACTCCTCTTATATCGCAGGCCAGATAAAAAAATATTACAATCGCGACTCACATGTTATTTATCCGCCGGTGCATACGGAAAAATTTAAGCCCGTACAAAACCCATCAAATAATTTTTATTTGGCTGTCGGCCGCCTGATACCGTATAAAAAGTTTGATCTTATTGTTGAAACTTTCAACAAAATCGGATTGCCTTTAAAGATTGTCGGAGTTGGCCCTGATTACAAAAAGATAAAAAATATGGCCAAATCAAATGTTGAAATCCTTGGCCGGGTGTCCGATAGCGAACTTTCTGATTTATACGCAAACTGCAAAGCTTTTATATTCCCTCAGATCGAGGATGCCGGAATCGTGCCATTGGAAGCTATGTCTGCAGGCCGTCCCATTATAGCTTTAAATCGGGGTGGCAGTTTAGATAGCATGAAAGAAGGTGTGACGGGAATCTTTTTTAAGGATCAGACCATTGAAGACCTGTCTTTGGCAATAAATCGTTTTGAAAAAATGGAATTTGATGTCAAAAAAATAAGAGATCACTCAAAACAATTTGATGTGGAAAACTTTAAAGAAAAAATAAAAAAATTCATTGATGAAAAATTGGTAAGCTTTAATCATTAATCTGACAAAATGAAAAAGGTGGGACTGGCTTTGGGCGGCGGAGGCGCAAGAGGATGCGCGCATATCGGGGTTATTAACGCCCTTCAAGAGGCTGGCATACCTATTTCCTGCATTGCCGGAACTAGTATCGGCGCTGCAATCGGAGGAATTTATGCCAAAGGAAAATTAGATGAACTGAAGTCGGTGCTGATCAAAACCCGCTGGCAGGACGTTGTTAAACATTTTGATCCTGTTATTCCCAAGCAGGGCCTTTTTGATGGAAAAAATATTATAAAACTTCTGAAAATAATATTGCCAAACCCATATTTTAAAAATATCCAAATCCCCTTCACCGTTGTAGCGACTGATTTGCTTACGGGAAAAGAAATACATATAAAGGATGGTAATATCGTCAAAGCTATCCGTGCGAGCGTCGCAATACCTGGGATAATTACTCCATATAAATTAAACAATAAGTATTTGATAGACGGCGGTGTTACAAACCCATTGCCTGCAAATGTAGTAAAAAATATGGGCGCGGACATTATAATAGCTGTGGATCTTAACCATTCTTTTATTAAGGAAAAAAGATATTCGGGGCATAGCATCAAAAATAATAAACTTGTGCAGTGGCTTACTCCGAAACATCCCAATATAATCGATGTGATCGAGAGTTCTTTATTCATGATGCAGGATCAATTGACCCAAAAAAATCTGCTTATCTGTAAGCCTGATTTTCTTATACAGCCAGATTTAGGAACTACAGGGATCTTCGATTTTCATGAAGCCAAAAAACTGATCAAAGAAGGGTATGATCAAACAAAAAAAATTATAAAACTGGTTAAGGATAAACTATAGTAACTATATATACAATTTACGGTTGCTTTTTGTGATTGTGGGTTTTTTACCGTAATATGGCTCAATTAAGTGATAGTTCCTATAAACTGGCATTTTTAATTTTTTTATTACATTAAGCCACGTCTTATCCGGAGGTAAAAGATTTTTTATTCCATGGCTATCTGAAAAAACCTCACGATGTTCTTTGCTTAATTGGCCAAGCCATTTTATATCTGGATTTGAAACGATCTCATAATGGCACTCGGAAAGGGTTACGATGGACTGGGGATAATCCATTAGATATTTCCCATAACCTGACATATAAATTTGGTCGCGGTTCATGGATTGCAAATAAATAAAATCCTTCTCATTAGTCCGATAGGAATACCATTGGTCAGTTAAAAGTCCAGTAATTGGTATTTTAAGCTGATGTGAAAATTGGTTTGCCACAGAAATCCCTATGCGCGACCCAGTAAAACTGCCAGGGCCCTTGATGACAAATATACCAGTCAGTCCGGATAATTTTATTTTTTCCATCCTGATCAATTCATCGATTTTTCTAAGAATATCATCGGATGTATGCGCTCTGTCTAAAGGCAGATAACGGCATGCTTTGTCGCTGATAAGGGCAACTCCTGCCTGTTCCGTTGCTGTGTCGATGCATAAAACCACACATCAATTTTAAATTACAAATTTTAAATTACAAATTTTCATTTATGTCTGAAAGCGAGAATCGCTATTCTCGCCGGCGCGATTTGCAAATCGCGCCTCCAGATATTCAAAATTGTAATATATCATTTAAAATTTAAAATTTGTAATTTTTAAATCTCCACCCCTTGATAATAATATTTTATTATTTCCCTGTAAGTTTTACCGGCTTTTGCCATTCCCTCGGATCCGCAGCCACTCATGCCTACTCCATGCCCAAGCATGGCCAAACCTTTGCAATATGGGTCATCTACGGACTGTAAATAAGGAGTGTCAGTCCATCCCCAGACCTCTTGCGCGGATCTGGTGCGCCCGTCGCTTTGGTTAAAATAAGGCGTTTTGACTAATTTGCCGTTATAAGTAACAACTTCATCTTTTGTGGCATCAACAGCTTTTACGAAATTCGGAGACCTTATCTCAACGCCATACCCTAAATATCGCTGAAATATAGCAGGGTCATCGCTTCCGTCATATGGCATTCCGGGAAATTTGCGTTTATCGCTTTGCATATAAAATCTGGCGTAAGTCCTTGCCAGAACCGCAATTGCTTTTTGTTTTTCAGTCGGCGTGTCATTGGATACCTCAGCCAATCCTTTTAAATAATCTTCCAATGTCAGTTCATTGATATAAACCGTCTCATTATCAATGGCTCTGATTTCCAGTATTCCACGGAATTTATTATCATTCAGGCTTGCGTTCCACGAAGGTCTCCTTTCCATACTAACAATCTCAATAACGCCGCCTTCATCGGGAACGATACGGATAATATCTGCAACTTTAACTAAATTTCCGTATTGGACATTTAAATTTTTATTTAATCTTTTTACCTGAAATTTATTACCAGAACCTATAGAAAAAAGGATGGCATTATTTTTATCAAAAATCTTATAATTTTTATTTGCTGTAATATTTGTGAAATCGCCTTTATAAGAAATTTTTACGCGAAAAAGTTTTTCCTCGTCTTCGGTAGATGAAATAGTGCTTGATGCATTTGAATTTTGGCTTGTCATTGATTCAGGGCTATTGCTTTTGGATTTGGTGACTTTGAAATCCCAATGCACAAAACTGTTATCGATCCATCCGACATTTTCAATTACAAGCTGAAAATTCTCCTGGAAAAATCCTGTAGTCTGTGGTTTGACCTTAAACTTAAATGTAGCGGTTTCACCGGGTTTGACTTCATTTTGTTCCAT
>Ga0315291_10001248_pt1 | contig 34007 bp, 56 predicted proteins | sample YL17G12_20_MG_FD_203070 | JGI IMG/M metagenome (GOLD analysis project Ga0315291, IMG submission 203070) | Sediment microbial communities from Yellowstone Lake, YNP, Wyoming, USA - YL17G12_20 | ecosystem: Environmental > Aquatic > Freshwater > Lake > Sediment | place: USA: Wyoming | collected...
GGTCCTCCTCCGGCTTTCCCAGGATGGTGGCCACGTAGGCGGGCGAGGTGTTGAGCTCGTTGGCGATCTCCCTGAGGGTCTTCCCCTGCGCCCAGAGCTGCCGGGCGACGGCCCAGTCCACCCCGGGCTTGGGCCTCTTCAGCCCCAGCCGCACGGCGCGCCACTCGATAGATGCTTCTGCTGTACCGAAGTGTTCGGCGAGCTGCCTGACCGTGAGTCCCTCGCCCCACAGGCGCCGCAGTTCCTCGGGGTCGATCTTGGGGCTTGAGCCCGCGACGACGGCCGCCTCATCCAGCATCAGCTCGGCAAAGGCGTCCAACGGTTCTTGTTCCATGGTTCCTCCTCTGCCACCATCCTACCACCACTCCTACCGTTGCGGAGTAGGAGATTGTAGTTGGATTGTTTCACCCTCCTCCAGGAGCTCCGGCTCAAGGAGCTGCTCTGATTTCCACAGGAGGAGTCGGGCCTCGTCCAGGGGGATGCCGTGGCGGGCGGCCACTCTGGCGGCCTCCCACTCGGACACTACCGGGTCCGGCCTGGGCAGTGGGGGACAGCACTCGCTGAGGAGCTTCACGGTGTGGAAGCACACCTGGTGGGCGCGCTCGATCGGGGTAGGGTTCAAAAGCCCCTGCCGGATCAGCCGGCGGCGGCGCTGGCGCTCCTCTGGGGAGAGTCCCCTGAACCACTGCCTCTCGCTCGGCTCGGCCTCCTCCTCGCGGCGGCGGCATTCCTCTATGAAGTGCCAGTCCTCATCCAGTGTCCGGCGGAGTTCGACCTGGGCCAGGGCGCAGCGCCAGTACTCCTCGGTGAGGTGCAGTTCCCGCTCCTTGTCCTTCCGGTAGTGGGGCTCAAGGAAAGCCTGGTGCGCCCTGATCTCCCGGCGCAGGGTCTCCAGGCGGCTGCGCACGTCACCGACAGCCCGGGGGCGGCGGTTGCGAAGGAGGCGGAGGACGTGTTCCCGCTGGAGGGCCGCTTGGTCCTGGTAGCACTGGCAGGTGGGCTCGGGCACCACGGCTGCCCCCGCAAGGGCGATCTTTCCCAGCTCCTCTTTATTGAGGTCCCTCAGCAGGGCGTCGAGGGCGCTCTGTGCCGCCCGGAGCACCTCCTGCCTGCGGGGGCGTGTCAGCACTTGGGTCGTCATTTGCCCTCCCCGGTTACGGGCTTTTTGCCTTCGTTGGCGAGGCTATCGGCCAGCGTGGCCACGGCCTCGTCGCGGGAGAGCTCGCCAGCGCGCACCCTCCCCGCCAGCTCGCGGGCCCGCTGGCGCATGGCCGGGATCTCGGTCTCTGGTTCGAGCGGGGTGAGAGCTTCCTCCTGCGCCCGACTCCTCTCCGCCACCCTCTCCCGCACCCGCGTCATCTGCTCCGCCGTGAGAAGGGCGCCCCGGTCGGCGGTGCCCATGACTCTCTTCCTGAACTCCCGCACCTGGGGGGCCAGAGCCTGGTAGTGCTGGAGTGGTCTCTTGACGATCTCGGCTGGCTCAAACTCGGCCTCATGAGACCGTAACCACTGGACGATCTCCCCGTAGACCGGGTTGACCTCGTAGGACATGAGCTCCTCGGCCATGCTCTCCAGCCTCAGGTTATGCTTGGCGCTCAAGCAGTCGCAGGGCTTCCCGGCTATCCTGGCCCCGGCCTGGAGGTCCAGCTCTACATCGGAGAGCTCCTTCCCCAGTCGGCGGCGCAGTTCCCGGAGGGTCTCTTCCGTAGTAGGGAGCGTCGGGCTTTCAACTTGAGATGGGGTTGAGGCCAGCAGCTCGGCGTCCACGCCGGGGCGGGTCAGGACCTTTTCTTGGCGTGCCGTCGGTGGCTTTTCAAGGGCTGGGGCACCCTGAGTTGCCGGTGGCTCTGTGGTGATGCGCTTGCCGGGGCTTCGCATCCAGTGTCTGATGAGATCCCCTGCCAGTTTCGACCCTTCCCGGATGAGGTATACCTTGGTATCGTTTCCATTCGCCATGCGATTATCATAGTCCTGCCGGCCACTCAGGTCAAGCCTCTCTTCACTGACCAACTTGGAAATGCTATAATGAAAGAGGAATGAGGGAATGAGGAAAGAGGAAATAGGCAGAGTAGAGGAAAGAGAGACAGTAGAGGCACATCGAGGGGGTTATTGAAGGGGAAAATAAGGAAATGAGGAAAAGGGAAGAGAAATAGGTAAACGAAAAGGGAATAAAGGAATAAGGAAAGAGGAATAAGGAAAGAGGAAATGCCCAGCCCCCCATCGGCAGCTACCAACGATATAACAGAGAAGCTCAAAGCTGGAGTCCCGGCCAAGGAGCTTGCCAAGCAATACGCCCCGAGCATGGTCTACCGGCTCTTGCACAAGCTGAAGGACGGGGACCGTGGCAGCGCCCTCCCCAACCCGCCGCCCCCGCCGGGTGCCCCCGCCCTGGGGCCCCGGGACGATACGCAGCAGTCTAAAGAGCAGGCCCCGCCAGCGCCGCCGGCCCAGGCACCACCCAGGGCTGAGAAGCCCGCCGAGGAGCCCCCTTCGGCAAAGGGGAAGGTGGTCAGGACCCCGCCGCCGAAGGGCAAGTATAAGATTGTGACGCCGGGCGGCGGCTCAATACCCTTCACCGACAGTATCACTCCATTGGCACAGGCGGTCTTCATGGAGCCCCGTGTGCTCAAGATGTCGATGCCTGTTTACCTTGAGACGGCGTACCGCATTTCAACGACCGAGTGGGGATGGCCAAGTGACATGCGGGCGGAGGATTTGATAGACACAATATTCTATATGTTCTTTAAGGACTACGGGTGGATTCTCGGTCCCGGCGCTTTCCATGTCACAGACCTGAAAGAGCTGCAGGGCTTGCGGTATCTGGCCACGGATAGCGGCGAGCTGACACCTGTGGCCGAATGAGAGGAGGCGGTTGGAGATGCCGCTCATGAGTTGGACACACCCACGGAAGCTAGATGAGAGGTTGACGATGGAAGAGAAACCCCCGCCCGCAACGACAGTGCTGGAGAAAGTCAGGAAGGACAGAGAGGCCAGGCTGGCCCAAAGGAGCAGCGACGCGGCGCTTGAGAGGATTGCGCTCGAAGATGAGGCCGAGGTCGCTAGGTTGAAAACGCCAACAGGAGGCAGTGGGGTGGTGAATCAACCGGAAGACCCCGAAGCCAAGAGGAAGGAGCTTATAAACCAGGCGGTGGTGCTCCTGAACAATGGGGTTGACCCCAAGATAGTGGGGCAAATACTCTCTGGCTCCACGCAGATCCCCATTACCATTCCCGCTGCACCTGGTGCGGATGGCGGGGCACTCGGGATCCTCAAGACTCTGGTGGATAGCCTGCTTGTCAATCAGAAGTCGGCAGAGGTCGAGGTGGTGAAAGTCCAGTTGAAGGCCCTGGAGGACAAGATTGCCGCCAAGGGCACTGCCCCTGCAACACCTGCGCCGGCTGCTCCGCCACTAAGCCCAGCAGAGGTGGTTCAGCAGTCCACTGCGATAGTGAGGGGCCTTCATGAGTCATGGACGCATCTGGGCCTTATTCCGTCTGGTGCCCCGGCCGGCCAGAGTATTGAGGAGTTGAAAGAGGCGAACAGGCATAAGGAGAAGATGGAGGAGCTGGGGGCAGATAGGGAGCACAAGGAGGCCCTGGCCGAGATAGCGGGGGATATCCCCGGGAGGATTGGCGAAGGGTATGCCAAGCATATGATGCAACAGGCAGGGAAAGGTGGTGGTACAGGCGGCGGTGCAGGTGTCGGTGCAGATGGGCTTCAAACTTTCAAGTGCGTTAACCCTAAGTGTGGTGCCCCTGTCGTTGTCCCACGAGAGCATGGCGCTATTGTGTTCTGCGGCGCGTGTGGCCTGGCCCACAAGGATTTAGACAAGGAGAAGGGTGCCCAGGGGAATGGTTGAGTCCATCATTATCGGTGCATTTGGGGACAGGATAATCGAAGGCTTTATGCGGCCCTTCCTGGACCGCATCAAAATCTCCGATGCCTATGATTACATCAAGAGGGACGCCGACCTGGGAATCCCTCTTTCGGAGATGGCCGAGTATCGTGGTGCGGCAAAGCAGATGGATGTTACGGTTGACACTCAGATGATGATGCGCATCATGCGAAAGCGCCGCCCAGACCTCGCCAGCCTTATCCTGAACTGCCCGAACGGCTTGAAATGGCTGGACCGGCAGGTGGCCCTCCTGAACGGCAAACTCGCTTGACTTACACCCCGCGGCTTGCTATCATCTAGGCAGGTATTGTGTGGGCAAATGGATGCTGCTATAGGTGTCCTGCCCACACATTTTGCGTTCATTTGCCCGCACGGGGGGAACATGAGCGACATACGCCTCATTATGTCTCGATACGGTCTGCTCGGTGAGCCTGCTTTTGCCCAGACCAGGTTTGCAGTCGAACCTATCCCCTGCCGGAATGGATGCCCCATCGGCCTCTACGACCCCGATCTAAACCTGATAACCCTGGAACCTGACTATAACGACGCTGTCGTCCTCCATGAGCTGGGGCACCGGTATGGCGATGTTTACAGGAACGATCTGTCTGAGGAGTATGCAGAGTCGTTCAGGAAGAGATACCAGGGTGGTGTATCACTGGCAGCGTTCATGCCCAGAAAGGGGGCCCGGATGAGAGCGGTACATCAGGCACAAATGCAGGCACAAATGAGAGCCGTACATCAGGGACAAATGAGAGCAGTACATCAGGCACAAATGACGATGACCCGAGCGATGAGCAGGGCCAGGGGATTCCCGGCACTATCCCTTGTAGATTCCTGGTCCGGGGTGATCTACAATGTCTCCCTGCCACCTGCGGCCGGCAAGATTACGACCGTCCTCGTCTGGAAGTATACGGACGGGACATGGGTAGCGCCGCCTCTCAGCATCCCCTCTGCCGGCCTCGCTAAGCCACCCATGGCCCTCACGATATATTTCCAGAATACCTCCCCCGTCAACCAGAATATGAGGACGAGGGTTCAGTGGAAGCGACCTGACGGCTCCCTCTACAAGGAGGACACGTCCGCCGCTGTGCTGGTAGCCCCCGGTGTGATTGCGATGCAACAAGCGCCCGGTGGGGGCGGGGGATGGTATCCGGATGTGCTTGGGGCCTGGAGCGCCGTCATCTACCTGGATGCAGAGGCGGCATGATGGCCTGGGTTGTAGCTGACCGAAAGGTTCTTACGCCCTATAATGTAGGCGAAAAGAAGGCGCCTATTCCTATTGTGGCCCTTGTCCTGGCTGGTCTGGGTATCGTTGGCCTTATTGCGGTGAGAAAGAAGTGATGGCCCGGCCGGGATAGCAAATAAGGCTTGACAATCCCCCTGACTGTGGCTAGACTATAGTTAATTGTGTGGGCAAATGGACGCTCAATACGTCCGGCCCACACTTTTTGCGTCCATTTGCCCGCCCAAGGGCAAGTGGACGCTTTAATTTAGGCGAAAGGAGTGCAAGCATGGCGAACTGGCAAAGGGTAGTCATAAATGCGGGCAGTGGCGTGGTTGGTGGCGTGGCCAGCAAGATCGCCGAGGACTTCGACATGGACAGGGAGAAGAAAGAGGCCAAGAAACTAGAATTCTTCTCCCGTGCCTCAACCTACATTGACTACGGTGTAGGTGTCCTCGGAATCATCGGCTCCTTGACCGGCTACCTGAAGGGCGACTGGGAGACCAGGGCCCTTGTCCTGGGCGGCGTCCTCGCCGGCCGAAGGGGCTATTCCGACATCAAGGAAGCCTCGAAGCCTGCTGCTGAGCAACGCCAACCTGGCGGAATCCCATACGGCCGGTGGGAAAGGGCTGACATGCCTCCGCCTCCGCCCGGACCAGGTGGCGGCCTGCTGTATGAGTTCTAGTAGTCTGTAGTTCCAGGACCGGAAGGAGGTTCATGTGGAACACTACGAGCTGAGGCTTCTCTACGACTGGACAATCCCCCCTGCGTTACTGCCGCACATCGCCAACACCTGGCAGAATCCAGCCCCAAGGGCCGGTGGTGGCGAGCTGGAGAAGGACGAGGTGGCGGAGGTGGTATTGTGCGAGATAGTCCCTCCTGTCACCGGAGCTGGCGTAAGCGAGCTGCTCAGGAGAGTGGTCATCAACCTGGATGATGTGGAGTGCCCCTATATCAGCATCTCCGGCATCCGAGACCACCTCATGTGCCCTCCGAGGCGTCAGAACTGGGCAGGGAAGATGTGGAGTTTCGGCACCCCGGGCTGCAACAACCCCATGCTGAACACCACCCTGAAATACACGGACAGGGTGAGCATCAGCGCCTTGGCGGGAGCCGCCAACATCACCACTGCCTACCAGATCCGGCTCTGGGGCTTCGTGTACAAGCACGCGGAGCTGCCGAGTGTCTTCGGCACCATGCAGTTCCCGAGGGGGCTGGTGGACCGGGCACGGGGTCGTGTCATTCCACTTCTGGAAAAGGCCCCCATTGTGGTGTCCGCCGAGACCTGGAAGCAGCTTCCAGGCGGGAAGAACCAGCAGGTCCCGAAGATAAACCCCTATGGGCGGTTCGCCTTCAACTTCGCCGTCACCGATGGGCTCCAGGGTGAGTACCCCTTCAGGTTCGACACCACCCAGGTGCTGAACGCCACCGAGGAGCTCTACTGGGACTTCGATGAGAAGGACGCCCTGCTCATCAAGGGTGTGGGCATGTATGCCGGCATCGTGGGGACCACGCTCGGGCGCACCTACCTGATGATAGATGGCGACATCCACCCCAAGGGTGGACTGACCACCACGCCTGGCTGGCCGACGGTGCCGCTGAATAACCCGATCCACTATGGCTGGGCCGCCCCTGTGTGGCCTGTCGCCATCCCCCTGTTCTACGCCATCCCGCTCCTCGATAGGCCCCTTATGGTCCATAAGGAGAAGGCGTATGTGGCGGTGAGGGATGCAGGCGCGGTAGTGGGAGCCAACGCCGTGGTAGCCTGCGTCACCGGAACCCGTATCGAGATGAGTGGGTAGGGGGTGAAAGATGCAGAAAGTAACTTGGGCACCACCAGCAACCGTCACCCCTAACCCCATCACCATTCCAGTGGGGATGCCCAGCATTGACGATGTAGTGGAGGCCAGAATCATCAGGATACCGACAGCCCTGGCCGACCACGGAGGCGCAGCTATAGCGGCTGCCCTGGACCCCCACGCCGTCCACAACCATGACCTCGACCTGACCGCCGCCATCGTTGACGGCGCCGGCACCAGGGTTCAGGCGACCAGCCCCGGTGGGCCAATGGGCTACCCCGGCGGCGGTGTCACCATCCCCGGTGGTGCCGGAGGCGTTCTCGATAACGCTGCCGTCCAGGCACATACCTTCGCTGGCGGTGCGCCTGTAGTCCATGCTGGGGCTAACCCGGTATTGCTCCCTACCTGTGCCAAAATCGTGGCTGACCCGACGGAGCGCACCTTCTCGATCAGTATCACCACCCTCGTGGGCGACCTGGTAACCCTGGTCTATATGGAGCGGGGCGCACGGCTCCGGCCGGCGTAGGAAGGTGGAACATGATTGAGATAGAGCTTGTTCCAGGGATAGTCAACTTCCCTGCCCCCATCACCATTCCAGTGGGGTTGCCCAGCATTGACGATGTGGTGTCGGCCCAGATATGGCGTCTGCCCAGAGCCCTGGGCTTGAACGTCCATCCCGCAGCCGACATTGCGGGTGCTCTGGCCAGCCATGCCGTGCATAATCACCCGGTTGACCTGACAGACATTCAGGTTGACAATGCTGCCACCAGGGTGCAGGCGACCGCCGCCGCTGGGCCAGGAGGCTATCCCGGAGGCGGTGTAACTGCCCCCGGCGGTGTCGGCGGCGTTAATGACAATATCCTTGCTCAGGCACACGGCGCTGCTGGCCCGACTGTGGCTCATGGTGGGGCTGCCGCCCTCATAGAGGCAGCGGCTCCTCTCAAAAACGTGGCTGACCTGGCGGAGCGCACCTTCAGCCTCAATGCGAACACGGCGCTGGGTGACATCCTGACCCTGATCTACCTGGAGCGGGGGGCTCGGCTCCGGCCTAACTAGAACCGAATAGCACAATCCATCGGAGACTTGCCGATGGCGCGCGATGCCTGGTGGTAAGTCTCCATCAGGCATCATTCTTTTGGGGGCCAAGGAGGGGCAATATGGCTGTAACTGAGGCGCAGATCCGTCAAGTGAAGTACCCACCCGAATGTCTCCCATCCACCAGTGTAATCCAGTGGGGGGCAGCGGGATTGGCCACTGAGCTGGACGTCCGGCGCTATAAGCCGTACCTCGCCAGGCTCATCGATGTGGCCGTTGACAATAACCTTACCTCGGAGCTTCGGTTCATCCAGGACACCAAGAGCTTCACCATCAGCGGTGGCGCTTCAGGCACTATCGGCGTGCCCTTCGATTTTGAACTCCTGGCCAGGGACAGGTTGTTCTACGAGCTTTTCAACTCCGGTGCCCTCGCCAACCATAGAAGCCGGTATTCGTTGGTCATCCAGAAGCCCACGGTGGCCCACAAGCTCTCCCTGGGCATAGCCCTCACCAACGAAGAGGAGCGCATAAAGCAGACCTACGGCATCTGGAAGGGCGTGGAGAAGGGCATCTTCCCCGTGCCCATCACCTACCAGATACTCAGGGAGTACCTGGCCAGCGTGGAGACCAGGGGTAGGCTGATAAACGTCCCTGTCACCCTCACCGACATTGAGGTGATCGGCAACTATGTGACCGACGAGTGCATCATCCTTACCGGTATAGCTGCTGCACCCGGGCCCGCGGCAAGTGCCGTCCAGATACAGATCAGCCGTGATGAGGACACCAACTATGTGCCCCAGCTCCTCACCTTCCCCATGGGCCTCGGCTATGACCTGCGCTGCTTCATCCCCGCCATGCGGGAGATACGCCTCCAGGTCATTGCGGCGGCCCCGGTGGCGAACTGGGCGGTGCGCTACACCGTCTGGCGGGTGAAGATGACCAACATCCTTAGGGCCAGGTGGGGGATGCTGGCCGCCGATGAGCTCATTGAGCTCCAGGAAAGGGTGAAGGGGGGTGTACTTTGAGCATGCCTGACGACATGAAGTTACGAGCCGAGAGGCTTGGCATATCGCCTGAGATGCTCGCCATTACCCCGGAAGAGATGGCCAGGGAGATGGAGAAACACCGTCAGCGCATGGAGAAGATGGCAGACGACATTGCGGCCAAGACCTTCAGGGCACAGCATGGGGCGGAGATTGCCTTCATCGAGCTGCGGGGCAGGTCCGGTGCGGTAATCCGCAGGATACCCCAGAAGGCAGGGGGCGCGTAATGCCTACCGTCTTTACGGTCGCTGAGGCCATAGAGCTTTCCAAGCTGGGCAAGTTCGACATACTGAGCATAGATTTGAACCTTGCTCTGGCAACGGCCGTCGTGCTGCCTGCCGTTGTGCCCATACCCGCCAGCTCGCCCCCTGCGGTGAACGCCCTGGTGGGCTTTGTGTCCGGCTACCGGGTACTGACCGAGCGATTTAATTTCGGTGGCACCGATGCCCCAAACTCGGTCTATTACGAGCTCCATGACGAGAAGGGCTATTATTGTGGCAATGAGATAAAGCAGTCCAACCAAGAAAATCACTGTACCCATATCTGCACCGGAAACTATGTCAATCTCCGTCTGTGGAACATCACCCTTCCACCCGCGGCGGTCTATATTGACTTCACCTGCTGGTATTACATCTGGCCAACAATCAATGATGAGAAGGTGATGGCCATCCTCAAGGCGCAGCCCAACCTGCTGAGAGAGATTGTGGATCAGCTATCCTCAATACGCCAGGCCGTCGGCGGACCACCTCCGCTACCCCAACCTGGAGCGTGAGCATGAACATCTCATGGACTAAAGAGCAGAAGATATTTGAGAAGGCCATCTATGACGCCAGCAAGGGGCTTTACCCCACCGAACTGGTGCTCTTCCAGGATGGGTTTGAGGACGGCATGTACTGGCCCGCCCTGGCCGGAACAGGCGTTGGCTGGAGTGCGGTCCAGAGCGCCGCCCAGGCCCTCCAGGGCAAATATAGCCTGTTGATGTCAACCCGTCTGGCTGGGGCCGCCCCTGGGGACTTAGTGCAGGCCCATGCCCAGATACCCACCGTCATGCCCATAGCCAATGCCGATTACATCTGGAAGGGCGCTCTCTTCATACCTATGCAGCTGCTGGCCAATCTCGGATTACTGAGACTAACGCTTCAGGTGCGGACTGGAACACAACAGCTCCAGGCCCATGTGGACTACGACCGTGCTACGACCCGGTGGGGCTACCCCAACGCTGCCTGGGTATTCACCCCCTTCGTTGACACCGCCGCCAACTTGACCATAAGGGAGGATACCTGGCTCTCCATCAAGTGGCGTTTCAACGCCACCCTGGCCCGGGCTATCGAGGCCAATATCGGTGGCATCGAGATAGACATATCCGACATGGACATCAAGGTGGGGGCGAACACCGAGATCCCCACCTGCAATCTCGGTGTGCAGATAACCACCGCCGGTGCGGCGCAGGCCCGAGCTCACTTCGACAATATCGAGCTACTGAATGCCAAGCTCTGGTAGGTGACTATGAAAATACCACATGCCTCCACCACAGCGAATCTCGGCATAGCAGGAGTCTTCACCAGCGACTGGCAGCGCCACAAGAGCCTGCGGCTCCAGGGCACTATCTTTGCCGACCAGGCCTCAGCCCTCCAAGGCTTTGTAGTGGAGCAGTCGCCGAACGCCGGCGTCACGGTGACTCATCGTGCTACGCAGACGCTCTTTACTGGGGATAGAATCCTCTTTGACATCGAGCTAACCTCCACCTGGGTTCGCATGACCTACACCAATGGAGGTATAGCCCAAACTGCTTTTAGCCTAGATGCCAATCTTGTTGGAGACGCATAATGGTCAACCGCTACTGGCAGTACCCATCGCCGCTTCCCCCCATGCGCCAGACCACTGGCCCTGGCGCTGGCACCGGCCTGACACTTGTTGACGCCAGCTTGGTCGGCTTGCCGTCCAAAGTAGGCCAATATGTCATTATCGTTGACGGAGGGGCGACCGAGCAGGTCAGGGTAGTCACGGGGCATGTCCTGGCTACCGGCGCGCTTACCGTTGACCGACCTTTCACCAATAACGCTGGGGCTGTCCAGCAAATACTGCTGGGCACCCGGTATTACATCATACCCGCTCCTTTTTCGCTGACTGGCCCAGTTGCGATCCTCGATATGCTCACCAGGCGCAGGGTCAGCCTCTACGAGGGCTGGCAGGACGAGCTGGGCATCGACTTCACAGTATGGACTGTGGTCAACTCAGCAACCGGCGTGCCTTGGGGCCGTGGGTTTGCCGCCGGCTACCTGAGAGCTGCTGGTTCCTGTGGGGCTAATGAGGTCGAGCGCCTTGTCACCACTACCCGTTGGCTAGACTCATCTCCTACCTTTGGTGTGAATACCATTCTACGCCGCTTGATAGTTGAGTTTGAGATGCGGCTGTCCAATGTTATCAACATGGATAATACTCAGTGCTTTTTTGGACTAACTCCTGACCAGGCTAATATCCGCACAAGCAATAACCTAGCTGGGTTTGCACTGTTGGCAGATGTCCTCCAGACCGTCACTGATGCCGGTGGTGTAGAGGAGACAAACACTGGCTTCTTGGAGAACCTGGCTCTGTTCAACAAGTTCAGGATGGAGATTTATGGCGATGTGGCTCCGACCATTGACTTCTATCTGAACGAGGTATTGATTGCCAGACATACCGTGAGAATACCAAACATTCCCAGCTATCTGAACTTCTATGTAGATTCTGAAGCTGCCCTTGGCGCAGCTATTGAGGTGGGCGTAGTGAGGATATGGTATGAGGACATGGTGAGGCCATAGCATGGTAATGGCAGGAGAGGACATCCGCACCTTCCTCCGCAGGTATCCCCGCATCCTGCGGGTGGGCAACATCGCTGGCGGTGAGGCCGAGTTCATCACCGTGGGCGCTGCTTTGGCTCAGGCTGCCCTGATGGGGCCAACAGCCGCCAACAAGGTGGTCATACTGCTCGGCCCAGGCGCTCCTTACGCCGAGAGCAACCTGGTCGCGGTGAACGGCGTTGACCTGGTAGCCTATGGTGACCCGGAGGCATGTCAGATTGTGGCTAACGATGGGGCGAATCCCATCATCACCGTTCCCAACGGTGTTACCTGCACCTTTGAGGGCGTTCGGGTAGAGAACACAGCGGCTCTCGGCGCTGGCCCAGGGATACTGCTAACTGGTGGTAATCTGACAGTAAGGGGATGCTATGTGAAGGCCACCGCCCCTTGGGGTCAAAACGCCTTCGCAATCAAGCTCGTAACCACAGCAGGCACATTGACAGCCTATGAGTCGGTTTTCGAGGGCAAGGAGTGGTATGTGGCAACTCTGGGTAACGGCCTTGCCCATGTTGCTGAACTTTATCGCTGTAGGATTGTCGGCCCTGGTTTTGGTGTATATGCTCAGGGGACGGGCAATACCATACGCTGCCTTGAGTGTGACTTTGGAGGGAGCGGAGCAGGCGGTTATGGCACAGTGGCACTCAGGCAATGCAGCAGGGTAGGAACTACATTGTTTGTGAGCTGCTCTGGGCCTTTCACCCTAGACCACTGCGACTGTGGCGACCTCATTATGGGCGCTAATGGTGTGCTTTCCTGCATCGCCTCCTCATTCGGCTCGGTAGACATGCAAAATGAAGCCTCTGCCAGCCTAACCCTCGACAATGCCTGCGAGATAAGCGGCGCTATCACCAATGTCCATGCCTCGGCTACCTTCATCGTCCCCCGCAAGAGGCTCGGTGTCGGCCTCGGTGCCCCCGGCCTACTGGCAGATGCTACCCAGATGGACTCTATAATTGGGGCAGGCGCTCCCATCAACCAGGCCCCTGCGACACGAACGACCACCGACTGGGCCAGGACGGTCAAGGTAGTCCATGCGGGCGTAGTCACCGCTTTCCCCTACAACATAACCCTGACCGGCACTGCCATGCTCAAAGGCGCTCTGAGGGCGGTAACTGAGGTCATCACAGTCACGGGCGCTGGCACCTTCAGGGGTGTCGTGCCCTGGCACAACATCTCAAACTGGACTAGCAGTGGCAACATCGGGCTGGCGGATACTGTGAAGCTTCAGTTTGACTCTAGGCTGGGCCTGGAGCACCGCCTGCGGGCTGCCACTCATCTTCTAGCCTGTAGGAAGTCTCCAGGGGGGGCTGCCCCGCTCTACAGGACGCCTGCCAGCTTCACCCTGAATCTAACCCAATACACCATTGAGGAGACAGGTGTAGCGGTGGTGGCGGGTGACAACTATGAATACTGGGTAGTGAAGGGGTAGCATAGGAGGCCGATATGATAGTCCAACTTCAGCAGGACGAGACTGGCAAGTTGGAGAGCATCACCTTCATCGTATCCTCAACGGGTGAGGACTTGAAGCAGAAGGCCAAACAGTGGCTCAAAGCCAAGTATCCCACCCTCGCCCTGGAGCAGTTCCTGGGCAAGATACGGTCTATGGACGACAACCAGATAAGGATGGATGCACCGGGGGACTAAGATGCTGAAATACTATGCAAGTGAATACGGGCCAGAGAGGGCAATCCAGGGGAGGCGGGCCAGGGAGCTACTGTCATCTGCGATTTGGGGAGCCCACTTCTTAGTCGGTGATGACCAGCTTGACCAGGGGCACGCCATAGCGGTTCTGGCATACGAACGCAAGCTTATCCCTGTTGAGCAGTGGGATGGAGAGCAATATCACAGGCTGGCTGAGGCCTACAGTGTGCCGGGAGCATGGACAAGTATCACCTTCACCCCGCTAAAGGTTTATGCTTGTGAATACAAACCTGGCGTGAGGAACGTGATTCACCTGGGCAGCTATAACGACATCCCTGGGCTTACTCCAGGCGATGCGTTGTGGCTGCCGTCCAAGGCCGGTTTCTCCCTGACACCAGCGTTGGCGGTAGGGGGCTTTCTTATCGCCGTAGTGGTGCTCGCCAGAAGTAGGAGGTAAACCATGACCAACCTGGAGATTTTGGCGGCCTGGTCGCTGGTGGTAGGTTTCTTTATGCCGGTTGCTGTGGCCTTCATTCAGAGGCAGACCTGGGGTGATGTCCCACGAGCTATCGTAGCTTTCCTGTGTTGCCTTGCGGCAGGCTTTGGCACCGCCTATTTCACTTACTACTTGAGCTGGTCGCACTTCGCCATCAGCTTCGTCCTGGTATTGGTGAGTGCCATCAGCACCTATAAAGGGTTCTGGCAGAAGACTGGGGTTGCGGGCTTTGTTGAAGGGTTGACCAACAGGGCAAAGAAAACGAGTTGACGAGCCAGAGTGTAGAGTATGACACCAGATGTAGTCGCCGAGTTCATAAAGCTCTGGCAGACAGTATCGGCCCTGGATGCCAAGGTGAATCTGATTATAGCCATGTTCCTGGTAAGCTGGGGCGGCATGACAGCCTGGGCATTCCGCAACCATAGGAACAACAAGAAGGGGCCATAGATGGTCGCCAAGTATCTGGGAGAGATAACAGCCTGGGCCTATCACTGAATAACAAGTCCGACAAGCCCATATCTGTCTATCTCTGGGTCGCCTTCCCCCGGGGCGGGAGCCTGGCACAGACGCCCTATGCAAACTGGTGGATCGGCTCAAGGTCAAATATGTTCCCTGGCTATCTCGTCCCCGCGCGCGGCACCTGGAGCCATGTTGAGCCCATCAGCACCTATCCTCAGTGGGGCAGCCTGGACTGGAGCTACCTGGGAGACTATGACCTGGAGTTGAAGGCTGCAATGGCCGATTCAGTCAAGGCTTACGAAGCCTGGAATCAGGGCAGGCTGGGTTACTTCCTGGAGGCTCTGCCCATCATCGCACGGCTCAAGATTCCTAATGCCCTGACCATCGTGGCCCCCGAAGGCTGGCAGCCGCCACCACCGGATACGAGCGGGCCATAGAGTGCCACGATCAGAGGAGAAATCACATGCCCTGGAAACAAGTAGGACAAGGGAATCTAGCTGACCTCTGGTTGCTATCGCAACCTGGCGTGATAGGCGACCTCTACCATATCAAGGCAGGCGACAGGGTAGAGCTACAAATTGGACTCAGGGTACCAGCGCCTGATGCCATAGTGCAGTGGGTGGAGGACAGGCTCAGGGATGCTGGCGTCCAGCTTATCGGGCATATCGAGCAGGTGCCCGGGGGCTCATCCACGATCATCATCAGATTCGTGGAGGGGGAGAGCGCCCAGCCAGATGTCACGATTCAGGCTCCAGCAATGTATAGAGCGAGAGCGGCCTTCCCAGTCATAGCCGCCTCGACTGCCGCGGTCATCGTCGCGCTGGCTATCCTGGCTGCCCTCATCATCGGGTTTGCCATGCTCGTATATACCGCCGAGAAGTTCGGGTGGGTGGGAGTAGCAGCGGTTGGTGGCCTTGCCTTGGCTGGCGTCTATGTTCTATCCAGAATTTTCAGGGAGAAGTAGGGAGATGGGAAACGCCCGTATCTGGGACATGATTTATTGGTTCTCGGGGATGCCTGACTGGATCCGGTTTATCCCCCCAGCCGAGATACCATTTGGCAAGTTCGTCTATACTTGTATCGGCTGGCAGAACACGGGGACGCAGCCACAGCAGGGGCATGTCGAGCTCGTGGTGACCAAGCCGGATGGCACGCCGCTGGCTTTATCGGCTACCCAGAACCAGGATGCGTGGGGGGACCCTGGAGTCGGACAGTTTGTACAGTTCCAGCCACTAATGCTTAACCAGGGAGGGGCATGGAGCGCGCTGGTGACACTGAGCACTGAGGCTGCCCCTCCTCCCCCCACACTGAGCAGCCTCATCTTCAAGCTGAACAACCCCCCTGCCGGGCCTACCCACTGGCTGCCCTACTGGAAACCATTGGGTAAGGACTGGATAGTAGACCCCAGGGGATGGATACCCATCACTGATATGGGCTGGTTCCAAAATGTGCCAGGAGGCAGAGGGGTGTTTGGATGGTATTTCTGGGACGCGGTGGCCGGGATGAGTATCTTCTACGCCACGCCAGAGATTGTGGCTGCCGAGGGAGACATCTGGACATACTGGTATAACACCGGGCAACTGACTAGGTCTGCCCCAGCGATGATGTCCAGGAGGTTCGTATTGATGGTGCGGCGTGGCGACCCCTTGGGCTTCCACCTCCGCCGCAGGTAGCTAGAGCCAAGGGAGGAAGAATATGGAGATCTTTCTAATCCTTATGCCTGATGGAGTGGTCTACAAGGTCAGGCGGTCTAACTTGGAGGCAGCGCTAGCTGCCGGTGGCACACCTTACCAGTGGACATACACCGGCGGGCCGATGCCGGTCTGGCCCGAGTGGGTGCCGCTTGGCCAAAAGCCATCTGTATCCTGGCTTCCGTGGGTGGTCATCGGTGGGGTGGCGGCCCTCGTTGTTGGAGTCTCTCTCCGCCGCAAGTAGCTATACCGCTGGTATATACCGCTGGTAAACAAAGCCCCCGGATCAACCCGGGGGCTTTCGCTTTCACCAAACAGTGCCTGCTTCCCAAGCAGGATGTCGCGGGTTCGAATCCCGTCTCCCGCTCCAGCGCTGCCAGATACATGGGAAGAGGGGTGTCCTTCCCCAGGGGCCTCTGTGGCCCTTGGGGGCCCTGGGGAAACCCGGGGCTCCACCCCTCTTCCCTCCAGCAATTTTAGCATGGGAAGGGCGGTCGGACGCACCTGGGAAACCAGGTGAGCAAACCTACTAGGTTTGCGGTGTGGGCGCCGCCCTTCCCACCAGAAACATGGGAAGAGGGGTGTCCTTCCCACCCGCTCTTCCCACCAAGCATTATAGCATAAGGGCCTTGCCATGAGAAGAAATCTGACGCCACAGAGCGCCGCCGGCCCCAGGAATGCCTTTGGCTGGCCCCAGGGCTGGGCTGACAACTCCGACACCGCCCGGGGTGCCCCTATACCCCCGGACGGCCGTTTTGCGCGCCTGGAGAAGAAATAGCAAGGGAGGTGAGCCATGACAAGCCCAGAGCAGCAGATCAAGCAATACAAGCAGCAGATAGATGCGGCCAAGGAGTTCATCAAGAAATACGGCGAAATGGCGGCCTTGGCCTACGCGATGAGCCTCCCCGAGGGAAACCCTGACCGACTCATATATATGCTGGCATTGCTGGACTCTAGGCTAGGACAAAAGTAGGCTCCTATTCAAAGGAGGCGCTTCCCGTGGTGCATACAATGAGTGTGTCGGAGCGCAACCGCCACATCTTCGAGATCCGCAAGGCCCACCCTACCTGGAGCTACCAGGACATTGCGGAGCTGGTGGCCCTCTCCCGCCAGCGGGTGCAGCAGATCGTGCGGCAGGTTGAGGAGTGTGGTATAATCGACACCACTATGGAGAACAACAACGACCACCCACGCCTCGATGGACAGCCTATCTCCGCTACCCAGGCCGCCAGGGAGACCGGGATACCCTACGGCACAATATCGAAGTGGGTATCTGAGGGGGAGGTAAGGGTCATTGAGCATCCTGGTCATGCCTGTACCGGCAAGCCTGTGCTCCTCGACCCCGTCTCCCTACAAGAGCGGATCGCCCGCTACCAGCCCCGCCCGCGCCGGACGCCTGTCGCAGTCTAAGCGACGAGTGGATTACCGGGTTCTTGTGTTCTGGTGGCTCTCATGTAGTCGTCAAGCATCCTGTCAAGTACCTTATCGACCTGATCGGGATACACCCGCCTCTGACTGACCGCGTTCACCGTAAGAAGCCCTGCCTTCTCCATCTCCTCCCTGACGATCTCCCTTACCCTTTCCTCGGTTAGCTCTGCCATGTTGCCCACCTCCTTTTAGACAAGTCCATTATAAGGTGTGCGGGGTGACTTGACAATCCCGCACAGTTATGCTAACATATCCCTCGGCAAGACTAAGTCGAGGGGTTTTTAATGTCCCCAATCTGTGAACTCTCAAACACATCCCCGCTGTCCTGGGCAGAAACCCCCATAGCCCCTCGACAAGGCTTAGCCGCCTGTCCAGGCGCGGGGACCAGCCAGCGCGAGCCGCCCTACGCAGATCTCCCCCGGGGGTCCATATCTCCTACCCCGGGTTGCGTGGGGCGGCTTTTTGTCTTAAAGGAGGTAGCGGCGATGCGGGGTGGACAAGCGGTATGTTGCCAGCCCCATAAGCTGGAGACGTGGGTTCGAGTCCCACCCCCGCCAGTTTGTGAGGGGAGGTAGTCATGAATAAGGATTACTTACCAGAGGGGGACAATCCCTTAGTGTCCCTAACTCTGCGCTTCCAGGATGGGGCGGCCCTGCGGCAGGTTTTCACCACGCCAGTACCGCAGGCCAAGGCGATGCCTGCCCTCGGGCGTCTGGTAAGAGAGCTTGGGGCTGAGCTAAACATCGAGCTTGAAGAGGACCTCAGAGAGGGGTGACCTATGGACTTCGTAGCAGGGCTCATCATCGGGGCCATGGTGGGTGGCGGCATCGGAATCTATGTTGGGGCGTGTCTCTGCTACTTGGGGGCGAAAGTGCTGGGCTGGGTGAGGGAGGCCACAACAAAGGTGACCTGGCGTGAATGACAAGGAGAAGTGGGAACTGACCGAAATGCTTCGCAAGCTCCAGGCCGAGGTGGATCAGCAGCTTGCTGACGGCATCGGGGAGATCCTGGACCGTTTCGTGGGCACGCGGCTGCCACCTCCCCCCAGTGACACGCCCCTGGATGCCCTCAAGAGGCACAACGAAGAGTTACGCCGAAGGAGCAGGCAGAAGAAATGAAGAAAGGCGATCTGGTGAGACACAAGGCCACAGGGGAGATAGGCATAGTCCTGGCCATGAATGTGACCGCCGACCATGGCTTGTTTGCCTTCCTTGGGAGCGGGCTGGCGACGATCGAAACCGAGGCCAACTTGGAGGTGGTCCCCTTTAGCCCTGTTACTTCCATACCGGCCAACTTCTCCGACCTGACGGAGGCGTATGAAAGAGAGGGCCATGCGAAGGAGAAGCGATGAGCAGGCCCTACGGGATGAACGCCTACGAGAAGGCCCGGATGTCAAAATCCATTCTGGCCATCCTGGAGCAGCACCGGGGTAAGCGGAGCGCCATCAAGGGGGCTGACCTGGCCCGGGAGCTCAAGCAGCGGGATGACCGGCTTATCCGAATGGTCATCCGTGATCTCATCGCCCAGGGGGTACCGGTGTCCAGCTCGGTGAGTGAGCCTATGGGATTCTACTTGGTGGTCACCCCCAGGGAGGCAGAGGAGTACATCGCTGTCCTCGAGGCCCGGATCCGGGAGGACGAGGCCCGGCTCAGGGACTTCAAGAGGGCGGTGGAGGCGGCCCTGGGGGCGCTGACCGAGCAGCCCCGGATGATCTGAGGACGTGTGGTATGACTGAGCCAGATACTCAGGAGACAAGAGACCGGCTTATGCTCTACCTCACACTAAGCTGCTTTGCCGAGGCCTTGAACAAATGGATGCATCGCAGTGTGGACGACACCCTCGACGCCCTGCTCTCCTTGGTCAGGAAAGGCTATGTGGTGGTGGCCACGGACCGCGAGGGCTTCAGGCTCGAGCTGACTGAGAAAGGAAAGGAGGTAGCGCGTGAACTGGAATGAGCTATTCGAGTGGAAGGAGAGACACCCCGGCGTGCAGCTCCGTGCCTGCGCCCGGTTCAACGAGCAGGTGCACCTCACCCGATTCATCAACCGAGCTTGGGTGGAGACCTTCTGTGGCAAGAACGGGCCGACAAAGCTCAACGCCCTGGTGTTCAAGTTGCCTAAGGAGAGCGTGGACTGCAAAAAGTGCCTGGGGCTGGCTGGGCTGAAGGAAGGAGGTCACTCTGATGGAGTGCAGCAAGGGATGGAAGCGGCGCTGCGCTGAGGCCAGGGGCGCCAGGTGCCGCTGCCGCTGCGGTGGCGCGAATCATGGGAAGGCCTGGCAGAGTGCTCAGGTCCATGAAGAAAACAGGAAGCAAGAAAGCGAAAGGCTGCCTCTCCCGCTGCTAACGTAGAAAGGCAGCCCTTCAGTTCGCCCCCCCCCTTGACGGGGGCCACGCCGACATTGTAGAGATAGCGGCCTGCCCCGTCAAGGAGAATGGCCATGCGGAAGAAGCTCGAAGAGAACTATACGGAGCTTGAGAACGAAACCATTGAGGCTATGGCGCGAAGTCACTTCACCGCTCGCGAGTTCCGGGTTATGTTGGCTGTGTTGCGCTTGACTAACGGCTTCCATCTCACGGAGAACCGGATCGGCATAAACTATCTTTGCCAACTGACAGGCATGCCCCGGCAGCACATATGGGAGAGCCTGAAGACGCTACAGGAGAGACAGGTGCTCGCCAGAGATAGCAAGGGATTGATAGCTTGGCATGGGCCTACTCTTTGGAAATTAGTCACTCCCATCAGTGACAACAATGCCACACAAATACCCCCTGAAATGTCACCCCCAGGGGTGACAGAAAAGGCGGTTTTCGGTGACAAAAATGTAACCGATTTGGTGACGTCGACGTCACCCCCAAGGGAACCCCCTAAAGAAAACCTTCTAAAGAAAACGTTAAAGAAAACTCCCTCCGGGGGGTTACGCAAAAAGCGTAACCCTGACCCCAACCCTGTTTTCTCAGAGATATTTCAGGAAATGAGAGATTATCTTCACTACCCCGAGAAGACTCCTGAAGACCCCATTCCTAGTTATGGCAAAGAGGCGCAAGCCATTAAGCGCATGTTGACCCGAGGCTTTACCCGTGAGGACATCCTTGCCTGCTGGAAGGGCAAGGTGAGTCAGCGTGGCGGGGAATTTGTAAGCATGACGTGGGTCAACGAGGATATCAGCCGGAGAAAGGACAGCTATGGAGCAGCGCGGGGACAGCGACTTCGAGAGCCTGGGCGACATCCTCAGCAGGCACAGCCCCCCGTCAGATCAGTCACAGAGGAAGATCTCGAATCAGGACGGGCCAGCTGGGACGGACGCACGGTTACCTGGGCCGATGAAGAAAGAGACAAGGCAGGAGGTAGTGCCCTGCCAGACCTGCCCTAAAGCCTTCATGGCCGAGGTCACGGTCTACTATTTGCTGGGCAGGGTTCGAGAGGTCAGGCCCAAAGAGTGCCCGGCGTGCCGCCAGGACAGGGAGGCCAGCGAGAAGCGTCTCGCTGAAGAGGAACGCCAGCTCGGGTTGTCCACCAGCAGGGCCAGGTGGCGCCGGACCTGCGGCATACCCGAGTACATGCAGGACAAGAACTTCGACAACTTCATTCCCCACCTGCAGCGGGTAGTCTTCAAGGGCGTCCAGAAGTGGGTGGAGACCTTCTGCGAGAACCCCAAGAGGTGTCCCTCCTTGATCCTGTGGTCGGAGGGCTATGGTGTGGGGAAGACGCATCTGGCCGTGGCCGCCTGCAACAAGATCATCGAGTCCTGGGAGGGCCGCATGTGCCCTGTCAGGTTCGAGAGCGGCCCGGGTCTGGTGCGGAGGATCCGCGCCACCTATAACCCCGTCCCGGGCCAAGAGCCATACCATGAGACGGAAGAGATGGTCTACGCCCAGCTCCGCGGTGTGCCTCTCCTGGTGCTTGACGATGTGGGCAAGGAGAAGTCATCGCCCCACACCAGGGAGGTCTATTTCTACATCATCGATGAGCGCCTCAAGCAGGGGCTGCCGGTGCTCATCACCTCGAACCTGCCCCTGGAGGGGACCGGCTCCCTCGAGGAGCTAACGGGAGCGTCTGTGGTCTCCAGGCTCATCGGTATGTGCCGGGGCGGGGTCTTCGAGCTCAAGGGCGCCGACGCCCGGCGCAGGGAAAAGAGGCCATAGGGGAAATTGAGAGCCTTTGAGAGCCAATCGGACATGCAAATCTTAACACGGGCTTATGGCTGGGAGGTTGACCCCCGCCGTAGGCATACGAGCCTCGATTTAGGCTGGACATTCTATGGGGTAGGCGCAACCAAGAAAATCATTGACAGCCTTGTGGAAGCGGGCTGGGTCCAGGTCGTCTTCAAAAGTGGCAGGAGCATGGGCTACAACCTGACCGAAAAGGGCCGGGGAATCGTAGCCACCGCGGCCATGGAACATGAGAAGACCAGGGTGCCGGCCAGCGTCATACTTGAGGCTACAGACCTACTGGTGGGCGTGGAAGACCTGAGAGAGACACTGGCCCGGTCAATTGAGGCCCGGCAGCGGACCCATTTTCTCCTCGAGGGGCCACCGGCATGCGGCAAAAGCGTCCTGATGGAGGGTATCAGGGCTGTCGTTACCACGGCCTACATGGCCTTTGGTTCCCGGACCTCCGCTGCCGGCCTGTCCGGCGCCCTCTTCGAGCACATGCCCACCATACTGCTGCTGGATGAGGCCGACAAGATGCGCCAGGAGTGTTACTCGGTCCTCCTGGGCCTCATGGAGCGAGGTGAGTTGCTGGAAACCAAAAGCGGCAACACTCGAGGGATACTCTTGAACACCATGGTCATAGCGGCCTGTAACTCCTCGACCAAGATGCCGCCGGAGTTTATCAGCCGCTTTGCCATGCACGCTCATTTCCCCCAGTACACCCGCCAGCAGTTCATCGATATCTGCCAGGTGTTCTTGCCGCGAGTAGAGGGCTGCCCCGAGGACCTGGCCATCACCATAGGCGAGCTCGTCTACGACTCCAATTTGGGAGATGTACGCAAGGCGCGGGACGTGTGGAGGTTAGCACAGTACCCTGTGACGGTAGCAGAGGTGCGGCGTGTAGTGGGTATGATGTTGAGGTACGGGCCAGGAAATAAGGAGAGGCATCGGCAACCGGCGAGCCGGCTCGCCGGGATGTAGAATGATGGGAAGATGAGCATAAGATGGCCTTTGGCTAAGACAACTCAGGGCGATTACGTGCATATAAAGGAGGCTGTCAGAGGAGGAGCATATCACTGTCCTGAATGTTCCACTAGGTTTATCCCTCGTATGGGCAAAATAGTTCGTTGGCACTTCGCCCATCTCCCAGGGGGGGTCTGCACTGGTGAAGGCTCCCGCCATGCCATTGCCAAGCACCTCCTTGCCAGTTTCTTGAGCAGGCCGATTGCTCTGCATCTATACTGCCCGTGTGAATTGCCCACAAAACCATACCGGTTAGAAGCAGCAGAAGTCAAGGTGGAGAACAGCGTGGGGGACTATAGGTGTGATGTAACCTGCAAAGTCCACAACATGCCTCTTTTTATAGAGGTGATAGATACTCATAACATTGATTCGGCCAAATCACGGGCTCTAGAGGGCAGGTTAGTGAAAATTGATATACACGACTTGAGCGACGAAGATGTGTTCTCGGGGGATAAGGCGAGGCAGAGATTCCGCTTGGAATTGGGCTTGCTGCTACCCAGCCTCTTCTCTTACCCCTACGCTTTTATCCACACTTGGCATCATCAATGCTGGCGGTGCGGTATTGAAATACCGGTGGCTCTCCTATGTGACAACGGGGGAGAGTCCACAAGGTGGTCTCAATCACCGGACTGGCCAGGGACATTGCGCAAATATGCCCACATTGGGTGGCGGCGAACCTCGTACGTTAGACAGGGTTATTATGCCAATGTCTGCCCCCATTGCAAGGTAGTCCAAGGGGACGAGTATCTACTAGAGGAACTCATAGACAGGTGCTGCTCTTCAGTCTCTAGGAATGAGATTAGAACTGTGCTTGTTGCAAAAAGGAAGGGATAAGCTGGCAGGCCGAAATCGTCCCTACCCAAAATCGGGGCCGAGAGGCACGATATGGGTAGGGAGGTGATAACAATGAAGAAGAAGCTCGCTACTCAGGAGATGGTGAAGGCATTCCTGGCGGCCAAAACCAGCCGGGGGCTCTCACCGAAGACGCTCGGCCTCGACCGCTGGACTCTGGGGCTGCTCGGCCAGAGGTTCGCCAAGCTCCCCACTGGGCCCGAAGCCCTGGAGGAGCTGCTGGGCTCCCTGGGGGGATCCCGGGAGACCAAGCACGGCCATTGGAGGCGGCTACGCACCTTCTTCAGGTGGTGCGGGCGCCGCTACGGCAGCCCGAACCCCATGACCGAGATCTCAGCCCCGCGCCGTCTCAAGCGGCCGCCGCGGGTGCTCACCGTGGAGCAGGTTCAGCATCTCCTCGGCTGCTGCCGGGACATGCGCGACAGATCCCTGCTGGAGCTGCTCCTGGACACCGGCATCCGCATCGGCGAGGCCTGGGCCCTGCGCACCCCGGACATCCTGCAGGAGACGGTCATCGTGGACGGCAAGACCGGCCAGCGGGAGGTGCCTATCTCCCCCCAGGTGCGGGGGCTCCTGCTGGAGACGCCGCTGCCCTGGGAGGGGGCCAAGGGGCCACTGTCACTCTCCGGCCTCAAGCAGGTGGTGATCCGGGTGGTGGCCAGGGCCGGGATCACCGGGCCCAAGCACGGGCCGCATCTGCTGCGGCATACCTTTGCCCGGCTCTACATCCTGGCCGGGGGCGACCCCTTCAGCCTGCGGGAGATCCTGGGGCATACCTCGGTGGAGACCACGCAGATCTATGTGGGGATGGACCGGCTGGCGGTTATCGCCCAGCACGCCAAGTACTCGCCGATGCGGTCGCTGTCGAGGTCTCTGAACCTGTTGTGAGGAGAGCACCTGCTTAGGAGGCAGGCACTGTTGAAGCTGGCTCAGGCCGGTACCGGCCCGAAGCTGGCGGGAGGTAAGAACATGGAGGTGCAGGTCCAGATCCAGGGATGGCCCGGCCGCAGGAGAGGCACCCTGTCTACCGACAGGGCGGAGTCGAGTTACGGCTTGCCTGTCCTGGTGGGGGATGATGGGGTCGCCTACGGCACCGCCGAGATCCCTGTCCAGGCGGTCATTGTGGTGCCACAGGACGCTGTGGATATGCTCCAGGCCGCCGGCCAGGCAGGCTACCATGTCCGGCTAGGCAGGCCGAAACGGTAGAACTAGGGAACATCGCCTGCTGTGAGGAGAGCTTCCATGCCCCAGAAGCTAATGCTTGACCTCTGCTGCGGGTTGAAGGGGGCGAGTCAGGCTATGCGGGAACGTGGGTGGCGGGTGTTGACGGTAGACATTGATGGCAGGTTTGAGCCGGATGTAGTGGCTGATGTGAGGGATTGGCACTACGAGGGTGAACGGCCTGACTTGGTTTGGGCGTCCCCCCCGTGTGCAGAGTTCTCCCGCGAGTATTTCCCGTGGACGCGCACGGGAGTGGCACCGGACCTCTCGGTCTACCTCGCTGTCAAGCGGGTTGTGGATGAAGTGGGGCCGGTGTACTGGATAATCGAGAATGTGCGGGGAGCGGTGCCGTATTTTGGGACTTATACAGCCGTCTACTATCCCTACTACCTGTGGGGTGTATTCCCGCCACTGGGGTGGGTGAAGATACAGAGACGGCATAAGGAGAGCTACCCGAGCACCGCGAAGGCTTTGCGCTCCAAGATACCGTATGGCCTCTCACTGGCTGTAGCCAGAGCAATTGAGGGGCAGGCGAAGCTGTTGTGAGGAGCGCCTATCATGCCCGATGCGGGCCCTATCGCGGGCCTGGGGGCTTTTGTGAGGAGGGAGCCATGAGTCAGGAACGTGAGATCATCCGATTGTGGGACTCGCGCTTGAAGCTGAGGGCTGAGGGTGCCAAGCTGAGGGCTGAGGGTGACAAGCTGAGGGCTGAGGGTGCCAAGCTGTGGGCTGAGGGTGACAAGCTGTGGGCTGAGGGTGACAAGCTGAGGGCTGAGGGTGACACGCTGTGGGCTGAGGGTGACAAGCTGAGGGCTGAGGGTGCCAAGCTGAGGGCTGAGGGTGCCAAGCTGAGGGCTGAGGGTGCCAAGCTGAGGGCTGAGGGTGACAAGCTGTGGGCTGAGGGTGCCAAGCTGAGGGCTGAGGGTGACAAGCTGTGGGCTGAGGGTGACAAGCTGTGGGCTGAGGGTGACAAGCTGTGGGCTGAGGGTGACAAGCTGTGGGCTGAGGGCATACTGGAAGCCTATGGCAACATAACACTCCAATGGGAGTGGCGACAGGATAAAAAGGATCATGCTTGTCGGCTGGAGAACGGCGAGGTGTTTGACCCATGAGGCAGGAGGGAGCCATGGAGCAGCCGAACCTGTTGTGAGGAGACCATCTGCTGAGGAAGCAGGTGGTCTTGAAGCTGAGGAGCGAAGCTGAGTGACTACTCCGTCAGCTAAAGCAGACGGCTTCTTGGGACACGCTCGCACCAGTGTGCCACGTTTCGTCCCAAAGGCTCAGTCCGAGCCTCAGAATATTACGGGCGGCGTTGACATCACGGTCAACCACCAGCCCGCAGTGGGAGCAGGAGTAAATACGGTCGGCAAGAGTTTTCGGAACATCCGGCAAGCACCCGCAGAGGGAACAAACCTGCGAAGTCTTGTTGGGATTGACCTTGACCAGCACGCCCCCAGTTTCCTCCACTTTGTAGGCGAGCTTGGCCAGGAACATTCCCCAACCCGCGTCGTTGACCGAACGGGCGAGCATACCCCTGGACAGACCTTTGATGTTCAGGTCCTCGACGGCGATAAGTCCATAAGCATCAGCAAGTTGACGGCTGAGCTTGTGTTGGAAGTCCGATCGCTGGTTGCGGATGTGGGTGTGGGCCTTCTGGAGCAAGCGGACGGCCTTTCTTCTGCCGATGCTGCCCCTCTTACGCCGGGCGACCTTCCGCTGGCATCGGCGCAGCTTCCCCAGTCCCGCTTTGAGATTACGGGGGTTGGCTATCAGCTCCCCGGTGGAGAGGGCGGCGAAGGAATACAGCCCCACGTCGATGCCGATAGCCCCGGGCGGTTGCGCCTGAGCAGGAACATCAACGGATACCGAAAAACAGGCGTACCACCTGCCGACCTCTCTCTTGAGAGTGAGGGTCTTAATTTCGCCGGCGATAGGCCGGTGCATCTTCATCTTGACGGTGCCGACTCCCTGAACCTTGACCCTACCGGCATCGGTGATATGGCAGCCATCTCCCCAGGCCGGGAAAGTGTAGCTGTCGAATCTGTCCCTGGATTTGAAGCGAGGGTAGCCAGCTTTCTCTCCGGCCTTCACACGGCGGAAGAAAGCCTTGAAAGTCTTATCAACCCGCCGGAGCACGTCCTGACAGGCGGAGTAGTTAGCCAGGTCAAGGTTGCCGGCATCCCGAATCTCCTTAAGCTGGTTGGCCTGGTCGTAGTAGTTAAGAGATACGCCTCGCCTTCGCCATGCCTCGCGTCTTTCTTGAAGCGCGGCGTTATACAGGGAGCGGGCCTCGGAAAGCTGGTGCTCAAGGGCTGCCAATTGCTCTTTGCTGGGGTAAAGGCGGTATTTGAAGGTTTTGCGCATCTACTTACCCTTCTGCGACTCTATGTAATGCTGGATTGCCGCGGCTGTAACGCTGCCGACGCTGGCAATGTAGTAGGAGCGGCTCCAGAGGGTGGGCAACCTGGAACGAAGGCTCGGGAACTCTGTTCTGAGCACTCTGGAAGTATAGCCCTTAAACTGAGCGGCGATGCGTGCCGGCGCCTGAGTAGGGTCAGATTCTACAAAGAGGTGAACGTGGTCAGGCATTACTTCAAGGGTGTGAATGATTGCCTTCATATCTCCGGCCTTTTCTTTAAGAAGCTCCTTCAACCTGTCAGCCACTTCGCCAACCAGAACCGAGCGGCGATACTTCGGGCACCAGACCAGGTGATATTTCAGAGAGAAAACCGAACCGGCGTTAATCTGATACCGTTTATCTACCATGCCTTAATCATAGCACAATATCATATATCTGTCAAGTATATATTATATCAAAGGAAGGGGGTAAGCGCCGATTCCTCTGCCAGCTAAAGCAGGCAGTCCCCTCGGCGCACGGTGATGGATTTTGGTAGTAAGGGCTTCTGCACCGTCTATGAGAACCGGCCCCAGATGTGCGTGGACTTCCCCATGCAGCCGGCGGACATCTGGGGGCTGCCTGAGTGCGGCTATCGGTTCCTCGAGGCGCGGCAGCGGAAGAAGTAAGGAGGTCTAGGTATGGCTCCCATCGATGGCGTCTCCGATATTGTTCGCCTCCCCCGCCTTGGCAAGGTGCGCTTGGGCATCAAGGTGAGCGGGGAGGGCGCGAAGTCGCCTTATCCCAGGGCCACCGAGTATTTTGTCTGTCCCCCAGAGATCCAGGCAGAGTACGGTGAGAAGCCCACGGAGTTGGAGATCATGTTCCCCACGGACGAGCCCGACCAGTTCGCCCAGCAGTGGCTCCGCCGCTACTCCCTCACCCAGGGCCTGATCTGCATCGGCAACGGAGAGATATGCCGGCGCAAAGTGGATGTTGACACCGGCGACGCCGCCAGCCACAAGACCGCGCATTGGGAGTGGAAGGACGGGCTGCCCTGCGACCCTCAGGAGTGCCCGGAATACCTGCGGAAGCAGTGCCGCAGGATCATGAATCTCCAATTCCTGTTGCCCAAGGTGCCCGGGCTGGGGGTGTGGCAGATCGACACCTCAAGCTTCTACAGCATCATCAACATCAACTCTATGGTCCGGCTGCTCAAGGGCGCCCTGGGCCGGTGCAGCATGATACCCCTCACCCTGGCCCTGGGGCCGATCGAGGTGAGCCCGCTGGGCCTGAAGAAGAAGACGATATACATCCTGCACATCAAGAAGGACATACGCTGGGCCGACCTGGCCCGGCTTGCCCTCCTGCCCGGCCCCAGGGTTCTGATCCCGGAGCCGGAGGCTGAGGAGCCGCCCGAGGACCTGTTCCCGCCAGAGGTCCTGGCCGAGGGTGAGGGGCTGCCCAAGCCGGAGAAGGGAGAACTGTCTGAGACTGAGCGCCTTTTCCCGCCTGAGCCGGAGCCCACGCTGGATCCCGAGGAGGCAAAGGCTAAGGAGTGGGACGAGGTGAAGCGGCTCATGTCGGCGAGCAGGGTATCCGAGGCCCAGGTGCGCGCCTACTTCGCCAAGGAGCACGCCATGGTAATCGGCAAGGGGCTCCTCGAGAAGCCTGTGCCGCCGCCCGGCCTCACGCTTGAGGCGGTCAGGCAACTCAGGGAGAGGTTGGACAAGTACAAGATGCAACTGGGGGGGATAGCCTGACATAGGAGGGTGAAGAAGGGCTCGTGAAGGTTGGCATGTGGCAGGTTGACGGCAAGATCCCCAACTTGGCGCTGATGAAATCTTTGCTTCCCATACCGTGAGGTATGGTGGAGAGCTACCGGATTGAGACCACCGAGCCCCTCAACTGGATGGGGATAGGGGTTCAGGTGGGGTGAGGACCAGTCTCTGCTCATCAGCCACTCTCTATCTCCTGGGTTCCGATAGTGCCCTTAGTTCCGATAGAACCCAGGGAGAGCCCCATGGACAATCATTGCCAATGCTTTTTGTCCGCAGCGGCCATGCTACTTCGACAGCTTGGAGGGATTCTGAGGCTGGAGGACACAGAGAGGGGGCAGGTGAATCGTATCGCCTGCCCTCTCTCCTTTATGGGCCTAGCCAGGCCGCGGGGCATCGTTCCCTCTAGGCTACGTCGTAGATCCTGACATCGGGTGCGGCGTCAAGCAGCGGCTTGAGGGCCGTGACGACGTCCTTGTTGAAGAGGTTGCTCTTCAGGTATGCCTCGGCGTCCGCCTTGGTGGCGAACCCGTGGAGAACCTGCACGTCCTCGTCGCGGACCAGCAACTGCTTGCTGGTGGCACCCTTGATGCCTTTAAGGAAGGGCTCCCTGTACTTCTGGTAAACCCCAACTGCCTTGGGCCGGTTCTCTGGCTTGATCTTCAGCGTGATCTCCAGTATGGCTGTCATGCTATCCTCCTTCTGTGCGCCCCGCGGCCCAGCTAGCCTTTCCCATGCCCCTAGTCTACCCATGCTAAGGATTTTGTGGAATCCTAGATTTTAGTTGCTTTGTTTGAATGTGTGTCCTCTAAGGAAGTAATTGCTTCCTTAGATAATTAGCCAATTGTTTGCATTGATTATTCACTTGTGGTATGATAAGAACTAGCTACCATAATCTGGCAAGGATTCAAAGAATGAAGCCACGGCTCTCCGCAGGCTCCGAGACCCTCTACGCCTACTGGCAGGATCGCTTCCAGCGCTGGCTGGGCGGGCGCCCTGCCACCCTCGAGGACGGGGAGGCGTTTCTCGCCTCGCTGGAGGCGGACGGGCTCAAGCCCAACACCCGGGCGATCGCCGCCATGGCCCTCCGGCACTTGGGGCTGCAGGTAACCGCCCCCAAACTGGAGTTCGGGGAGCCCAACTATTTAGACATCGAGCAGGTGCGCTCCCTCATTGAGGCCGCCCCCAGCCTCTTGGAGCGAACCATTATCCTGGTGGTTTTTTCATCGGGTTGCCGCATCTCCGAGATCCTGAACCTCGAGGTGCCCGACTTGGAACTGGACGCCGGGGTGGGCACCGTCACCCGCAAGGGGGGCAGGCGGGAGCGCGTGGCCTTGGGCAAACAAGGGACCGAGGCCCTCAGGGAGTGGCTGGCCCAGCGGCGGCGGTCGAGTAGCAGACGGGTGTTCATGGACTATACCTACAACGATATCTACCGCCTCCTGAAGCGGACGGCCAGGGCCACTGGCTTTCCGGACTTCCACCCGCATCTGCTTCGCCACAGCCGGGCGATGCACCTCCGCGGGGCAGGCCGATCGGTTGAGGATGTGGCGGAGGTCTTGGGGCACACCAAGATCGACACCACGAGGCAGTTCTACTTCAAGCGCAAGGCCGAGGAGAGAGCTGAGCTACTGGTGGACTTCTAGCCATTGAAAGGAGGTGCGTCACGCAGTACAAGGTCATAACCGTGCTGGATACTATGGCCAGCCCTCCTGTTACGGTCACAGTCGAAGTCAACGCTGCTAGCATCAGGGAGGTTGAGCAGACGCAGGTCACCAAGGCGTTCGCCGACTATCCCAATGCTGCCTTCGTTGACGTTAAAAACCCGCGCACCCACAGGAGGTACTTCAAATTTGGCGCATACTCTATACTGGGCAGGAAATGGCAGTCTGATGTTAGAGCGTGAACCGAAGCCCCGGGGCGGAGCAGCCAGGGAAATACGCACTGGCCGCTTCATCCGCGGCTGGCTGGAGCAAGTGGGTGAGGACACCATCACCGGTATGCACGGGGCCCTGAAGTCGGAGATCGGCCGCCGCAACCTCCTGCGGCCCAAGGCCCGTTGGCTGAGGGCGCCAACCTACGAGAGCTTCATGAAGTACTTCGGCCACCTGCGCCACTTGGGTATGGTGGAGTTCGTCCGGGAGGAGCCCACCGAGTGGGTTTACCACAATAAGCTCCTCTCCATCAGGATGCTGGAGCCCTGGCCGGACACCCAGCCACTGCCGGAGACCGAGGTGGTGCCCAGCACCCGCCGGGTGTACCGCCTCAGCGCCTTGGGGAGAAGTCCCGAGCTAGACATCCTCTGGGACGACCCCATGGCCAGGGGGTTGTTCCGAGCCTCGCTCGCTGGCCAATTGACCAAGTAGATACACTTTGTCACTATTTGCACTTCTTTGCACTTAGGGGGCCGCGATGGTCAACTCAGAGGACTGGAAGAAGGCGCAGGGCGAGATCTGCACGCGTTGCCACAAAGAGGTGTTCCAGCTCTTCGATCACCCCACCGGCAGGGTGTGCAAAGCCTGTCGGGAGTGGCTTGACGACAACTACATTGAGGAAGCTCCTCATCACCTGGATGGGGCTGAGCTTCTTCTCCTGGCCAAGGACCTCATCACCGGGCACGGGCGCGTTAAACAACTGAAACAGGGTATAATTGGACACATGGAACAGCGACCGAAGGTGCCCACGGCACAGGAACTGAGGGATTTCGCTGCCGCTGGTGGCTTTTTCATACATCCACGCGTACCTCTGGAGCGACACATCGAGTTGGTCGTGAAGAAAGGGGGTTGTCCCTGCGACCCTGAGCGGCCAGAGTGTCCCTGCCCCGAGGCAAAAGAAGAGGTGCAGGCAACAGGTAACTGTGTCTGCACCTTCTTCGTCTCCGCCGACTATCTGCGGAGGTGGGGCTACTCCATGGACCGCCCTGAGGGAGTAGTCACGTAGACCCTGCCGAAGAGCGGCGACCCGGCCCTGGCCCGGCTCTTCTTCCGGTAGATGCCGGTCTTCAGGCGCTTGCCCTTCATGCAGGCTTGCACCTTGACCATCCTCTCGATCCGGTTGGAGATGCCCAGTGTCTGGCCGGCGCACTCGCCAAAGGCGGTTTTCACGTCGAGCCTACCGGCTCCAGGAGCACTAGGCGACCGGGTGAAGACAGTGAGGTGCTTCTTCGCCTGGACAGCCTGAATCTGGCCTGGCACTCCGCCTACTGGAATGATCCGCTTCCATGGTGCTGGCATGGCCATTCCTCCTTCATTTTTCTCTCTGCGGCTGTCGACCTCAGCCACTCTTCGCCCTCGTGCGGGCAAATGGACGCAAAAAGTGTGGGCAGGACGTATGGAACGTCCATTTGCCCACACAATTAACTATAGTCTAGCGATAGTCAGGGGGAGTGTCAAGCCTTAGGGCAGAAGATGTCCTGGGTCTCGGTCACTTTCTCCTCGAGGGCCTTCATGGCGCCGTCGCAGTCCCCTGTCTGGCAACGCTCGTAGGTTTCGTTGAGGGTTTGCCCCACCTCGCTGATGATCTCCTGACAGACATCACACTCTGCCGCGTCAAAGATCTTCTCCAGTTGCTTGCCGGCCTCGTCAAACTTCCGCTCCCGGGCCAGGGACATGAAGGCCTCCAGGGACTCGGCGTGGCCGCACAGCTCCCTGCGTATCTCCTCCTCCAGCAGTTGCGCCTCTTCCTCTTCAGTCATTTTGCCTCACCCCAGGGGGCAAACTTTGCACTTCGGGCAGCACCCGCTCTTATCCAAGGGCCCGCCGCACTTGGGGCATACTTTGCCGGCCATAGGTGCCTATCCTTTTTTTGGGATTAGAATGTGAACCGCAAGTTCTTCCATGATGCGCGTTGATTCGCTGCCGTCTTTCAGTCTAACGTAAGCATATCGCCCTTCACTGCCCACTCTCGCGAATGCCTCACCAGGGCCAAAGACAACCTGCCCTCCCTGAATCTGCCCTTGATTCAAGAGCAACCGGTCGGCGATATCGGTCACACGCAACACTGGAACCCACTGCCGACCAGGGTGAGGCACAATCCTCTGAAGAACAATAAAAAACTCTGACGTTTCTTCAAGTGAGAGCATCGGCCATCTACTAAGAGTATCATACTGCATGTAGGGAGTTCTTGTTGGGTCGAAGTCTTTACTTTCAGCCATGTCTCCCTCTTTGTCCTGGATGCCGATATGGAGACGGTCCCGCTCCTCCCGGACCTCCACCCTCACATCGCCTCTGGTCAGCCGTCGCGTCTTTAGCGAGTGAGGGCTGTCCCCCTCTTCTTGGCTTCCTCCATTGCCCTGTCCAAGACCTCGGCTGCCTCCAGCTCGCGCCTGTCCTCCTCGAGGGCCTGTGCCAACTCCGCCGCCTCCCGTTCTCTCATGCGGCGTATCTTCTCTTCCTGGGAGCGCCAGTCCTCCTCCGTCCAGGCCGTGCCAGTCTCCATGACACCGGTCTCCTTGAACCGCTGCCTCTCGTGCTCGTTCATGCGCAAGTAGTCGCCCAGGTCCTCGACCGACACGCCCGCCTTCGTGGCGAGTTCCCGCAGGAGCTTCTGCCCGGCCCGCAGGTCCGGGTCGGGCTTGTGCTCGATGATGTGATATACGTGGTCGAGGGATAGGCCGACACGCTCTGCGATCTCCTTGGGGGGGATTTTCGCATCATCCAGGTCCCACACCTGCTCGCTGCGCCTCAGGGCCTCGGCCTCGCTGGGCCGGGTGCCCGGCACCGGGTGCGGCTCCAGGCCGTAGTCCGTCAAGATGGCGCGGACATACTGGCGGTTGTAGCCAGTGTGCTCGGCGATCTCCTCGGGGGTCATGCCGGCGTCGTGGAGCTCCAGGAGCTGCTGACGTCGGGCGGCGATGGCCGCTATGCCGTGGCTCCCTGCCTCCGTGAGGATCTTGTTGACCCTGACGGTGCTCAACCCCACCCTTTCGCCGATCTCCCGCTGGGTCAGCCCCTTCTGGCTCAGGGTGAGGACCTGCATGGTGCGCACCCGGGGGCCCAGGTCCTCCTCCGGCTTTCCCAGGATGGTGGCCACGTAGGCGGGCGAGGTGTTGAGCTCGTTGGCGATCTCCCTGAGGGTCTTCCCCTGCGCCCAGAGCT
>Ga0315291_10001250_pt1 | contig 33979 bp, 64 predicted proteins | sample YL17G12_20_MG_FD_203070 | JGI IMG/M metagenome (GOLD analysis project Ga0315291, IMG submission 203070) | Sediment microbial communities from Yellowstone Lake, YNP, Wyoming, USA - YL17G12_20 | ecosystem: Environmental > Aquatic > Freshwater > Lake > Sediment | place: USA: Wyoming | collected...
CGAATCGCATGGGATGTGGGTGGAACATTGAAAAAGGGGCATGGGCGATCTATCGGAATTATCAGGACCAGTTGCCGCGTCATCCGTTGTTAATTGCGGGGGTGTGCATGTATTTGGCGGCTCGGATTTCGCCAAAGGGGAGTTGGCGGCGATTATCGGTAGCAGAAGTGGAGCGGCGGATAAATACGATGATGGGGGAGCAATTACGGGCGTTTTTACATCGGAGTAAGATGTGGGAGTTGCACAGATCGTATGACCTTTTACATTTACGGAGTGTCTTGCTCAAACTTGTGGATTAGTTGGACTCGGGGAGATATAAGCCATGTTTAACGAGATTATCGAGTATTTCAGCAAGATGTTCTTTCCCGCACTGGCGCAGATTGTGATTCCGCCGATGTTATACTCGGGGCTCTTGGTGAAGTTCGTGCCGCTGGAACCGACTATGCCGCTGCGATTTCGGTTGAATATCATGCTGCAATGGGAGTATGGCTGGTTCAAATCGACCGTACTGCGGAAAGTCGCACAACTCTTTAATTTTCGAATCCATGAACTCACTGCGAGTAGTAGTGCGGCATTGCGGGGGTCGTATATCGATAACGAGTTTTATCCGCCCGAGTTGTTAATCTCGGATTTATTGATTGTGCCCGAGTTTGTGGGCTTGTTGGAAGGGGATAAGGATTTGGTGAGTCAATTTTTACATGCGCTGGAAGATGCGAGACTGCGGGTCGCATTGGTGAAGGGGGGGAAGATGCCCAAGACCGAGATTGCGAAAATCGAAGCACTGGGAGCCAAGTTTATTGAGAAGCGGTTGGAATACGTGAATCGGTGTACGGTCTGGAGCGCAACGCATACGCTGGATGGAATCCCAGAGCGCTATCGGGATGCACTGACCAGTCGTTTTTACATTTGTTCGCTTACGAATGCGCAGATTCCCGATGAGACGGCGTGGTCGGACCCGTTGCAGTTTTATGACCAAGTGTTTGAAGAGAAGGCGGCAAAGTGGGTTCAAAGCGTATATGAGAAGGCGATCAATCCCGATTTAATGTTTGCGGAAGATGTGATCCGCTTATTGCATGGGTATTTGAAGGGGGAGAAGAAGAAGCCGAGAGAAGTGGGGGATTTTAGGCGGATGGCAGTGGCACATCATGAGTATTTTCCGACGCATTCGCCACAAGAAGCGGCATTGTATCTCCAGAAGTTTACGAATGCATTTGCGGGGATGAATAGTCGGGAGTTGATTGCGCAGTATCTCTACAACAATGCGCACACCTTTGACGAGATTCAGCAGTTTACGGGGCTGAAGAAGGCGAATATCTTTTCGCAGTTCCGAAGACTGGGGGTGAAGTCAATTGGGAACCGACCGAAGCAGTATTATTTGGAGACGTATGAGACTGTGAGTGATGTGGGAAAGGTATTACCGGGGGTTCCGAAGATGAAGAAGATGTCGGAAGTGAAGTAGGCAATGTATGGGAGACCGAAACAATTGGAAATATTATCGAATGAAGTCTTTGCGTTGAAAACGAGAATTATGAATTTTGAAGCAACGATACGGGCAAAAGATATGGTAATTCAAAGGTTAAATAGAATAATTGATGAGTTGAAAGCGGATATGCAGCGATTGGAATTGGATTTGATTCAGAAGGGTAAGATTGAGTATATCAAAGGAACGAAGTTAGTGAAGTGAATATGCAAGTGAAAGAGTTAATGGATTTGTTCGCTCCCAATGGGCAAGATCATGTGGACCGAACGAAAGTAGCCGAGTATTTGCGGAAGCAAATCGAAGAACGAATGGATAACCCGACCAAGCGGAATGAAGCGGGATTTACGGAAATCGGGGAGTATTTGAGTCTCTTTCTCATTTTTGCGGGAAAGCGGGGCTTTTTATCGACCTGTTATATGCAAGAGAAAGCCAAATTAATTGAAATGGGAGATCCACCAGAGATGGTATGTGATTCGGGTAAAGCCGCAATATGGGATAGAATCATGTTTTGTATTCAACAGGGTGAAACCGAGTCGGTCCATGAATTGCTACAACAATATGGGATATTTGGTGAGTTGAGATGGTCAAAATAGATGTGGATTCGGAAATGGGGAAGCAGTTGGGGTTTACTGCGGATATTTTCGATAGAGAGAGTTATTTGTGGCTGGAAGACAAGACCATGTGGTGTAGTTGCATAATTGTCGTGGAAGGGAAGCGGAGAAATGGGTATTGCATTCGGTTTATTGCCAAATTGAATGAGCAATACCGAGTGAAAGTGCCAACACCTTCGGATGGAATGATATTTCTACTCACACGACTGGGTTTTTCATGGAAATTGGAATGGATAGAAGAAGCGGAAGAAAATTACGATGTATGGACCCATCGGAAATTGCGCACACCGATTCGCTTTTGTCAACATCTGCATTGTAATCGGATTGCCGAGTGGGAAGGGGAAGGCGTTGCGGCGATGTTTGGCGCGCCATTGGATGGGAAGTATTGTACGAAATGCAAGGAAGCGTATGAAGAAAAGGGTGAAAACGACGCCATCATGGAATACAATCGGTTTAAGCCAGTCTTCTGGAAGATTGGGACCAAAAAGCCCGAAAAAGGAGCGGAAAAAGTTTGAAAAAGAAAGAGAAAATCGAACCAATACCTAAGCCATCCCAAATCGAAGCGTTATTAACGCTGATCAGCGGAAAGGACCGATGCAAGACCATCAGAGCGAATAAGTGCACGATGTGCGATGGGGATGCGAATACATTTCGGGATGAGTTGTCTCGGAAAGAGTATGCCATCAGCGGGATGTGTCAGAAATGTCAAGATAAGGTGTTTAAACCCGATACGGAAAAGAAGGAGAAGAAGTCAAATGGGAAAAGAAAAAGCAAAAAATAAAGTCCTGTCTCAGATGGAAATTGACCATATCACACAAATGAGCGATTTTGAAGGAAAGACCAGCGATTTGATTCGCTTAGCATGGCTTAACTTTGCGGATGAGTTAGATGCGGGAGTTATTGATAATCCCGATATATATACGCTTTTGGATTATGCGGATTTCGTTATGGGAATAATATTAACCATTAAGAATCTCGATATGGATGAATTTACCACAATGAGATTAATTAGAACCGCTCGATTGCACCAGTTTTTGAAAGACGTGGATATTGGCGAATTTTCAATACAGATTCAAAAAGCCGCAGAAGAATTACGAAAGGAATACAATTGCGATTTGAAGTGCGACCAGTGTAGCCGCAAACGTAAATCATTTGTAGAGATGCGCACTAATGCGAATATTAGTTTGAAGGAATAAGTGAAAACGATGGGATATGTCTACGTAATCAAAGGATATATGAAGAATGATACGAATCGGGTAATGTATTATATCGGTTCGACATGGCGACCTTTAATGGAGCGGATTGATGAGCACATGCGGGAAACGTGCAAGTTTACCCGGAAATTAGCCCGGAAAACGTTGGTGTGGTATTGTGAATTACCGAAGGAAAATGCTCGGTCGGTCGAGTTCTATCTGAAAAAGAATCGATTGACCATGAAGTCGTTGATTGGATTAACGAAATGCGAAAAGCGGGAAGAGAATTTTGACAAATGGTGTAAGGAACATGGTATCCATATCAGAGTTGTATGTAGAGTATAATGCGATGCCGAAGAAGTCGTATGACTTTTTGGCAAAGAAATACGGACTCCACCGGTCCAAGGTGGTGCAAGACTTGGCGTTGTTTCGGGTGGTAATATGCACAAAAACGTTGTTGGCAACATTGATTCGGATTGCGGAGCCTGACGAAATCCAAAATGTCGAGTATCAGGCGTTGAATTTTTTGAATGAGTGGGTCGATAAGCAGGAATTAAGGGCGACGAAAGATGACTAATTTGAAAGATATAATGGATGAGATGGATGGGCATTTGAAGTTTATCCCGCACTGTATGGGATATCTCATGCAGCCCTATACGGGTCAGCCGATTGAAATAACCATAGCGAATGCGTTGGAAATGACCAATGCGCTGATGGATTTGGGGCTGGTGATCTTTTCACCAATTTTGAATACGCATTATCTCCATGTGAGTAAACCGAGAGAGCGGGGCTTTTGGATGGCGTTTGATTTGACGTTGCTAAATACCTTGATTGGATGGGAGAAACCAGATCTTGAGAAAGGATGTTTAAAGTTTCAACATTCTCGGCTCTTTATGATTGGCGCGCCGGGCTATGAGAAAAGCCTTGGATGTCAGATTGAATTGGAGTGGGCGAATAGTCATGGCGTGGGATGTTATGAATACAATCCTTTGGCAATGGAAGGGAAATGGGTCAAGTGTCCAAAAGCGAGAGTTGGATTACCAAATTATCTCGATTTGGTTAAAACGAAGGAGTCGAAGTAGATGACCTTTAAGTTAACGGATATTTACGACGAAGCCTTAACCACGTTTGGGTATGTAGCGCAAGAGATGATGGTGTTTGAAGAGATTGGGGAGTTAATGCAAGCTATCGGGAAATATCATCGGGCAAAGAATTGTGCGGATATGGAAATTGCCAGAATGCAGTTGATGGGAGAGATTGTGGATGTGGATATCATGCTGACCCAATTGCGAAAAATGGTCGGGATGACTAAGAACGAGTATTTGAATATCGAGATGGAGAAATTGGGTCGTCTACATGAAAAGATAAGGGAAGCGAAAGCAAAGAAGGAAGGGGTTAAACATGATTAACTGTGAAAAATGCAATCAGAATTGTTGCGAGCGGGAGCATCTGGAAGTGACGCTCGATGAACTTGCCATCATTAAAAAGCATGGGTATAAGCCCAAGACCTTTTGGGATTTTGGGAAGATTATCAGTTTAGAAACACCATGCTGTTGTTTGACCGTTGGGGATAAAAAGTGCGGGATATATGAAGATAGACCGCTCATGTGTCGCATCTTTCCGCACTGTATTCAGCAATTCCCGAATGCGAAGGGGTTGGGGCTTGGGATTAACACGTCGTGCCCGCAGTGGATGCGGATCTTAACAAATGATAAGGAAGGGGAAGATTTGCGGAAGGAATTGGTCTATTTGGAAGCGATTATGATCGCCCGGTCGCAATTGTTGAAATGGGATGACAAGAGCCAAGACGAGTATAGGAAGGCAGTAGTGAAACAAGCCAAAGCGAAGGGATATCCCGCCAGCATGAAACTTTTTTACAATTTCATTACATGGGAGAAGTTTATGGAGCTGCAAGCCGCACTTTCCATGAATCCGAATTATAGGGGGTATTTCCAATAAAACAATTTAATTGTTGTACTAAATATTTGTTTGATGATGGTGATTTAATAGAAGATTGTAAAGGACCGTCGTTGGTTGATGAGATTAAAGGTATTATTACTTGTCAAAAATGTGGTGATATCTTTAAATTGGATTATAAACTTAATGATAGAGTTTCTTTTGCGCATACAAGTGGAAGTTCACGATGTTGTGAATGTGGAAGAAAGAACTCAAATGTAAAAGGAACTGTAATTGAAGTTAATGGTCCAAATGAATGGGTAATTATCTGGGATAAACCAATAGATTGCGGAAGTACTTGTACTTTATCCCGTTCATATATATGTCATGCGTATGATATACAAATACCAAAGAAAACCGAGTTTCAAAGTAAATTAGAAAAAAAGAAAACGAAAGGAGTTCATATTGGTTTCTTTAAACAAAATCTTGATATAGCAAGATTGCTCGGGAGTATATTAAAAAATGTATGTTATGAAGTGGGATTAATTTACACGCATTTCTATAAGCCAAAAGAGCATTTTTTTCATATATATAATCCAAAAAAAGAAAGCGTAGTGATGGAAATTTGGTTTGTAAATGTAGATTTATATGCTGTTTATGGAGCGGAATCAAGTAGATTTAGAGATACTAAAAATCTTAAAGTTGTAAAAGAGTGGTAATTATGAATTTTGAAGCAATCAAAGAGAAAGCAATTTACCAGAAAAAATACTGGGAAGAGATGGATGGTCGCATTACCGAAGTGGACCTTAAAGACAATGTTGTTAGGATTGGTGATGTAGAGTTATTCCTATCGCCAGTCGCCAAGACCCAAGTGCTGGAAAGGTTGAAAATACCGGGAACGGTGCGGGAATGGTCAAAAGATTTGGACTTTCTGCAAATAGCGGTCGATAAGCGGATTAAACGGTTGACGGAATCGAAGCATTCCAGTCCCGAGCGGATAATCTTTGACATGAAGTCTCGGGAAGCGAAAGCGGTGCGGACCACGAAATATAAGCGATTGTTTAACGCTGATCTGATGGCTGTGGTCGAAAAGAAATATGGAACCGATTTGGATGAGCGATTTAGTTATATCGATGACGAGCGCATGATTGTGGCGTATAAGGAAATGAAGACCGAGAATACGAACGTGGGAGATACGGTCGGGTTTAGTGTTCAAATCCGCAATTCCGAAGCGGGGATTATGCGCTTAAGTGCGGCACAATATTGGCTCAGAAAAATCTGCACCAATGGAGCGGTCGCACCCATCAAAGAAGTGGATGTGGAAATGTATCATGTCTACGATGATATATATGATAGATTAATGGTGATGACCGACCAAATGCTGGAGACTTCGGAAGTCATGGCGTTGATTAATCGGGCAGAAGTGCGACCAGCATTAACCACAGTGGACCGATTATCGGAAATGCTGACGAAATATGGGGTCCAGAAGATCTATCATGAGCCGATATTATTAGCATTAAAGCAAGAATCAATTGGGGTTTCTGCGGATGGGATTAACGGATATGCGATTCATAACGCCATCACCCGCTATGTCTCCCACGATTTCTTGGGTCAAGAGAATGCGAATGCGAATCTGTGGGCAGCGCAGCAACTCATGACACAGGCATATCAATTCCTTCGGGTGTAAATTATGCTGTTAAGCCATCTAAAAGAAATGCAAATATATGGAAAGGCGACTTTCATGTTAGGTGTCAAGCGGGAATCTGGCTCATTCGCTTTGGAGTTGGCTTTTTTTCATACTTCGCTGCAATATCAATCCAATGGTGTAAAATTTGTATGTCCATTATGTCGTATGAGAGAGATTATTCTATATTTTTTGGAAGAAAAAGTAATGAATTGTAGTGGAACTCCAATTGATGAGCGATTCCCGGTCGTGTGTCCAGAGTGTCAAGCGAAGTTGGAGAATCAAGCCATCTTTGAAGATTCCACGACCAATTTATTCATAGAAAAAGCATTAGGGGTAAAAATATGCGAATAAATAAGACGACCGAGAATAATGAGATGGTCCAGTGTCAGATCGAAATGGATTTTGCTGGAAAGAAGTTTGAAACGACGGTCTGGTTTGATAAGCGGAAATATCTCCCGCATATCAATAATCCGAATCTGCGGGAATTACAGACTTCGATTTACGACCAACTGATTTATCCAGAATTGCTGAATATGGGTCAACAGTTATCCAAATCGAGACAATTAACGTTGACGGAGATGTTAGCCAATGGCAAAAAAACCGAGCTTTGAAGAATTAATGCGGAAAAAAACTTTCAAGGGGTCTTCTGAACGGAAGTCAGAGCTAAAAGACCAGACTAAAAGTCAAGACCAAAAGTCTGGACCGAAGATGACCGATGCGATTTTGGTAGATTCCCAAGAAATTGTGGTAAAAAATGATTTGGAAGCGATGGAAGAAAATTATAAGCTGATGGAAGCGAATTTCATAGAGAAGGAACAAGAATGTGCACTACTCCATGAGCAAGTCCAAGCGTTGGCAAGGAAAGTATCGGAAAAGCCCAATATTGAGATTGATCTGATCACCGAGATGGATAAGATTTTGTTATTTACCCAAGCGTTGGATGAACAAGCCCATCCGTCGATTCGACCCATCATTACCCGCCTAAAGAAGTACCATCGCCCGGCGTTTCTTCAGCAGTGTCTTTATTTATTACTCATGTATCTACGGCAAAGGGGGATATAAGATGTTGCTCAGTGATTTAAAGGTTGTATTTCTCAATGGTAAAAATTGGCAAATAGGAAGAATGACGGAAGATGGGTGGTCACATTTTTTTGTGTTGGGATTCTATCCTGATGATGATTATTCTTCAGCTGCGGTAAAGTTTCGGTGTCCGATTTGTCATTTCAGCGAAATTGTAATCCGATTTTTCGAAGATAAGGTTGTGAATTGTAAAGGAAAGATTATTGATGAGCGATTTCCGACCATTTGTGATGAATGTCAAGCGAAAATTAATGGAAAAGAGATTTGGGAAATGCCCGTTAATATTAGCATTATTGAAAAGGCATTGGGGGTTAAACTATGAAGCAGAAGTGGGTCTTTGAATTATTGACACATATTTGGGATCATTTCCAAGGTGAGTTTAAGGAGTGGTTATTACAAGACGAAGATTTAATCTTTGATTTGGTCGATAAGATTGATGTGAATACGGTCCATAAGCGGATTGTGGAGCCTAAATGTAATAATTGTGATCTGCGGAATGATGACCTGGGCGAACCGAATAAGGATGAGAGTAGGGATTGATAATGAAACGGGAATGTATTGATGAAAAAGGCACTTGTCAATTCCGCCGGCGAATTAACGGAATTTGTTATTGTGCATTACCCAAAATACCTATTGGATATACGAATGATTGTCAAGAAGAAAAGTGGGTGGACCCAGCGAAAATTAAGAAAGAAGGGGGTGAAAAATAATGGGGTATTCCATGTGTATTAGTGTTAAGGCTTTAAAAGTCAAGGAAGATTTAAGTATAGAGCCGCATGTCTTATTCATACAAACACAGTTTATTGACCTTAAATCGGATACGTTTTTGATTGAAGAAAGCGGCTGTGTGCATAGTTTCGCATATAAAGATATTGAACAAGTCTTGATAGAAGTCTTGGGAGTAATGGATTTGTATATTGTGGAAGCGTTAAAATCGCATAAAGTGAAAGTGGATGTATTAGGAGCCAAAGTGGTGCAAACAAATGTCCCGCAGCAGTAAAAGAACCCCGAATATATGCAAGACTGGGATTCGGGGGTCGCAATATTCTCTTTTTTTATTTCATTTGGTTAATGGTTCCCAGCTCTGGGTCCGATGTCGGGGCTTTATTATTAATGATCTTGGCTTTGCATGGGATACGCTTTTGAATACTTCACCCATAGTTGTTAATGTATTTAGTCAATTAACATGGGCGGAGATTGAAAGTGTGGAATTATATCGATATCTGCCAAAACAAGCCATCCATCATATAGGGGGGATTGTGCACTTTGGAAAAGATGAACTCCCAAAATTCGCCGCCATGTTAAGGGGATAATAAGGATTTATTAATCTGTTATGCTAAAACAGTACTCTCTTTTGGTCTTGACTATAAGTTATGTATAAAATACTATCAATTTGTTTATAAGTTGTAGATAGGATACTAGGAAGTCCGTTAATTAACGGATTGGAAGTGTTTTTCATGCGAATACCGAAGGAAAAAATCCCGAAGAATGCCAAGATGGATAACGGGTTTAAGGACAAAGGTGTACAACTTCAGCCTTTGAATGACGACGAATATAAGAAAATTGTCGCCATGTATAAGACAATGAAAGAGTCAGTGCTCAAGTTCGATGACAATACGGATTTGATTATTGCGAAAACGCCGGAGCAAGTGAAGCCAAAGCTAGCTGATATGGGAGACGGTACTTCCAAGTGGTCGGTGCGAGTCGTGCTCATGGATGACCGATGGGCATCCATTTTGACGGATGAAGCGGAAAAAATGGAATTTGAAGCGCATGGTGGCTGTAAGGTGGCAATAGTCGGGAAAATAGTCGAAAAACCGGGTAAGACTAAAGCGGGAGAAGACGCCATCTTTCTCAATATTCAGAAATATCGGGGCTGTATGCTCTTGGATTTGGAAGATCCGGAGAATCCCTTTGAAGATGGAAAAGAGAAGGAAGCGGCGATATAAGCGCAATTTTTTCAATTTTTTTCTTTTTTAATTACTTAAGGAGTCAATGAGTATGGAAAATAATGATTTGTATGGAACTCAAATAACCCTTTTGGTTGGCGATGCGGGGTCGGGTAAAACATGGTATGGGTTAAACCATCCCGAGCGGGAAAAAGCATTTTATCTCGATTTGGAACATCGCTATCAGGAGACGTTAAAATTCCATCCCGAAATCCGCCTTCCCGAATTTATGCTGAAGGATATTGCATGGGGAGCGGGGCTTGGGGGAAGATGGAAATCGGATAACGCAAAAAGTAATGTACCGGGAACGTGGGTGGAGACGAAATGGCAAACATGCGCAATGGAGCGGGTCATTCCGGGCACGTATACGAATGCGTTAATCTACACCAAAGACAATGATATTGACCACATTAAAACGTGGGATAATGTCGATAAACTGCTTTCGAGAGCCATCAAAACGGGAGTTAAACTGATCGTGATTGATGGAATCCAAGACCTTCGCCGCATGGCGACCGACAAATATGAAATTGAGAGCGGAAAAACCGCGTATGGGCAGCAAGCATGGAGTAAAATCAATTCGATGGTGAAGCAATTACTCTATCGGGCGTTCAATTTTGCCAGAATCAATAATATTCAAGTGCTCATCACCACGCATTATGCCCCAGAGTTCACCGACCAAGGCGAACGGACTGGTAAAGTCTATGTCGATGCGAAAGACTATATTGTAGATAGGGTCGATGAAGTGCTCGGCTTTAAGCGGGATGGGATGACCTTCACAATCCGAAGGGGGAAATCCCCGAAGGGTCCATGCGAACCGTTTGAGTGGGGACCGATAAAAAAAGAAGAAGAAGGGGAAGCCAGTGAGCAATAAACCGGATGAGAAGGATAAGGGGATTAAGATTAAGGTAATGATGTATTTGAATCGCTCTCAGAGTTGGCTGTGGGAGAAATTGCTGGAATTGGGCTATAAGAATTTTCAAGACCTATTCGGAGATATGCTCCGAACGTTCGCAGAATTGAAAGGAGTTGCGAAGAAAGATGATCCCGAGTAAGCAATTGGAAGATGCCTATCGGAAGGTGTATGGGAGTCCGATTGTGCGGGGTGAAAATACGCTTGGGTGCTCCGAAGTGGGCTTCTGCATGGAAAAGATTGTCTTAAAGATGCGCTTGAAACAAGAAAACGCAGTGAATGGAAATATGGTGATCGGAAAGCTCTTTCATGGTGATCTGAAGAAGATTCTCAAAGAAACGGTGTATAGTAAATATCCCAAGTGGAAAATCTGGCTGAAACCAAAATTTGAATCTTTAGCCAAGTATTCGGACTCTCGGGGCTTTAATATTGAAGGGCATTGCGATATCGATCTCCCTGCTTTTGATCGGGTGATCGAAGCGAAAACGACTGGGGCGCAAAAGGCATGGGTAATTGGTGAAGATTTCTTAACGGACGCTTATGTTTATCAAGCGAATGCCTATGCGTATATCAAAGGTCGCAAATATTGGGAGTTATGGATTGTCTATAAGGAATTTGAAGATATCCAGAATAATCGCTTTGTTTCAGTGCTGGAAGGCGAGACTTCAAAGCCATTGTTTGATATGTTTTTGGATCGGGTCGATAATATCTTTAAAGCACTACAAGTCAATAAGGATTTGATGGGTCCCGAGCAAAATTGGGAATGTAAAGGGTGCTCGTATGTCCGTAAATGTCCTTATTGGGTTGATCTGATCCCCCGCTTTGAAAAAGCATTACCGAATACCAAAGCATTGTTAGTGGTTGAAGAATCCATGAAGAAAGCCTTTGATTTATACTATGATAAGAAATGGATCACCTATGATCGCTCTGCCAAGGTCTATCGTTTAAGGACCGAAGCGGATTCAGTGGAAGTGAAGGAATAATGGATGGCGAACAAGAGAAAGCAGTCTTGAAGAATATCGATATCATGGAAAGTGCATTGGTAAGTTTGGCAGAATCGTTTAAAGTGTTTTTGAAGCAGCAAGACGATCTGATTGATTTCATCAAACTGCGGGACATTTTAATCAAAAAGAAGAGTGAAACCGATGACGGAAAAACCAAAGAAGACAAGCCAAAATAAAAAGGAAGATGTGAAATTGGACCCTATTCGGATGGGAATCAACGGAATCATGGCGGAATATAAACTCCCGCAGCAATTCTTGGATGTCTATAAGATTTCGCTGATAATGTCTAAGCTTTTTGAGCCGACTCGATGGGGGGAGAACTTTTCCAATCTGACCTATCAAGTCCAACGCTTGCTTTCGACCTTTGGGGTGAAAACGGCAGAATTTGACGAAGAATTGAAGAATGTCTTTCTGGATTACATGCGGATAATTCAAAGTGCCCAAGAGCAATTATTGAAAGGATTAAAAGGTGAGCCCGGTGAAGGTCCACATCAAGGGGAGCCGGAGAAAAAGTAGTTATCCCGGCGGCTCCGATTTTTTTACTCTGGTGCGGGAAGATGTGCAAGTGAATGGGCATGAAGTCAAGTGTAATGAGAATGTCTATAATTTGAAATATCCATTGCCAGAGCAAGGTGAGTTGGAAGATTTGGTCGAAACGTGGCGTATCCCATCGATTAAATGGTATTGGGAAGATGCCGATGGAAAGCATGTTTACCAATGTCCCGACTGGCGGAAAAAGGGGGAGCAATTTCCTGGATATCCCAAAAAATCGAAAGAAAAAGAAGGAAGGGTATATGGAGAAGATTGATGATTTTAAGCGTTTAACAGATTATGTTAACGAATTTTTTGCTCGGGAGAATGTGGCAATTATGTTATTAATTAATAATATCATGCGGCGTATTATTGAATTGGAGCATGATATTGCTGCATTGAAGAAAGGGAGTGAAAAGAAATGAATTTCAAAGAGCATTTCTATTTCTTTTTCTTTTCATGGATGATCGTGGGATTATGGGCTGTGTTTAACGGTCAAATCCCCTTAAGGGTCTTTTTTGGAGTTTATACCCTTCCCTTTTTGAATCCAGACATTGATCAAGCCATTAATCCCGAGAGCCATCGCTGGTTTTTGACCCATAGTGTTATTCCATCGCTTGCATATTGGTATTGTTTTTTACCGTTGGGAGAAGAGTATTCGATGTTTATCTTTCTCATTGGGGGATTTTATCCGTATGTGCATATAATTTGTGATTTAACAGGTGTGCAAGGTTATGGATGTATCACCCTTTTTCCATATCCGAAGAAATGGAATGATTTGAAATGGGTTCGTTTATCGGTTCGGAATAGTTATATTTGGTTCGCAATTAATTCATGGGCATTTCCAATAATATTGGGGGTTTTAGCATGGAACGCTTTATGAATCCAAAGAAGGAATCGAAAAAGAAAGATGATACTGTGATTCCCCATGCAAGTCTGGACCCAGTTAAACATCGGGCATTGGTGAAAAGGCAGAAAGTAGAAGAAAAGAAGAAAGCGGAAGAAAAGAGCGGGGATTTTGAAACGGTCCAGAAACAATCTCCAGAAACGAAAATTGATATACAAGAGCCAGAGATTGTGTCGAATAGTGTGCGATTAGCCCATCAATTTCCAGAATTGACGACCCTTCAAATCCAAATCCTAACGTTGCTTTGGTATTCCAAATCCCCCTTTCCGCATAAGGCATGGGGGATTGCAAATTGGTTAAGGGATTTATTGCCAAAACTTGAAGGCTTAACACCCGAACAAATTGTAGAAACGGAATTGGAGCGTTTGTTATCGGAGAGTAAATATCAAATTCGAAAACTCCCCTATAATGGGGGAATTGGCTTTGAATTTGTCAAATGATTTTTTTTCTATTTTAAGAGTGCTAATTCATGCTCGGTAGCTATTCTTGAGATACTCGGCAGCTTGCACTTTTCCGCAATCCATGTTTTCGCAATGGCGCATTTGTGGGCTAATGGGTCTCTTGGACCCACGAGTGGGAGATTTTCGAATTGCTTGCAGAAATCCAGCACTTGGTCTTGATTTTGGCAGAGTAATTTGGGATGTATCCACATATCCCAGTCTTGGAAAAGAAGGATAGGGTCGGTCAAATTCTTCATGAATGTGGACCAATTCTCGGCGGGATTATATTCTGCTAAGCGCTCGGCAATTTTTTCTCGGAGAACTGCATTCCATCCAGCTGAAAGTGTATAGGGAGTCGGTTCAGTGTCATCGAGATGCATGGTCAATTGATTAATCTCATGCCCTTGGACCCAGTGGCATTTGAGCACATCCCAGAGCAAATTGCGTGTATAGTTGCCTTCGGATGTTAGGATAATCTCGGGATTCTTATCTTCAAAGACTCCCCGATATAGTAGAGTAGTCAGATCATACGCATATTTCCCACGTACTTGGGCACAAGTAACGGGAAAATACCCAATTTTTTCTTTGGGAGTTAATTTGTTATAATTCTCGGGAGAAAGATGGATATATAGACCATTAGACTCCATGCGATAAAAATAGATGGGTTTGGTGTCTGGGGCTCCCAATCGGATAAAGCGGTTGTCGATGGGGGCTTGGGAGTAGTCGTTCGCAATGTCGCTTTCGTTGGGGAATCCTTCAATGATTTCCAATTCTTCGGGCTCTTCATCTTCTTCTTCCAATTCCGGGGGTTTCATTTGGGTCTCTATCTGCTTGAATTGTTCTCCCATTTCCCGTAATAATTCAATAAATCGCTTGCGGCTTTCTGGATCTTCGCTCATTAAATTCACCTTAAGAATAAAAAAAAAGCCCTATTTCTTCTTTCGTGAACTCACATCTGGGGCTGAGACTTCGGGCATTGGCGAAGGACGTGGTAATCTTGAATCCTTCAGAGCGGCATCCCGCGCTAATTTCTTAGCCCGTTGGTCTTTGGTAATGATATTGAGCCGCTTTGCTCGTTTTTCTCGTTGTTTTCTTCCCATAGTTTAAGTACCTCCTTCAAGTTGTTTGAGTAATTTGGGGTCATTTCGCTTGAGACTAATTAGCATTGATATCACTGTTGATGTAATGCCCAAAGCGGAAGCGATTAAACCCGTCCATGCGAAAAACATATTGATATCATAAACTTCTTTATCGGTCCATTGGCTAATCGGTTTAAACAAGTGGATCACTCTCCATGCGGATGAAATACCCATCTTGGTCGTTGCCCAAGATAAGGTGATGATTCCAATTCCCATCGAAGTTAATGCCTAATTCATTCGTTAAGCGATTGAGAATTGTTTGTTTAATCTTGGCGAGAATCTCCTTGTTAAAATAGGTTCCATAATCGGAGCGATCTGTTGTTGAAATCTTTACCATGCTTTCACCTTAAACTGGGGGTAAATCTCTGATATTATAATATACGCCCTGCATGACATTATATAAATTCACAAATGAATCTCTGACGTGCCAAAAATCATTACTTGTGGCGGTTAAAACATCACCACTGTATTTTGCCGCATCAATGATCAATCGGATTGTATCCCGAGTTCCACGCCCAGTAATAATGGGATGGGCATAAGGACTGATGATATTAGATTCACCAGCATATTGACCCCCCATAATTCCTGATGGTCCGTCTGGTGCTTGGTGGTATTGGACCCCATAATTACTGATATCACTGACTTTGGTTTGGAGATTTACCACATTTGAAGCTAAACGGCTGGCAACTTCGGAGAATTGGAATTTCAAATCGGCGGATGCGTTATAGACATTCTGCCAACCCCGTTTTAAACTATCTAGAAAGGTATTCCAACCAATTTTTGCTCGATTAAATGCAGTCGTTGCTAAATCACTGGCAGTCGTTGCAGCTTGGGAAGCTAAATCGGATTTTTTCGCAATTTCGATGGCTTCTTTAGCTTGCTTATCCACATCGATAATCAATTTATTGATCGCATCGTTATGGACCATTAAATCGTCAATTGCAGTTTGCATTTTTGGAATAATATCGTTCGCTTTCCAGTCTTTTAACGCCTTGACATCCGCTTCTAAATTGCTGATGCGCCTTAAAAGTTGGTCCAATTGGGGAATACCAGTCAGCAATTGGATTTCATTTAGATTGATTTTTGACATCCTTTTTCACCATTTATGCTTTTTCGAGACGAATTTTGGCACTGATATTCATGTGAACCCGCTGCCCACTTGTGTTGAATACGTTAATGCCCATCCGGTCTTGCGCCTTGAATTTAACGGGCTCGAAAATCACATTAATGGGCTCCGGACTGGGAAACATCCATCTGGCGAAATTTTGGCTGCGAATCGGACCCGGAAAATTCTCCGTTTGGGGAACCACGATTTCATTGTTGCGGAGAACTTGAATCCCTTGATTCCCCCATCCAGTATTGATAGTTCGATCTTGGGGTACTACCATAATGGTAAAAGTATCCATGTATCCCACCAATTTGTCGTCATATACGAGCGGCAATGCAGTAATAGACGTCAGCGGATTGTTAATTGGAATCCCATTATTGACCGAAATTGTCAGTGGACCAAACATATAGCGGTTTACTATTTTCTCTTCGTCGACAATTTTACTGGTTCCCCAGTAGAATTGACCAAAGTCCCATTTCTCGGGTAATTTGGCAAGATCTCCCTTAAGGAGTTTCATTACTTTTGGATCTAATTCTTTGAAGAAATCGTTTTCCATAATTTTCACTTCTCCATGTGTCCTTTCAGCAGCCAAAAGAGATTCGATGGAAAGGATGCCCCGGGTGGAATACCAAGTATAAATCCTTCTGATCCGTTGGGGTCGATAATTAAAGGCTTTGAAAGGATATTTTGCCATCGGCATGTTATCGGTGTTGAAAAGGCAAGCAAGAAAGCAATTATTAGCGGGGATGGTCCGATTAATGGGGCGATATACTGAATCCACTCGGGAACCACCATCGAAATCCCAGTAATATTGCCTTGTAATAATTGGGATAATCCATTGGGATATTTAATGTAAGCAATTGCTGCGTAAGGGTTAATCAGTGGAGCGGAAAGGAGTTGGTTTTCAAACATTCCCCAGATTTCATCAATTATTATTCTGGAGATATTGGATTGCCCTTGAATAATGGTATTGAAGGGCACGATGATTGTATTATCGACTGGTCCGTTATGCTGTGGAATTGGAATCGGTCCCAGTGTAAATGAATATACCCAATTCGATTTATCTTTGATGTAAGTGCCTTCTGCGGGAATATAGGGTTTGGCGTCTATCATTATTGCACATCCTTTTCAAAGCGCATTCGTATAGTCAATGCGTATAAGACTTCGGTCATGGGATTTTCATTGAAGACCCGTACTTGAAGTTCATCCCGAGAGTTGACTATAATGGGCTGTGAATTTAATAATTGTAATCGGTCGGTGACGTTAACAAAAGCGGGAGCGTTGGGGTATTCTTCTGGAATCATGGGCGTACCGTTCAGCAGCATTGAAAAGCCCACCAGATCCCAATTGAATGCTCCATAATAATCGGCAATATTGCATATCAATAATATCTCTTCAAAGATGGCTTTCACTTGCGGCACTTTCATGATAACGCCCGGATAGATTACGGGATTGGTCCGAAGGATATTTGGACCGACTGGAATATATGCGGGTCCGAGAAGCACCCGACCGATGGTGTCTGGGGCGAAGTTAATCTCGATATTGGATGCGCCAACCTTGGTCAGCAATTTCGCATCATGGGTGATGTTTCGTTTTAGCATGTGATTTTTGGGGTCAAACATAATTTTCACTCACATATAATAGCCTTTGAGATTAAAGAACGTTTGGAATTGATTGGGGGTAAGGTTTTCAAGTCGAAATAAGAGTGCATCCACTGCGGAAAAGATCAACGGTTCATTGAGTAATTCGACCCATTGGCGTTGCGGAAGCGCATCAACAAATAATCGATAATTGGGGTCGTTGGGGGGTACGATGGCTTGGTGGGTTCCCCATTGGAAGAACAACGAAGCGTTGGTGGGAATAACCTGGCGACCGTTTTTGAGAATCTCCAAGATAATGCCTTGATCATTGTTGATTAACGTTAATACCCGTGGGATTGCCATCATTTTCCATGATAATAGGCAGAAGGACCGGGCATCGAGCGGTTCGAAGAAGAGAAAATTGGGAGAAAATTCTAATAAACCAAATCCCCCTAAATTTGGAGAGAACATGATTGAACTCGGACCCTTCATCTGAAATGAGTTCATGAGTCCCTTTCCGTTCAGTACCACTTGGGTCAAAAGGGGTTGAAATATGCGGAAGGTCGGGGGCATTTCCAATTCTTCGGTGGGCATATCGAGATATGCATCGGGAATATACGTTAGGAATTGTTTGACTTCTTCGGGAGCCTTGACCTTTTCTAATGGAAAAATCTCTTCCAATTTCTTAATTTTGAATTGCTCTTTCAACCACGCAATGAATTGGTCCCACAATTGCGTTAGGTCCGGGTTTTCCATAGTTTAGCCCCCAACATAAGTGAAAAAAAGACTTACGACTCGATTGAGAAGTAAGCGGTTGCCGACATCCAGACTGCGGCGGCATTGTTGGTAGCATCACCATTGAAGGTCAATGGCATGTAAATCAACAGATAGCGGGGTACTGCCCCCCCACGATTATCAATTTGTCCGATGGGTTGGAGATTGAGAATATTGGGCACGTTGCGGTAGGCTTCTTGAATCGCAATCAAAGCTTCAACCCCCCCGACTACGGCAAGATTGGATTCAACGATATGGATTCCCCGGCTTGGCAATGCGACTGGCGGGGGCACTTCGTTCCAGAAGGATTGGACCCCCCACAGTGTTAAGACTTCGCCCGGATTGACAATTTGCACAATTAACAAGGTTCCGGCGGCAACCCCATCTCCATTAATATTGACTGCGGTAAGGAATTGGAGAATCTTGGCGAGTTCGGTAGGATCGATTTTGGAAGGCACATCACGACCGTAAATGTCTTCCCCTAAGAGTTTTAGATTTGTCATGTTATTCACTTTATCCCATTGCTCTGACATCTTCCAAGACTACGGCACTTGGGGGCGTATCCTTGGCACGTTGGACCCGAAGCTTCCATCCGTAAAACCAGACTTGTCCCAAGCATGGCGCAATGATGGCTCGGATATCAATTTCGAGTGTATCTCCCGATTGAATCACGAATTTGAATCGGAAGGGTGAAAGCCAATGCGCATTAAAGCGATTGACCCGTTGTGATGAGCGAGCTCCCACAGTGTTTCTGGGAGAGTTGGCTTGATAGCGGAGCTGGGCTTCTATTGCGCCATTGAGCCCGAACCCGGTGATATAGTAGAGAATATTGGCGGCGGGAATCAAATCGGGCACTGGATAAACCGAAGTCCCAAAGCCCCCCCCAAATCCGGGAACGGTCGAATCTGCCACGTAATAAAGCGGTTCGTAGGCAATGACTTTGTAAAAGTCAGCCCCCACTTGGACTATTTCCCCCACTTTCACCGGGGGCTTGTCGGTCAGTTGATAAGCTTCTGAATCGGGTTCGTTCATAGTGTTTCACCCCATTGTAAAATAAAAAAGAAGCTTAACTCACGTCTAATTGACTGCGTGGTCCTATACGGTAGGCGAGCGGATAAGCGATTGCGTGAGCACCAGCACCAACGGCGGGATTTTTCACTTCAATCCGTAAGCGGGTGTTTTCTGCGGCGACCACGACCTGATCTAAGGTCAAAAGCGAGTTATTTTCCATGATAGCGGGAAGCCATAAGGAAACTTCATTGCGCACTACCCCTTCTACCAAAAGGCGGATGACCGCATCCAAGCCAAAAGCGGCAAGTGGGTCTTGGATAATAATCCATCCAAGGAAGATCATGACTGATCCAGTCGGTACAATGAAGTCAATGATCGCACCTAAGATGCGCTCGTAGACTTTCCCAACGGTTGTCGTGTCGTAAATTCGGGTATCCACCGTCAAAGCGGGGTTAATTTCTTCGGGTCGAATTGGGCGGAAAGTAATTCCACCAAGCTTTTCTTTAGGAAAATTCTCAATTTTCACTTTCTCGACCAAATCCAATACGGTTGAAAGGATTTTGTTGTCGAGCTCATATTGCGGATAAGCCATTCCCATAGCGTTAACAACTCCAGAGTTTATGAAAGAGTTGAGAAAAATGGGTCAATTGCGATATTTAAATAGTGCAGTACTGAAACTGTACTATAGAGTACCATGTTTAAACGTAAAATTACCCAAGCAAAGGTGCAGATTCCGAAGGAAATACGGGATATGCTGAATGTTAAAGAAGGTGATACGGTTGCCTTTGAAATCATTATTTTCAACGATAAACGGATTGTGCAGCTCACGACCACCAATTTTATGCCCATGACGGTAATTCGATCCGGTCCTGATAATTACCTAAAGGTGAAGGAAAAGTGAAAACGTTAATCTTCAGCGGGAAAGGGGGCGTTGGTAAAACCACGCTTGCCGTTAACTTGGCAAATTATTTGAATAAATTTGGTAAGAGTGTTGTAATCGGCTTGGATCAGCAGAATAACCACGTTGATCTGATCAAAATGGAAAAGTTTGATGTGGATTATGAATGTTTGGCGACCGTTGTTAATGAGAAGATCGAAGTGGTTATTGAAAATACGTTTATTGGGAAATATAAGGAGTATGCCCAAGTAATGATGCCCGACATTGTCGCCATGTGCAATTTAGGGGAATTGATGCGAAGGATTGGAGATAAATATCAGTTTTTGGTGATTGACTTTCCCCCGAATCATGCGGGTCTCACGTTGCTCCATCTCCCAATCATTTTGAATAATATTGCCTTCAAAGCCATGACCATTAAAAATCGGGTCCGAAGAATGATGAAAGGGTCGGACCCCGCACTGGAGAATATCGAATATTTTGCTGAAAACCAACGCATGATGCTTAAAAATTTCAAAGAAGCGTATTGGTTCCCGCTGGGGATTCCCACCGATTTGGGATTGATTGAAACCAGAAAATCCTATGAATTTATCAAAAAGATTGGGTATATGCCCAAGAAAATTATCGTTAATATGGTTGCGCCGATTCCCGAAGGTGAATGTGAATATTGCATGGCAAGGTATTACAATGCGAATCTGGTCTTGGCTGATTTCAATAAATTGGGAGAAGAAGCGGGGTTAGATGTGGTTCAAATCCCATACTATACGGACCCAAGCGAGATTGCGGAAAATATGGAAGCCCTAATGGATAATCTCGATCTTTAAATACTTCGGGGGGAGTACTCTCCATAGGCAAATCCTTCTCACGTTATATTTTGTCTTTTTGGATGGTTCGAACTGGGTCTTGACCGATCCGTTGTTCGAAACCTTAATTCTCTCTTTTCCGTAAGGAAGGGGGTCTACTTCTTCGCATCAGTTTGATGCGCTCGTGGGAAGGTTGCCTTCTTATTTTATGGTGATAAAATTGTGCGAAGAAAAGTGTCCAAATTGTGGGTCCGCCGATGTGGTAATTAAAATTGACGATTATGACCAATACCACGCATATTGTCGTTCATGTGGACATTCGGGCGTGATGATTGAAGACCCTAAGTTTGTGTCGGAAAGCGGGATATAGGTGTCTTAAATTCTGGAAAGCGCTTTTTCCCGAGATAATTGTTCAATTCTTTTTTCCAAATGATACATTTGGACTGCATACTCGCATTGAGCGGGGTTTTACATGCAATCTCAACGACATCGGCGGCTTTATTCAACATATTTTGGGGAATCCACTTGTTTAATGCCAGTCCATCAGGACCGAAAGTGTTGGGTTCTTCCAACTGGGCGAGTAAATATCCGAGATAGGACCCCTTATTCGCTTCATATCGCTCTTCGAGTTTTGCTTTCGCTTCTTCGAGCCAATTGCGTATGCAAGGATCTTGGGTCGCATCTATTTCCCATCCCGGGAGATTCGCAAAGAAATCTCCCAATTTTTGACCATCCATCGCTTCGCATTTGAAGGCTTTGGTCCCAAATTCACAATCTCGTCCTAAATTCTGGTCATGCGCCCACATTTCTTCGGGATGGTCCATATCATGCACAACATCATGGCAATCTTCGGAGTAGATATCTTCGTCTCCGATGACCTTTTCTTTTACTTCGGCTTCAGTATCGTAGTATTCGCCATTATATTTGAGTTGGAATTTCGTATTATCGGGTTCGCCAAAGCTTCGCATCAGAGTATCACCTTTTTCCAGTATTCTTCTTGGCTTTCGGTTAAAGGAACCGAGCATTTTCTCATGAGCGACCCGATGAGCACCCGACAAAACTCCTTCTTTGGACCTTCGGGCATTTTCTCGAAATTACATTCGGTTTGGGCTAAGCGGGTTAGGTCCGGGCATAATAGATTCTGGTCCAATGCCATCCGAAGAAAATAATCGGATTCTAACATCGGAAGCGTGGGATTCATATTGTTTTCTTCCATGAAGTCCATTAAATACCCGATAAAATCATCTTTATGCTCCATGATGCGTTTCTGTAAATGTTCTTCGCCTTCAGAAATGAAGTTCTCAACCCGTCGATGGGCTGCTCGACCGAGATTTCCATGTGGGGGTGCTAATAGAGCTCGGGCAGTCGCTTGGTCAATATTTTCACATTTCAATAATTGTGCATTTACTGTAATTTCTCCGGGTCCAATAGCATCTTCACTGCGAAAGGTAGCATGGTTTTCGTCAAAATTAGCCCGTAGGGATTCGCATGTAATGTCTTCAATAACATCTTCTTGGTCTTCGACATCTTTCCATGCTTGATCTTCAGCATCTTCTTGGGATGAATACCAGTCATCAATCCCACGACGGAGCCAGTATAACTCTTCCCCATTGCTTTCCCCAAAGTCGCCAAGACTCTTCTCGGCTTTGGCATATTCGTAGGCTTCTTGGGGGTTTAGCTCATCAAAGGGCTTGGTCGGGGGAGTATATTTTTCTTCTTTCACCTTGGGAAGGATCTTCAATGCTGGACCGATTAACGTTTTTTGGATCTTGGTTTTCTCGACCATTTGATTGACCTTCCCGAATTTTTAGAGCAATTGTGCTATTATTTCATATACCCGGAGACTGGCGACTGCGGTAGCCAAATTCTCATCAATTTGCCACATGAAGATATCCCCTTTATTCACTAAGAAGGATGGGGGAAGATTGATTGCCCAGTCAAATGATAAGGTTTGACCCACCAATGGATTTGGGACTGGGACTGGAATATCGATATTATTTCGCCAATATTGCCAACTGGCGGGATTATTTGGGTCAATATCAACCCCATCGGGATGAAACATGAAACTTTGCCCGAAGATATAGGGTCCAATGCCCACTGGGGGAACATCCCATGCGATTTTGATGGTCGCTCGTAAAATATTGAAGCGTCGCCATTCGAGCGGATAATGGGATTGAATCCGCATGATATCATTCAATCCGCTCCGCAAAAGTCCATAATCGCCAGTTGGACCATAATTTGATGCCATTATGAATCCGATTGGAGCGACTACTCCTTCTTTCTTGAGATTCTCGAATTTGATTTCCTGTATTATGTTTTGTCTCATTAATTTCACCTAAATTGCTTGGAAATCGACATATAATGTCCGTCTGACAAACGAGTTATCAAGATCGGTCTTGGTAATCTCGAATATAATTAACGAGTTGGCGGGAATTACAATTCCAGATAGAATGGTCTGGGAGTGAAGCACCATCTGGTCATTATATCCAGTCCAGACAAAAGGCGTGATGGCGGGGGGCAGTGGCGACCCGTCAAGGTTGGTCAGAACTTGATTCAATCGTGCGAGAAGAATCCCATAGTTAAAGGCTAAATCAATACCATTCGCTCCTTCATCGAAAAACCACGCGTTTAACGTGATCGTCCGTTGTTCCCGAAAGCGGATCAAAAATCGGGATACATCCCCCGGATTGAGAAATTCGTCTAGCATTAACTGGACCGGTTCAAATTTCCCCGAAATTCCCGACTGTGTGAATTTCTTTAGCAATTCTGCAATTAGAAGTCGGTTGGTACGGATTTCGCCAGTGCCCAACAACATCACCCGCTTATCGGACTCGAAATATGATCGGAATCATCGGCGCATCAAAGCTGGTGATTTTTTCAGCAAAGCCTTGGGGAGTGCCCGGTTGGATATTTGCCATTTTGGGAATCCCTTGGGGGAATAATGCCATAAATTGCTGCCATAAGGATTGTTCTGGCACTGGTTGTTTCTCAAGCAGTCCATCCATTGGATATCCCGTAATATTACCATAGGAATCTTTCCATGACCAGCCTTTGCCGCCATAGGGTAAATCCAATTGGGTCATTGGACTTGACATCTTAGGGATAAATGCCTTCTCCCATCCGGGGGTAGGTGCAATGGCGTATTTTCCGGTCGGAATAAAGGCTTTTTCCCATCCCGGTATTGGAAATATGCCCCATCCGGGGGGCGAGACTAAACGTTCTTTCTGAAATTCCTTGGTCAAAAACGGAGTTGCGTTGATTTTCGCAAACATATCGATTTTTCGAATCATGGGCATAAGCGTTTTCACATCGAGTAGGTGAAGGGCTTTTGGCGGGAGTCCCTTCGGGAACCCGGCGTGGAAGTGTGGAAAATGTCAAGAAGGGCTTGACAATGATAGGGAGTAGGCGACAAGGGGTAAAAAAATGCGATGGTCTTGACTATTAGTCTTGACTTTTAGTCTTGACTTTTAGTCTTGACCTAAGGTTCACCCATATAGGTCTTGACTTTGGGAAGCATGCTATCAATGTTATTTCGCATTACATTTAATTGTGTAGTTATGGTCTTAAGATTGTCTTTCACTTCTGGTTTGAAGTCGACTTCAATAGTAAGTTCGTTAAATTTATTGTATGCTTCTTTTTCTAAATTCTTCACATCAAATTCGATATGCCCAAGTTCAATATCGGAGTTCTTAATCGCATTGGCAATAAATTGCACTGGAATTTGTTGTTGAAGCCAATTTTCCAATAAATCGCCATACTCATCGAAATCTGTTAATTTAGGATCATATTTGATAACAGATAATGCTTCTTTTGAATCTGGTTTCAATTCTTCATAGAGTTTTTCCATTTCCACTTGAATTTGGCTTTTCCACTTCATTAACTCTTCTTTTGAAACTTTAGTTAATTCTTCAATTGAAATTAAGGGGGAAGTGCTGTTATAAACCATTTCACCCTTTTTGGGAGAGATTAACTCGGATGGGGGAAATAATAATTCCAGTTTTTTTAGGAATAACTCTTGGAGCGTGGAAATACCACTATAATTATGCAGCGTTCCATCCTTAAATTTCCCCAGATCTTTTCCAATAAGTAAATTAAGCGCATCCAATTCGAAATAAAATCGTTCTCCCAATTTTCTAAATACTTTTGGAATAAACTGTATTTTACTTTCGGGCATCTTTTCCAATTGAAATAACTCATTTATTTCGTCTTCTCCCACTAACCAATGGCGACATGTAATTATGGGTCTTCGATCATTTTTTCCAATACATAATTTGTCATTGGCTGAGATATATTGCAGTTTACGAAAGAAAGCATGTGGCATTGTTAATCCCGCTTTATCATAATCCGTCACCATCAAGACTATCGCATAATTTGAATGTTGTTTGATAAAATCATATACGGATTGAGCCGCCGAGATTGAATGAAAGCCTGTGCCAATGTAATATGCACATAAATATTTGGTCGCAATATATTCAAATACATAATCTAACTCCCCTTTCTCAGTAATGAAGATAATTAGTGGAGCTTGGACTCCCAATTGAAAATCCGATGCTTGGAAATATAGTCCAAATTTTGGAGATTCGGTCTTTCCTTCTTTCGTTAAGTTGAATACCGTTTTAGTTTTTGCTTCTTCTCCCAATTCTGGGGCTGTTTCTAATTGCATTTGTGATGAGAATATCTCGTTCCCGCTTCGCATATCCCGAACTTGGCGGAACGGCACATAACCAGCATAACGTGCCCATTTGAGTAATTCGGTAATATTATTCCATGATTTCTTGTCGGGTAGTGCCCGTTGGAGCACGTAATAGCGACCTTCTCTGACCGGGATACAATAATCGGTAGAAATTAAACGATAATAAAGTGCCCGGGGATGGAATCGGTGTTTAAACTCAATTAATCCATCCTTACGGATAAACGCATCGGTCGGGGGATATAATTTGCGGCATAATAATCCAAAATATCGCACTACCCATCGGTTTTGATCTAAATGCTCAAAAGGGTCATCATCCCGCATGACATATAATTGATCTTTAATTTCCCCCAAATTTAGTTTCTTTCCAATTAATCTCTTTAGCCATGTATCATATTGCTCAAACCAGTCCGCAGTTTCTTTTAAGAGATTATATTGTTCTTCAGAAGATGGGATTCCTTCAGTGCATAAACGACATGGTATTTCTTTCGTCGCCTTAATCTGGATATCATGTTTAAAACCAGTAGGGGGTTCATTCAAAGTTCTTGAAATATTCCAATCTACATTCATGGTTCGATTTTTATCTTCTAATTTACAATCTGGTTCGAAAGATTTACCCAATATTGAAATGGGATATCCCGGTTTACACTTTAAACTTTCTTTCTTAGGGATTTCGGTCATAATAGAATATCGGAAAAAAGCCTATTTAAGCGATCTGCTATTCGTCTTCGAGCGGCTCTTTATTGGTCTTATTCTCCAGATATTTGATAATCTTCCCGATAATCACGATCTGGACATTCTTCACCAATGAAATCAGCAGCGCTTGATACATAATCGGCGTAAAACTCCATGCGCCCCCGACAATCGCCGCAGTGAAGAAGACGATCAAGTCCCCCATAAAGACCGACATGAAAGTAAACCATGCAATCTTTAAGCGTTTAATCGCTTCGGGGTCTTTCGCTTCCTTGACAAAGCCCATTTTACGTGCAAATTGGCAAAAATGCGTGTATGCTTTCTTATCTTTCGTGAGCTCGGACCAATTCAAATCTTTAGTGGGAGCTTGCACCGGGGCTTTGGCGTTAAACGGATTGGCGGGATTTGGTGTTATACTCATACGCTCACCCGATAGAATGAAAGAAAAAAAAGGTTTACTTGTAGTAAGATGCTTGTCCTTTTGTAAAGCCGTATTTAGGCTTTGCCTTTCTTGTCTGCACTTTTTGATCTACAAAGCACTTTTTACGTGCTAATAAGTAATTTAGCGGATTAACTTTCGTAGCATCGGGAATTTCCTTAATACATTTTTGGATTGCACTCGCTACTGCGTTTGATCCGGGGCTCTTACGGTATCCACGTTTAGCGTTTAAGTTAATATGGATTTTTTGCCCAAGTACCATGCGATTTCTTTTTGCAGCTTTACCTTTCTTTCTTATAGCTGCGGATGGTGGTGTAGCAGTTGCCATAATTTTCACCAAAGTAAAAATGGTTAAGTGAGATTTAGCAGAATCAATATTTAAGTATTGGTTAAGAAAAATTCTTAACGGTAAATCTACAAATAAGTAATGATATATTGCTTAGGCTCTAATTCTAATATAACACAATCGCCCATGCTGATTGCTTTACCATCCACTTTAATTATGCTTTCACCAATTTTGATTTTCTGGAGATTAATCCGATAGAATGTGATACCATTTTCAGAATAACTCCCAATAATGCCATATTTTAACCATTTTTTGAGCCGATAGGCGATGGTGACATTTTTTTTAATTAAGGTTTCACGATTTCGAATGGAAAATAAAGCTTTGGTTAGCATAGTGCTTGTAAAATGCTCATCTGCATTAATCGTGAGATAGTTTAATAATTCTAAATCAATATCATCAAATTTCATGAAGGATTCTCCGCTTTCTTACGGATAGCATCGACATATGCACCAATATCAATAAACTCCAGCGTTTTCCCATTACAATCTCCCACGATAGTGATATTACCCATCGCATCGACTTGAATTTTGCATTTTTCATCGATGATAATTTCATCTGGTTTTTCTTCTTCCGCCATCAGATATTACACCCTTCTTGTGCGAGTTTCTTCCATTTCTCCTTATTCGGGTCATATTCTCGGGCTTTCCGGTCTTTATCGATCATACATTTTGGGAAGTCCATGCCTGGCTCTTTAGCACATGCTTTAAGATAACATGCGAAGCTATTGGGCTTGCGTTTTGGACCGGGTTCGCCTTTCTCTTTTTGGATTATTTTGCATTTGGCTTTCCCTTTCTTATATCCTTTCCGATAGGCTTGCATAACTATTTCTTCGATAACCTTGCCTTTTTCGGAAAAGCCTTGGGTTTTATTCACAAGATTAAGTACGCCAGTCCCTTTTAATGGGAACGGATATTTTTTACCCGATTCTGGTTCTTCTTCGGGCTCTTCTGGTAAAGTAGGAGTAGATTCACTCAAAAAATCACCTATAACTTGGACTCTAACCATTGAATTTTACATTTGATCGTTTGCTTTTTCGAATCGCCTAATTGCACAATTTCTGGTTTGGTTTTGCACTCGGTCATAAAGGTCCGATAGGCTTCTAATCCCCCACGTTTAACTCTGGGTGTGGGAAGTACCGTATTTTCTGGTTTACAATTAGCGGCATAATTCTTCAGTACCCCATAAACATTTTGCACATTTCCGCTTTTAATTGCTCCCCGAAGCGTTGCCATTAACGTTTTAATAACACAATAAGCGGGAATCTGTTGGATAGAAGCTGGTGCTGGACTTGGAGTAGGTGCTTCGGGTTTGGTCTCAGATTTGGGTGTTTCTTCACTAAATTTCTGCGCAAATAATTCGGGATTTTTCTCTTGCATTAATTTACAAAGATTTTCATACGCAAAGCCGCCTTTTTCCTTAATTTCAGTAGAAATTAAGCCAAATTCTGTTGCTTGTGTTTGTTTTGGTTTCGATGCGATACATTTTTCAATTGAAATCATTAGAGATTCACTTCTTCTCCATCATTGCAGTTTAATGAAAGTTTCTTCGGGTCCAGATCACAGGCTTTTTGATCGTCTAAAATGAAAGTCGGCGTCCCATCAATATTGAATTTCTGCTGAAGCGTGAAGAAATTGGGATTATTGGGAGTAATCTCTTCAATCCCCTTCATTTTTTCGGGTCCAATGCGGGTCTTGGCAGTGTCGCAGTGGGGGCAGCCTTCCATCGAAAGCATCTGGATCTTTCTGGGCTTTGCTTCAACTTTCGGGGGCTCTACTCTTGATTTTGATTCTGGTAATTTCGGGGTCTCACTGCATACCGCATCTTTGCATTTTTCCGCCATGCTTTCCTAACTCCTTAAAAAATATTTAATTTCTTATGAACTTCATATCCATTATCCAGATTATCCTTCTCTTCGGAAGTAAACCCATTATCCTTTAGGAACTCTTCGGGGTCGAATTGGATAAAGACATCGGCACTTTTCTTCTTACCCCGAATTAGGCACTTCGAATCGCCATGATGCATGCCTTCCCGAATGACATCGCATTTCCCCCGCCAGATATGAAGATTACCCATATTGTCTTGAAAAATGGTATTTTGGTCTTCTTTGCCCATACGGTTTCTCTCCTTATCAAAAAAAAAGTATTTCGTCTACTTGGAGCGTTTAGATGCCGTAGGGACCTTCGGATTTGATATGAATGAGCTTGCTTTGGACATCTGGCATTGGAGTCAGATCTTTCCGGCGAAGCGGGTCTTCCTTGATTTGGGTCAATGCATCATAGGGAAAGCCCGGAAGCATCTGTAAGGGTTTAATTCCCCCGAGTGCAAACCCGATTTGGGAGATTGCCGCTTTCATGGGCTCGGAAAGTGTGCCTTTAATCGCATCCCCGAGATCGTAGCGCATGGCTTGGGTAAATTGCTGGAACTCTCTGACAATTTCGTTCTCTTCGAAGCTCATTGCCGGTTTTTGTTCAGCTAGGGATTCCAATGCGGAAGCCCCCATTTCTATCCCTAAGAGCCCGCAGCTCTTAATTAATTTGGATTGAAATGCTGATGCACCCGGTGTTCCCGCTGCTTTTGTTCCCGCTGCGATTGCCAACATTACCAATGCGGGAATCCCTTTCCATGCCGCTTGACCCGATTTCGTCACGACTGCGAAATTGACCAAGCTATTTAGCCCGGTCGCCAAGACTTTGCCTAAGGCAAATTCTCCCGGCGATAAATCTAAATTGAATAATTCTTGCGCTTTTGCGAGACCAGACTTGACTTGTTCCCGCACATCATCGATTTGACGTTCTATTTGTTCAGCCATAGAAGACTCTCCAGAAAAAGAGATTTCCTTACCTTCTATTCGGGATTCTGGATTTTTAAGCGTTTCTGAAGCTTGCGACTGTACAGTTTCAGTACTTCCCACGTATAATTCCGTGTAGCCTTCAATGCAGCGGGGACATTTCCAGAGTTTTAACGCCACCTTCTCAATCTCATTTTTGGAATATTGGCTTTGGCGATAGAGAATATTTCGAAAGTGTAATTTATTGGTCCGAAGATCGATCCCCTGTTCAACGATGATATCCTTGTTCCAATTAAAGTAGGGGGTCAAAAAATCCATTGGAATATTAGTCATCTTATGGATCACCCAATATTTCTCCCCGTTATGCTCCATTTCCGCCACAATCCCATAGTCGAGCGGAACCCGAATAATGGAACCCGAATCCACCAGCCAATTATTGAGAATCTCCACGCTCTCTGATCGCAGTTGCTCAAAATTCCCGGTAGAATGCGTTAAAAAATTGTCGATTTTATTCTGAAATTCCATGATTTTAGGATTTACCATTGGGGGAAGGAGTATTTGTTGCGACATTGGGGATTCTCCGAGCAAGCATTTCATCGAATGTAAGTAGACATGCTTTTATACGGGTGATTTGGGTTTCGAACCAGTCGATGACTGGCATGCCCTTATCAAACATTGATTCAATCGCATCTAATAACTTTACGTTATTTTGCCCGATCCAGTTGAGCGCATAATTCACGCTCATATTCGCAATGGCGTATTTAATTGCATTGCGTTTTCGTTCGTCTAATGTTTCATAATATGAAAAAGCAAGTAGCAGCTCGGTTTTATTCTGTTCATCGAGATTGAAGTTGTATTTGACATAGTACGCCAACTCTTCCGGCGTTGCCTTGCCGATGATGGCATAGGCTTGTTGTGGGATTAACGCCATCAATTCTTCATTCGTAAATCCATCAATCGGTCTATTCATTATCTTCACTTTGGTTTTCTATCGGTTCCGCTTTTCGTATAGACTGCACTCTGAGCATATCATTGATTTTTTGGGTAATTTGGTTTGATAAAGGAACTTGTTGTTTACCTGGCGCTCCGCTGGGAACATTGGTCGGCATATTCTGCTCGGTCGATGGGGGGACTTGCGCTTGCGGAGCGGGTTTCTGCATGAGTTGTTCGAGATTCAGATTTTTCATGAAATTCCCGGCGGTCGTAATAATCTGATTCCATTGCTCTTGCTCCCGCACCTTTGCCGCTTCTTGGCGGTCCGAAAGCGTAGTTTCGTGGTCCATCCGCATTTGTTCCCGCTTTAGGTCCATCGCCATCTGTGTTTTTCGTAATTCAAATTCCGCTTCCGTTTGATTATTCGGTGCATTGCTCCCGAATAAGCCCAAGCCCTTAAATGCTTCGATTTTTACCTTCATACCTTCCAACTCATCCGTAAACGATGGGTGGGATTGGTTCAAATAGGGTTTAATTTGTTCCATCAACGCTTGCTGTTGAAACTGGGCTGCTTGGGATTGTAATTCGAAGATTTTTTGCTGGAGAGCGGATTGCTGGTTCATCATGGCGATCAGCAATTCGTTCCCGCTCGATTGTTGGACCGGGGCATCATGCTTTTGATTATTCTGCATTAACATCACCAGTAATGGGAGTAATTCGCTTTGAGAATTTTGCTGCGGCTGATTCTGGTTTTTCCCTTGCTGCATCATCAGCAGCATGAGCGGAGCTAATTGCGGATTGATCAGCGATAGGAGCGTATTAATCCCGATTTTATCCGTTAAGGTCGCCGGATTCACCCCCATTTGTTGTAAAACCGCCAGCGTACTCATAAGTTGCTGCGCTGGATCAGCAGCGGCATTCTGAACTGGTGCTGGAGTTGGAGACATCGCACTTTTCTTAAGATTCTCCGCATACGCTTGTAGAGTTTGGGTCTTGACCATTTTATTGATTTGGTCCAAGGTCTTGTCAATTGGGTCTCCCCCAGACATAATGTTTTTGACGGCATCTTCCCCCGCTTTTTGAGCGAAGGGCTTGATTCCTTCTTTAATGCCTTGGCGAACTCCAGATTTAACGCCCGCTTCCATCCCTTTTGTGGCGATGTCTTCCGCATCAATTCCAATATCGATATCATCAATATCATCATCTTTGGGCATATTTACTTCTCCTTCACGTATCCCATCGCTTTCATGCGGATTTTCTGCCATTCTGCCATCTGTATAAGACATCCCGCAATGTCTTGGAGACTCTTGCGGATATCCACCAATTGCTCTTCGACCGAAGGGTATCTTGGTTTATCCATGCCCATCCCCATCAATAGATAGGGCAGCATATCCTTTTCGTTGATCTTGTCGCCTTTTTTCATGCGATCCAGAATTTTTTGCATTTCCTTTTCAAAGAAGTCTTGGTTGATTTCCGGTGGTTCCGGCGGATTTGTATTCATTCATTTCACCTTTTCAATTTTTAGATTCCCACATTTGGGACATTTGGTTATCGCTTCATTATAAAAAAGATGCGTCTTGCATTGTTCACAATAATACTCATTGGATTCGGGGAGATTGTCGAAGCGTTTTAGGTATTCCCGAAGGCATCGAAGGGTATGAAAGTGCAGTTGATCCCCAACGCTTAATGAAATCAAATCCCGAATCCTTAGTGTGAATTGCGCCATATACTTTGGGATTTCACGTTCACATCCATCGCAAATACAGATATCCTTATTGGTCAATTGATTTCGCCCCTTTCGATTGTTTTTTGATAAACTTTTTGACCGCTCTGCCCGATTCGGACATCACCACATCCACAGTCGTATGCAGCATGCCCGCCAAAAAATTGGTTGTAAAATCCCCCCCTTTTAGGAGACTAATGAGTGCGATTTGGAGCGGGTCGTGGTAGAGAATACGATGGTGCGATCCAAGACCCTGTTGAGCGGGTCCATCCATAATTCCGCTCATCCCAGTGAGCTTGCCAAACAATAATTTTTCTAAAATATCATGAAAGTCTTTTCTGGGCATATTCATCACTCCATTGATAATTGAATTCTGGGACCACTCATGACTCCTAAGCCTTCAAGATTCCATTTCCCAATGTCCAAATTATGGCGGGGTCCAAAGAGATAGACATTTGGAAAAATAGTCGGATTATAATAGGGAATAGCAGAATAATTCCGCAGAATCACCCGAAACTTGGTATTTGCTTTGACTACACAGAGATTTGTATAACAGAATGAGCGATGGTCCAAAGAAGCCCATCCTTCTTCCGCACTAAAGATTGAGCGCACAAGTCCTTCGACTTCAATCCACATTTCGATATTTGGATATAATTCCGGGGCAAAAATACCCGCAAATAATAGCATATGTTCCACAAATACATTGCCTTCAAATAATATAATCGTTCCCCCTATTGGAATAAATCCAAAATTCTCTGCTTGAATCCCAAAGCGTTTATCTATGATATCGGTCAATGTTAATTGGCGGAATGCAAGTGATTCTCTGGTCCTACCTTGATCATGGCAGTATGTATCAAAGATAGCAGTAAGTACATCAAAACGTTGGCTGATTGATTCGCCATGCTCCATAAGTTTTTCCAGTCGGTCCAGTCGCTCTTCAATGCTTGCCATTTTTCCGCTCATCTCCATGCACCAATCTTGCCATATCGCTCAGCGTTTGTGGGACCATTGTCGGGGTATACATCTCACATATCGGGTCATTTAATCCTTTTGGGACCCCCATTTCCACGCATTTCCCCGCTTCCCATCGTTTACATGATTTACACGTTTTCATGGCTTTTCTCCTTATAATTTGATTTGGACCATTTCTTTTGCATCTTTCCCAAGCTCCCGCATGGTTTTTTCCGCACACGCCAATGAGCAGTGATCGTATAAACATCCACTTTTCGATGAAGCCCGAAAGATTGTTCCAGTGATCTTTTTTTGGCATTGATTACAGAATCTCGGGATTAATTTATCGATTCCTTGTTTAATGCCTTTTTCCGCTTCCAATAATTCTTCTTCTTCCCCTTCAATTTTCAGCGGTCCA
>Ga0315291_10001254_pt1 | contig 33951 bp, 40 predicted proteins | sample YL17G12_20_MG_FD_203070 | JGI IMG/M metagenome (GOLD analysis project Ga0315291, IMG submission 203070) | Sediment microbial communities from Yellowstone Lake, YNP, Wyoming, USA - YL17G12_20 | ecosystem: Environmental > Aquatic > Freshwater > Lake > Sediment | place: USA: Wyoming | collected...
GGAAGCCCCGCTAACTTTTATTTCCTTGAATACTGGTATCGTAGCACTAACTGTACGCTCTCTAGACCAAAAGAAGGGTCTTAGTGAGGCAAGCGTAGTAGTAGCAAAGGTATAAACAACATTGTAATTACGCGCAATTTGCACTTGCCCTGTTAAACCATTGCGGCGAATTTCCCATTCATCATCACTGCGCAAGTAAACGGGCCCTCCGCTTACGGTGATGTCAATGCCGCTTCCTGTAATAGCAGCGTTATAACTACTGGCCAAGAGGAAGGCATCAGCTCCTGAAGGAATAACAAAATATTTAGTATTAAGTTGCAATGGCGTGGGAGTGCTTCCGCTGTAAATAACCACTGCATCGCCTAGTCCATAGCCATGACTAGTGCTTTGGAAGGTGTCAAAAGCAATACTCACGCCACTGCCAATGCGCTCCTTTGCAACGCTTCCAATTGACACTCCAGCAGCCGTAACGTTTACCAGGCTTCCATTGCTGATGTTTTCAGCAAAGCCCACGGCATAAACGCCATAGGCACTTCCATTGTCTGCAATTTCTTGAGCAGAACGCCACGCTGAAAGCTGTGAAATATTGGTGCTAGTGGCTAAACCAATGGCAGTAGTGGCAAAGGTATTCCCTGACAAGGGGGCCCGAAATGCATTAGGCCGCACCTTAAATTCAACGTAGCCATTACGAGGATCAAACGATGGCGTTTGAAGAAGTTGAGTGCCAATGCAAAATGCATAAGCTCTGTCAGAGAGATCGTCCGGCAATCCCTCTGTCGCTAAATTAACAATGTCGCTGCCAATAGCCATTCTTTTTACCGCAGGCCGTAATTGAGGAACGCCCGCACTTCAGGCGCTGGGTTAATCACATTATAGGAATTAGTGGTGGAACAATCAGTTGCCTTCATCCATTCCGCATCTTTTTCGCCAAGATTAATTGTAAGGAGAGAATCTTGCAGGCGCCTAGCAGCAAATACCACTATGCCTTGATCAATGGGGCGAGCACGAGATGCCACTGCATTACTAATCACCACATCATAAAAACCTCTGCCAAAATCAGAAGCGGCGATGCCATCGCCTGCATAATTGTTATACAGACTGCCGCCTCGTGAAGTGGAAAGCGTCAGGGTAAATACGCCTGGCACTGTCCGTACATAAAACGTTGTATTGTTAATGACAAAGCGGAATCCAGGCTCAAGAGTGTGCTTTCTATCAAGCGTGATCGTTCCACCGCCGTCAATACTGGCAATAGTGTAATCTTCGTTGGCAGTAGGAAAATCAAACTTGCTGTCATATTCAGTGGTGATTGCTTCTCTTACCAAGTCGTAAATTGGCGTGAGACTTACCACGTCTGCCTTGTCAGGAGCAATGTAAAAACGAACCAGCTCTTTACCACTAACTTTCTTTTTGCCTACAAAATTACCTTCTAACGTGCCCATATCAGTGGCTGTATAAAGGTCTTGAATAGCAAGAGGCAGTTCCTCTGGTGCCTCAGTGAGCAGAAGCAGGGCTTCTCCTGCACCATCAGGACCAAGCAACAACGATTCCGCTAGGCCAAAATCACCATCGCTATCTTCAGGCAACGTGCCATTAAAATGACCAGCCTCGTCCAAGGAAGAAAACTGTGCATCCCTCAGCACTGCTACTTCCGTGCCATAGTTTCCAAGCAGGCTCAGACTTTTAGGCAGTCCTTGCAGCGTATTGAGAATTTTGTTGGGCGCAAAATCTTTGGCGCGAATGGCAAACAATGGGAAGAAATGAGAGGCTTCACTGCCTCCCAAGATGGGACCAATTTCCCTGCCATTGGAAAGATCGGCTCCATAAACATCAGCCTTTTCGGATTCACCACCATCCACTTGCACGCTTAGTCCGTATTTCATTACGAACTGTGGCTCTACTAGGTAGCCAGAATTGCTAATTTCAATGGTAAAAGGCAGTACAGGCGTACCAAGGCTTGGGGCATTAAGACTGTCAGGGATAAGCAGTTCATGCATTAGCACCCAGCGACCACGAGGCACCTTCTTAACGCTTGCGGGCAGCGTAGTTTGATCGTCTACAACAAAAGCGTAGAACCTGGCGGAACTAGCGCCATACCAGCCCCACTCCACCAAGTACATGCAATTCTTAGTGAAATCAATGGTGGCATTACTAGGGCCATCGCCATCCATCGTGTCGTGATTAAATTCACTACGAGGAACAATAATTTCTTTTAGTAAGCCATCGCCAGATGAACGCCTGTGAACCAAACGGAAATGATCGCCATTACCACCAGCCAATATTTGAAAGAAGAAACCATCTTGACTGTCGCCAATGCCCCATAGCTTTTCGCAAGCAGGCAGCGCAGCTTGACTCATCTGCACGCATACAGACATGCGCATCACGCGACCAGTCTGATAACGGAAGCGTTTGCGGGTGCTCAGACGAGCCCTCTGGAAGCCCCCAGAAGCCTTGGCTAGCTCGATATTGATACCACGCCTTGCAGCGTCATGAGTGAAGGTGCCAATGGGCAAGGGGGAGTAGTTAATTGCTACATTCTCCAATTGGCTCCATTTTGCGCTTTCTAAATTATCTTCTCCATTTTCATCAATACCTTGAATTTCCGTAACGTAAATATCATCACGCAAACCAAAAGCGTCTGTGTAATTAAAAAGGCTTAATGCTTCCTCAGCCCTAGCATTTCCTAATAAATCTTTCTTAATTTCAGTAGGCTTTTCTAGGTATTTGGAAATGATAAGTGGAGTGCCGGCGAGCGGTACCACTGAGGGAATGCCGCTTGCCATTGTTGACTGGCCAGCCGGAAAATCACCAGCCTCCTGTAAAACAGTGCCTGCGTTGGCACCGCTTGCTACGACATAACGCTTTTGTCCTACTTCAGGAGGGAGCTGGTAAATGGTTGCCATAGTTAATAATTAGCGTTCGCCCCAAGTGAGGGAGCCTGCAACAGTGTTGCCACTGGCTGCAATGCTTTCAACCACCAAAGTCAGCACATCGCCAGATTCGCCCACTTGATTGGAAATAGGACGAGTGAGGAATTCGCGGTTATAACGAAACACTTCCTGCAGCTCTAGGTTTTGGCCATCTTGAGCGCCAGCAAAAAATGTACTAATGGTTTCGCCGCCAACAATGCCAGACGCCGTGGTGTTGTATTCAATGGCTGAAAGCTGAGCAGTGGATGTCCATGCAGCTCCAGAAATTGTAGGATCAACAATGGCTCCGCTAATAGTCAAACCACTGGCATTTTTAATTAGAGAAAACTTGGCAGGACTGGCAGAAGAAAGATTAAGAATTAGCGGCACCACTCGCAGAATGTTTTTTGTTACAGCGCCTTGGGCATTAACAATGTTTTCCTTGCAGCGAATAGAAACCAATGGGCGAACAGTGCCAGGGTTGACGCTGACGGCAGGGGAAGCCTTAGAGAAAATGTCGTACTTAGTGGCATCTCCTCCATCAATTTCCGCCTTTGTGCCATAGATCTTCAGGAAGACCGCCTGAGCCAAACTTCCCGTTTTAGTAATCAGGAAAGTCAGCGGAAGATTAGGATTGCCAAGGCTTGGGAACGGAATACGATCACAAGTGTTGATTTGATGCATCGTCACCCAACGAGCATTCTTGGGCTCGGCACCACCAGGCAGGTTTTCATCAATGGGCACATAAGCCATCAGCTTGCAAGCTGAACCGCCATACCAGCCCATTTGAATGCGGAACATTGTCACATTGGACAAGCTCAGCGTATGATTACTGGTTCCAATGCCATCAAGCTTGTCGCCTGTAAATGCACTACGAGGAACGATTTCTTCCATCACAGAAGCGTCGCTAGGCAGTAGGCGGTAGCGATGGTTGAAATCAATGGCATTTGCATCGGTAACAGTAAAGTCTGTTGAACCAGCAGGAGCCCCATGGTTCTGAGGGGTTTCCCCGGAATTGGTGCGACGAACAAAAAATACATTACTGCCGACTAGGCGCAAAATGTAACCATTCTTTTCATCAAAATTACCAAGCTCATGCGTGGCATTGGCATTAAGGAGCAAGCTCACGCCAAAACTTATATCAGTAATACGTCCTGTTTGATAAGGAAAAACCAAACGGCTTTGCAACTGCACAGTAGTGGAGTTAGGAGCGTTGGTATTGATTAGTAGTTGCGCACCGCTTTCTTGGGGAAGGTGCGTAACCGTGGAATAGTCAGGAGTGCCAGTGGCATTAGCAGAAATCTGCCAAAGCTTAGGGTCAATGGCAATAATATTAGTGGAGTCCCATAGCTGCAAACTGCTTTGCACACGAGGATTGCCCAGCAAATCATCGTGCACTTCTGACGGTGCGCTCAGATTGTCAAGAATGGGAATTGGTGTTTGGTCACTCGCAATTGCCACCGGCAGCGAATTGGCCATAGTGGCCTGCCCGGCAGGAATTGGTTGACTGCGACCAACGGTTACAATCTGTTGACCTTCTTCAATGTCAGGCATTAGCGGTTAGAGCGATGTAATACGGGGCTTCACTTGTAATGTGCCTAGCACAATTGTATCCTCTTTTAGCACTTGCAAAGTGCCTCCAGTTGCATTACTGCTAAAAACTGGAACATTGGCAAAAGGAACAATATCAAAAACTGTACCAGAAATAATGCTAAGTGAATTAGTTGCGTAGGTGGCATTGTAGCCTCCCACTGTCGTGCCATTGATTCTTACTACGTCCGAAGAGGCAAGACGATGGGGCGTAACAGTGGTGACGCGCATGCGATAAGTGCCAAGCTCTGCGCTGATCAATGCGCCTTGAGTGACAGAAGAAATAACAGGGCCATCGACAAAAAATAGTTCTTTCAGGTCCCAAAGAAATACTGCTCCAGCATCGCCAGGGTCAACTGCCTGTCTGCTTACGTCATAAGTAAGTTCACGATCAGAGTAGCCAAGGGAAATATTACGAGCCAGTGCTTCTGTTTGATTAGAAGTAAGGCCAAGCTTCAAATGACCAGTTTGGTCAAGCTTGATAATGTTCCAAACATCCAGCACTTCATTACCACCAAATGTCTCCTTAATTTGTGCAAGCAAAGTGGAATTGGTGAAGTTACGAGCCGTACCTAGCGGTTTCTCAAACACTAAAAATAGCTCATCAAAGCTATCGCCTTCACGAACTGTTACGTTAATGCTTTCCATTAAATGTCTCCAGCAAGGCGATCTAGTTCGGCAATGGCTTCAGTGCGGAACACAGAAGATGTTCGCACTGGATTTTTCAAACCATCAATGCGCGAACGCAGTTGTTGATTTTCAAGCTTAAGTCTATCAATTTCATTGTGCAGAGAGCCAAAATGCAAAGCCAATGACAAACGGTCATCTAGCTGCTGCTTTAGCGATGATGCTTCTTCTTCTGCAAGAATACGCTGTTGCTGCTCATCTGCAAGTCTAATTTTCCATTCATCACCATTGACTTCCACCAAGCGTTCAACTATTTGCGTGATTGGAGGCAATGGCGCAAGCGGCTTCTTCACGCTTTGCAGTTCTCCCTTGATGCTTGCCAGTTGCCCGGCTAATGCCGCTGTTTGCCCTTCCATGGAAGAGAGTCGGCGCATTAGAGCTTGACGGTCTTCCTCGGCCTCAGAGAGCGCACTCCGTAGCTGTTCGCCTTCGCTCTTTAGTGTTTCAATTTCAACCAAGCTCGCTTTGCCGCCATCGCTCTTCGTTTGCACGCGCTTTTTATGTGAACGCAATTCATCTAGGCTTATTTCTTCCGCAGGCGGCACTCTCCAGCGTTCAGGAAACGAAAGCCTGCGTGTGTCCCCCGTATCACGCCAATCCACTTCATAAACAATGCCGCCAGGCGTAGGAGGCAATTCAACATCCACTTCGCCATTCTTTACGCGAAAAGACACTTCTCCTGATGGCGCACCAATAAATGGTTGACTAGCACGTACAAATAGACGGCCATTAAGCGCTCCGCCAATGCCGTCCAGACGCCCAATGATTCGCGTCATACAGCCACCTCCCTATAAGTAATCAACACTTGGTAATTAATGCCGCTGCTTACCACTGTGCGCAAGCCTTCTCCAACGCTGGTTTCTATCACGCCAAGAGCGTTTCCAAAAATCAATTGCCCAGAAGAAACAATGGGAAAAGCAGGGGTGAGGGTTACGCCAGATGCTCCACTAAGGAACTGCACCGTACCGCCACTAGTGGCTGTTACCACTGCATTAAGCACCCTCAGTTTGGTCGATGCCACGCCAGAAATAACTGTCGTTCCACTGGTGCTGCTCAATTGAGCGCTTTTAATGGCAGCAGGTAGCAAGTCATGCTGCAAAATATACGGAGCTGCAAGGGTGCCGTTTCCAGCCGCTTGCACATAAGCTGAATTACCGCCAGCATCAAGACCAAAGAGGGCCATAGTTAAAACAGCAAAAATAAAAGGCGTTGGTTTTGAACGGTACGCCCATCAGGAAGTGTAACCGTATTATTCGTAGTAAAATCAAACCGCAATGGAGAAGAAATAAATCTTCTGCTATACGACCAAGCAGAGCGCTCTCTGTTAACGCCAATTGTAGCAATGCGAATCTGATACGACGAAAAAATGTCAAACTCTGCCACATCAATGGCAATATAGTCTTTACTCGTTTCTCCTAAATTCACCCATCGGTCTTCTTCCTGTCTATACATCTCCACAGCAAAAGATCGAAAGAAAGGATTTACTTGAGGCTCTTGCCAGCACACTGCCGGATTAATAGCATTAAGAATGGAATAACCGCTATATCGAGGTCGCTCCCAAGCGATATCAACAGAAGCCATAGTCTTATCTCACTTGTAATTGGATGGTGCCAGCAGACACTACTGGCACAATGTTTAAGCGTGGCACAGACGTACGCTGCTCATCAATGCGTGCTGATGTGTCTACTAAGTCAAACTTTGCTTCATAGTAGGCAGCAGCCAAAACAGTCACAACCCCTTCTTCTTCAGTTAATGCCACCACTCGATACGGACGAGGGGATGCAGCGCTTTCCCTTAGTATCCATGGAGCCGGTGCCTCTAAACCTTCAGGGAGCGATGGCGAGACGGTAAGGGACGTATGCCTTCCTGCTTCTGTAGTCACACTGCGTCTAATGCTATTGCCATTGTCAGTGCCCAGAATAAGTTGATAGCTAATGCCAGGGGCAAGGTTTACAGCTCGATCTAATACAACAGTATTACCTTCAAGTTCGGGGGAAATGCCCGCAAGAAGTCCCGTGTTTTTATTGGGGTCTGCCACTTCAATTATTTCACCAGGAAAGATAAAGAAACCTTCTGCTCCAGTTTTAAAAGTGACGGTTTCTGTTTCGTTTAAATCACTAAGCAGAGTCCATTTGCCTAGACGTTGCGCCTGTCCTTGTGAAGTACAGCCAAAGCCCCTAATGTCTATTTCCCTATAGCCATAGCGTTCAATAGCATCCCTGTCTTCCACATATTCAACTTTTGCCTTATAACGATCATCAGGGTCGTTCCATGACACCAATGCAACTGTTTTACGGGCCTTGCGAGCAGTGCCTTCGTAAACGAAAGGAGGAGAACTTACTTCGCCATTGTCATCTATTTCGCTTACAACATTGCTAGAGGAGAATATTTTTTTAGGGGATTTTGGCGTGTCTTGAGTTGCAGTGATTTGGCCCTGTGCGTAGTAAAGCATTCCGCGAAATGATGCCGCCAATGCATTCAACACTTCAAAAGCTTCTGCTCTGTTGTTGATATAAGCATTAAACGTAAAACGCTTTTCACTACCGCCCTTTCCATTGGGTACCATTTCGTCGCAATACTTTGCAATAGGAAGAAGACCATAAATGTCAATGTCCTCTTTCTCAATAAACAACCCTGCCCCGTATCTTGTGTTTGTCAATAAATCATAAAATACCCACACTGGGTTATTGTTATATTCCACCTTGAAATTTCCTTGCCAAACGCCAGAGTACGAGTTGGATGCACTGTTGTAATTATTAGGCACTTGAATTTTTATGCCTTGCAATAAAGCGGAAATCTTAGGCACCCCTTGAAAATTTTCAGCCGACACCGTAATGCCAACAAGTGCTGAATTTGGGTAGGTCAAAGTTTCGTTAATAATACCAACAATGGCGCGAAAATAAAAATCGCTATTAAAACGAACGCTGGCAATATCATCTGTTATTCTTTCAACCGTAACAGTCCATGGACCCGCTTCCTCTTCCTCTGATAAAACAAAAGAATATTCACGGTCATAAGCGCCGCGTGTCTTGCCTTCAATGGAAAACTCGGAATTGCCTGCATTTACAAGAGTGCCCGTACCATTGAAAATGCGAATAGTGAAATCTACTTTAGTGCCCTTAACGCTGCCTTCATCGTCTATTTTAAACAACGAAGCTACTCCCACTCGTACTACTAATTGATTTAAATAAGAATTAGTCGTGGTAGCACTAATTGGTCCTATGTTTTTCTTTACTTGCAATCCAATTGACTGCTCAATTTTTACATCATCAAAACCAGGAATTGATGATTGACCTTGAGAGCCATTTTTAAAGTTAATTGTTACGCCATCGTCAAACATTGATTCGCCCGCACTTTCTAGAGGGGTGTCATCTAAAAAGATGCGTGTTTTGTCTGGCGTGCCACCAGGAAAACCTTGAATTGCACCTTCGCTGAACACGGCCAAAGCACTGGCTGTTGCTTCGCTGCGCAGAGTATCGGGATCTTCAGAGGGGCCATCTTTGCCGCCCGCTCCAATGATTTCCCATTGATTTAATACTTTTTCAAACGCAGAGGAATCCAGCATGATTACGGCAGGGGGTCAGCAGGCACTGTTACGGTGCTAATTGCAGAACTTATTACGAGTGGAGAAGTGGCAAGGAATTCACCATAAAGCAATGGAATGGGAAATCCTTGAGAAGTAAGATCTACAGCTCTATCAAATAGAAAACTTTGTTCAGTTTCTTTTGGCTGTTTAGGCGTGGGCGTAAGTAATTCCGCGATACCACCAAATAGCAAGGCGCCGCCCACGCTAAATAGCGCTGTTCCAATTGAAGTCATGGATCCCACTGCTAGCCCTTTTGCGGCAAGCGCCCCCCCGGCTGCGACAGTGCCAATGCCAGGAATAAAAGCCAAGCCAATCAAAACTGCGCCCAGTAAAACCTTGCCAATGCTCATGCCAGAGCCGCCAGCGCCAGTAATTACAGGAGCAATTACAAGCGTGTCACAAGGCATCATGCATTCGTTGTAATCAATGCCTTCAGAATCTGCCGTGACAAGCTTAAAAAACACGCCATTTTCATGGGCTCCTCTTAAGTAGTCCCTGAAGCCATCAATCTGATTAGAAAGCGCTGAAATAACTTCCCTAGGGTTGAGCGCCATAAATTCATAGAAGCGGCCATACTTGCGCCCCAGCTCTCCCAAAAGCTTTACTTTTACTCGACGACGACTGGGAGTGGTCACAGTAATTCCTTGTGCCGCAATGTCTTTGTTGTAATTTTAGCCCAATATCCACCATAGACAGTCCTCTCTGATCGTCTGCTCATTAGATGATGGTAGAAAGACCAACCATCTTCTGCTAGCACTCCAGCATGATTTGGGGAAGGCGCTGCAATTTGCATCAAAAGAAAGTCTCCTTTTCTCCCAGGCTTGTCAATGGCAATAAAACCTTGCTCTTCATAATGCCGCTCAAACATTCGCCATTCATCCCTATTCCATTCCAACTCTTCGCCTCTCGGAAAGTCGTCCAAGGCAATGTTAAATTCTCGCTTGTAAAAGTCCCTCAACATGGCATAACAATCATGAATGCCGTAAATCCATTGACGCCCTTCATAAGGAGCATCGCCCGTGGGATCAGCATAGAAAAAATCTCCTGTTTTGCCATTGAAAACAATCCATGGCACATTGCTTTGCTTACAAGATTGCACGTCTCTCACAGAAAAACCATTTGGTCCTTCCGGGTGAGAATGATAAATGGCTTCAATATTGCCTAGCTCTTCTGTTTTTATATAATCTTTTGCCGTAATTGCAAAGTTAGACGATGGCGATGGATGATTATTATTGCATTTAATTATTTTGCCATTGACGACAAAACCACAAGCTTCATGCGGAAACACTTCTCTTGCGTGATTGGCAATTGCTTGTTTAATACTGAGGGGAATGCTTGTCATCGTGAAGTGTTGGCACCTGGGAATGCACCAAATGGTAAGTTGGTGGCGCCAAAACGAAGCCTGCAACTATTAAGGCGCTTACCGCAACGGTCCTGCAGGCGTAAAGCACTGGTATCGGGCAACGCTGCAGTGGCTGCGGCAAGAGCTGCTTCGGCACTGTTTAGTTCACTTTCGGCATTGGCAAGGGCTTCTTCCGCTGCTTCTAAATTTGCCGTTGATGTGTCGCATTGCGATCCCGCGCTGTCAATAAGGTCAACTGCCGTGATTCCGACGAGGGATTCTTTGCGGATACCCCCGGCCTCGTAACTAGGAGCGGGACCTTGTATGACTATTTCATCCTCAGGGACAAGTGCTCCGTTCACAATAAAAATTTGCCCAGTGCCTCCTGGTTCGGGAAAAGCAAAAGAGACAGGAATGTCTTCTGAGTAAAAAGTATTAATTACTTGTAGACTTTCGTCCCGCTGAATAATTTCCCTTAGTGGACCAATGGCATTAGACGTAGATAGTGATGTGTTTACAGAAACAGTGTCGGCATTAATTGATCCTCGTATAGTTCGGCCAGGTCGATATATAGAATTTAAATCTTCTGCGCTCACGGCCTGGCCGCTAACCGCTGCAAATATTGCTACTCCTTCTACGACAATGGCGAAACTGTAATCATCAGGATTTGTTACGTCCGAATAGGTTTCAGCACTTGGCGATGTAGATGCGTTGCAATTGCTAGTAGTCTCTCCACTGGCAAGATTTCGTACATATCTAGCATTGCGCTCTGCAACTTTGGCATCAGTAAAAGCATCTAATGCGTTGAGGTAATTAGCTGACGCAGCAGAACCATCTCCGACGAGGGGGCCATCTCTATCATTTGCTACCGGCGGCCCGCTGTAGCCACATTCACCACCTCTATATTTCCAAACGCAATAGTTTTGAGTGATGATTCTTCGTGGTATTTGCAAGCCTTCTAAGTCAATTTTACTTGCTAACTGCCAACTAATAGACAAACTAGTTTCACTGGTTTTACGCTCAATGAAATAAACATCTTCGGGGAATTCTTCCGAAGGGTCAGGATTCGTGCCATTGTCTAAATATTTACCTAACGTGCGCCTTCTGATAACCCTTGCTCCTACTAAGTCATCAAAAGCATTGGTCACTGCGGCCAAGGTGCCAAGTACATTCGCCACTGTTAATTCTGGCTGGGGAATGGTACCCTTAGTGGTCGTCTCAAAGCCCGTGATGCTTATAGGAAATGGCTGATAAACTTCTCCCTGCCATCGAATTTTCGTACCATCAGGAAAAATATCACCAGTAAAATAATATTTATCGTTACCGTCTCCAGTAATTGGTTGCAGGTCAAGTTCAAACAGTTCAATTATGCTGTCGTGCCAACTTTTGCGAACGTCTTGCTTGATACCCATGATTACCTCCTAGAGTCGTAGTGGCGCTTTACTGCAAATGAAATAATATTGGAGTCGGGGCCAATGCACTGCCAGCTCCATTCATTAGGGTCAAGGCGATACTTATAGGCTTGATCATCTTGTTTGAATTGTGAATAAAAGAAATCCCCTTGAAGGTCTGCTAGATCTTCATCTAACGCATTAGCTTGTGCATCAGTGATTGGCACTGTTCGCACATCATACTTCCTAATATCACTGTTAAGACCATCAGGCACCACTTGCTCGTAACCATCGCCAAAACTAATCCTGCGCAGGCGCGTACCACGCCGTACTGCTAAACCATATTCAACATCAATGGTAAAAGTGGGTTGGGCCATGGTAAAGAATTAGCGGGAGCTGGAAATAAGACCGCCAGGACGGCTTTCTTTGAGGATAACCTGCCTGACTGCTCCTTCAAGCTCTCGTGCAAGTTGATTGCCTTGACTGCCGCTTGTTTGACTTTCGGCTTGGCCATTCTTAACGTTAACGACAATGTTAGTGTTGATGGGAGCTGCATTGCCACCAACGCCGCCTGAGAGCTGCACAGGGACGCTCTTGCCATCTGGAAGAGGAATAATAGCTTCGTTATAGCGGCCTTCGCCTACGAGGCCCAGAGTGGGCCCTGTGACCATGCCTCCGTTTGCGAACGCTTGGAAACTGCCGGGAGCAATACCTCCATTAGCGAATTTCAACGAAGTGCCAAAAGAGTCAGCCCATCCTCCAGCTCCAGTGTCTATGGCAGAAGATGTTCCCGCACCGAAGCCGCTACTGAGCCCTCCACCAATGGCAGGCGCCACTGCGCTAAAGATGGTTTTAAGTAAACTAAGAGCTTGCATCCGCACGTATTCGGCAATCATTTGTGCTGCCATGTCAGCAAAGGAATCCGCAATGCTTTGGAACATACCAGCCAAGGCTTGCTGCGCGGTCATGCTGCCAGTAATCACGCCCTTGAATGCTGTACCGAATGCGTCGCCAATCGCGTTGGCTGCGCCTTTTATTTGATTTACTGGGTCCAAAAGGTCGTTCAATTTATCCCCAATATCTTGGATTGAATCTTCCAGTCGAATTTCTATTGGCAAATTATTGATGGCCTGGGAAAAAAGCATGGCCGAGTCGTAAGAACTTCTCATCGTTTGAGCCATCCCTTTGTACGTCTCTAAAATTTCTGCTGCCTGCTCAGGCTTTCCAGCCTCTTCCGCCTCTGCCATTGCGGCTTTTGCCGTTGCCAAAACCCTAGTAAGTCTGTCCGTATAGTCTCTTGTTAAAGTATATGCTTGCTCGGCCTGTTCAGGCTTCATTCCTTTTTGCCTAAAGTAACGAACACCCGTTCCTTTTTCAAATTCTGTTTTTAAATTTTTCATCGCGCTTGCCATTTCGTCGATTTCCCTAGCCCCAAGGTCGACAAACGTCTTGAAATATTCCGCATCAGCTAGTTCTTCGGATACTGCTTTACTTGTTCGACCCAAAGCCTCAAGAGCCTTGTTTTGAGTCCCTAGCTTGTTTGTTAAATCCGTAACCGATACGGAAAATTGTGCCGTGTAATTACTGCTAGAACTTGTGCCTGCAGACAAAACATTTAGCGCTTGAGTTGCCTTTTGAATTTCACCTGTTGATTTAACAAAGTCTCTTGCGGCATTGCCAGCCGGTTTAGAAGTGGCGCTAGCTGCGGATATTAAATCTTTCTTGGTGTAAATTTGTTCATCAACCATGAAATTATCGCCCGCCGAAATAATCGACTTGCCCGTCGCAGCGGAAAATGCCTCCTTTGCGGTGGCTTGGCTTAAGTAGGCAGCAGCTAATCTGCCAGCCGCTGCCAATCGCTTGCCTGCCTTGCCTGCGCCTTCATCAATAATTTTTGCGACAGAACGCGCGTAACCCTCCTGAGCCTCTCCTATTGCTTTGGTATAGCGAGTATTGGCTTCGTTAATAGCATCAGCCGTTTGAAATTTCAAATCTTCTATTGCCTTAGTTCGTGCCGTTTGCTCATCTAATATTTGCTGCTCTGCTTGAATTTTCTCTTCGTTTCTACGGCGAGAGGCCTCTGCAAGTACTTGTTGATTACGAACGATTTCAGGATCTCCGCCAGAGGCCGCGACATTAGCGGCTTCCAGTTCAAATCCTGTATCTGCTTTTACTCCAGCCAGTTCTCTTCGTATTGCACCAATTTCTCTCTCTTTTTCAAGACGCTGCCTATTGAAATCCTCTTCTATTCTTTTTGCATCTTCTACTGCTTTTTTGCGAATTTGAGCAATATCTTCCTCGCGTCGCTTCCTCGCACCAAGAATAGCTTCTTCTCTTTTTTCAATGGCACTAAGTATGCCATCGGCAGCCTTGTCCTTCTTGCCTTGAGTCTCTTGATCTATTTTGCGCTGTTTAGTTAATTTTTCAAGATTCCGAATTTTTGTAAGCGCTTCTTCCAGTATTTTTGCCTGTTTTGCAGTGGCTTGCACCTCAGGCAGTAAATCAGCAAGAAAGCCAAGTCCGCCTCTTGATGCAAGATCGCGAGCGCTGGCTTCTGCTTCGGCAGCGGCGAGCAATTGATTCTCAAGGCCAGCGATACCACCGTTGTCTCCTGCCAAAGCTTGACCTACATAAAAGTCAGCGCCTGGTTGTATTAATTTGAATTCAATTGCTTTTCTAATTAGCAAGTCAAATCCATTAATGCTCCTTGTTATAAAGTCTTGAATAGCAGCCCCCGCTGGCTGCAAAGACATGCCTATGTTGAGTTGCATTTTTTCAAACGCTTTTGCCATCCTGGCCCCTGCATATTCCGACCTCTGGCTCATTTCATCAACAAAGTCGCCTGATTCTTTTGCCTTTCCACGCAGGAATGTGACAAATTCATCTAAGGTCAGGCCCCCAGCTTCGAATGCTGCGTCAAGCTCTTGAACTGAGCGTCCAGATGACTTTGCAAACTCAACGACTGCGCCAGGAAGCCTTTCTCCTAGTTGCCCTCGTAATTCTTCTGCCGTTAGCTTGCCCTTACTGAATACTTGCACCACTGCTCTCATGGCGCCACTAACGTCATCCATACTGCCGCCACTTTTCAAGACAGCGGCGGCTGTGCCTTCAAATATTTGACCAGTAGTTTTAGTGTCAATACCCAGAGCAACGGTACTTGATCTTAATTGCGTAAATTTACGATATACTTCTTCCAACGGTAATTGCAATCTTGTGGCAATGCCGTCTACTTCTCTTGTCGCGAGAGCAAAATCTGTTAAATTATTAGACGCTGTTGCCAGTCCCATTTGAAGCTTGCTAATAACTGCAGCTTGATCCGTCATCGCCGCAGTCATTGTCGTTAAGTTGTCAACCGCTTGTCCAATGGCGGCTCCCGCAAATGCGCCTGGCACGCCTCCCGCCAGTCCACCAGCAATACCTCCAACGGCACTGCCAACGCCTCCTCCCATGCCGCCTCCGTAGAGAAAGGCACCGCCAGCAGCGCCAGCACGCTGACCAGCAGACAAAGGCTTTTTACTTACCTTTTGAATACTTCTTTCAACGCTTTGTATTTCTTTGTTTAATTTTTTCCATTCAAGTGTATCAGGAGCAACTTCTCTCGCTTTGGTTTTGAGGATAGTTAATTGCTTTTCAAGCCGAGAAAGACTGCCTGGTGCTAGTGCCCCTAATTGTTGCGTAAGCTGAATTGATTCGGCTGCCTTGTCAGCTTGCCTTAATTCAAGAGTGATTTCGCCAATCTTTTGTTGAAGATTCACCCATTCCTTGGTGTTAGGAGCAATCAGTTCGGCTTGAATACGCAAGCTTTCCAGTGCTCGCTCGTAACGAGCTAACGAGCCCACATCAAAAGCCTGAGCCGATTCACGGGAACCAATGGCACGAGCCATCATTTGCCCCCTTTGGCTTTCTCCTCTTAATTGGCCAGACTGTGCTGCTGCTAGTTTAAATTCAGGACTGCCAATTTTTGCTTTGCGCAGTTTCTTTTCGGCTTCTGATATTAACTGATCAAGCTCTTTAAACGATGAGTTGATTGCTCGTGTGAAATCAGCAGTGTCCAGACTCAGTTTAATCTTGAGTCCGCCAGGTTTCGCCGTTTGAACGGTTTTAGCTAGTTCGATTTGAACTTTGCTTAGTTCTTTTGCAATTTGGGAGGCATTTGTTGAAAAATTAATATCATATTGGGCCATAATTATTTCCCTCCGTTGCGAAGAATGCCGCCGATGACTTCATCAATATCAGCAAGTGTTGGTTCGGTCCATGCTCTGGCGGGATTCAACGCTCCACTTTTGGTTTTGCAGCCATCATGAACCCCTTTGGCGTGATCGGCAGTCCATTCAAAGTCCACTACATTACGCCCTGATTGCTTGCGCTGTTTGCTTTGTAGCAATGTGCCCATGTCTACAATATCTCGCGGCTCTCTGGCAATTTCTCCGTTTTTTCGCCTAGTCGTGTTGTCTGATCCCTTCCAGTCCCATTGCACTAGACTCATTTGCTGGTCAAAATCTGCATCCGCCCAGTCCATAGCGCGTTCATAAGTGCGCTGACAGATATTGCGTGCATTTTTCAGTCCTACTTCAATATTTTTTACAAGTAATGGACCCGACAAAGTTTTTCCTTGCAAAACACCAAGCAATCCTGCAATCTCTTTGTCTACTTGGTAAGCATTGCTCGTAAAACGCAGAGTATAAGACATTGTAAAATCGCCTGACTGCTACAATCTAGCATCTTCAAGGCTTAGCCCAGTTCGGCGCCAATTAAACCGATAATTGCAGGAGGCATCTTTTCATGCTTCAATGCCCACTTCATTGCCTCTGTTGTCTCTGGTTGTAAATCATTAGAGCCTTTCTTGATTTCATAAGGCAAGAAGTCTTCCAAGCTCGGCTTCTTCCCCTTTCCAGACAAGGCAGAAAATACTAATCCGCTCAGCTTTGCCGTGGCAATACTTTGTGCATTTACTTGTTCCTTATGCGCTTCAAACAGATTCCCTAGACAGGCTTGCAGAAAAACCACGGGAAGCCTGCCAAAACGTTCCGCATGGAAAATAGGGTCAACAATGGCAAAAGACAAAAAGCGGCAATAGATGCCAGTCCAGTCAGTGGAGCGATTTATTGCCTGGTCGCAACTTTGTTCTAACCGCTCCAGGAATGCTATTTTGGGGCTTCTTCTTCCCCCTCATCGTCCCCCTGCAGTGCAGCATCTTCTTTTGCCATAAAGCTTTCTACTTCTTGCAATAAATCCTGTGGCAACTTATTGGTGTCATCTTTTTCCCATTCGTCAGTAGAACGCCACTTCTTTCCGTCAAACACTTCTCCGCGATTACGGAAAAACATTGTAACTAGATCTTCAAATTGTTCACGCCCTGATGGAACAAGGCTCATAAGTCGAGAAGTTTCCTCTGAAAACTCGCTCAACACTTCTGCTCGCTCAGGCGTGTCTCCCTGCAAAAGCTGAAAAGCTTCCTCTTCAGAAATGTCCTTTGACTTTGCAATGTGCCTAGCCAGTTGAATGGTTTTTAGCGTGAACTGAGCACGTTTCTTGTTTTGCTCTTCACGCAGCCATGCTTCTTCCGCCAGCCAACTTCCATATTTGCGCAGGCGCAGCTTTTCGCCAATCCCCGTATATTCAGGAGAACTAAGCAGGAAAAAATCAGAGTATTTGCTCATCGCTAATCAATGGAAGCAACGAAAGTCTAGCGTTCAACATCCTCAACGGCACAGCGCTGCCCATTGCTCTACTTGGGATTATTACAGTGCGCTGCACATCTTTGATGTTTAGCTTGACCTCGGAGGGGCAATGGGGCGCAAAGCAGGCAAGTCCGGCATTAATAACATCTTCACTTATCGTTGCGTTGAATAACCATACGTGCTCCTCATCACTTTTTAGAACTTTAAAGCTCATTACAAAACCGTATCCATTTCGGCATCGGGAATGACAATTCTATACTGCCCGTACATCACGTCAGTTTCTGGCATGAAAGACATGCGAGCATCAGGAAAACGCCGTGACAGTTGACGAGCAGCATCAACAAGGCTTTCTGATGCCGTATCGTAATTGGTCATAACAACTGTCCATTCTTTGCGTTGTAAAACCATACCAACGGCAGCACGTGGATTAATGCGTGGATATTGTTCAATAACAACTTCTAGGCCGGTTACTTTCCATTCGCCCGGCGCACGATTTTTACCAGCAACATACAATGCTGGCTTTTTTGTGCCGCCTGGAAGAATGTAGCTGCCAATGTACTCGCTCAGCAGCGATGTAATAATCTGCCTGAGTTGCAAGATGTTCATGCCTGTATCTTAGCGAAATAAAAAAGCCTCCCTTTCGGGAGGCAGAAGGAGCGATGGGAAAGAATTAAACGTTAGGGCCAGTGGGCAGCTTGCTAGCGCCGCTGATCGTGATTTGACCAGCAGCCACGGGGCCACGGCTCATCAGATCAAACGAAAGTTGCACAAGGTTATCAGCAGGATAAGCTTCGCTGTAGTTCATCACGCAAGCGGCAAACATCGTGGTGTCATAAGTGAAGCTACCACCAATTGCCTTAAACACTTGGACAAACACTTCATAGTTTTTGTCGTAGCGGCTGCGCAGAATAACGTCAATAGCTTCGTCAAAACCAGTGCTTTGAATGGCAGTGCCATCCAAGTCGCGCTGGAAGTAGGAAGTGATGGAAGCTTGGGCGCGAGTGGTGACAATCACGCTATCTGCAAAGCCACCGCCACCGAGCAGGTAGTATTCCTGTTCGTTATCGGAGATGGAAACAGTAGCGTCAGTAACACCTGCCAAGTAGTACATGGTCGGAGCACCAGAAGCAACAACGTTGCCGCCGACGCTAGACACCTGAGGACGTGCAGCTCCAGAAACGGAGCCAACATAGATGATGGTGTCTTGGCTCTTGATGAGCTGAGTGGGATGCTGGGTGTAGGACATTGAAACAAAAGCGAGGGGAGCGTATTAAGTGTTTAGAACGCTTCCGGCACCAACGGCGCGGAAGTAGCCATGGATGGGAGCGCCTAAAAATTGTCTGTAATGAACAGCCATTTCAGTTGTAGGGAGCAGCTCAAAACGCCCCTCCTGGCTTTCAATGGTGGCTTGCGCCGTGGCCCCAGGAGGCACTCCCGAAAAGGCCAAGGGGCCTACTAATCTGCCTTTCATATAGATGGCAGCTTCATTGGCTCCAAGGCGCTGTTCGTAACGTGGATCTCTGCTTTGCTTCAATGTGGCATAGTACACTCCGCTAATTGTTAGAGGCACATCATTGCCAGTCGCTGAGTCAACGGCATACCCGCTAGTCACGGCAAAAACCAAAGTGGCATTTGCAAGTGGTGGTGCGGGGTTAGTCATTAAATCACAAAGCCAATTAAAGATCCACCGTTAGATGCTGTTTCCGAAAGTCGCTTGAATTCTTGTCCGTAAAGAGTGGCATCAAGACCTTTTCCATATACTTTCCCATCGGTGGCTCCAATTTGAACCCCCATTTGAGCAAGTTGAATGGAAATGATATGGGCAGCAAGGAAACGAACGGCGCGATCCGTTTGATCTCCAAAGATGTCTGGTCCCACGTCATCACTGGCACTCTCAATAGCTCCATTTACAATCCCCGATGGATGAGGCGTAAACTCAGGAAACCTATTCAGAAAATCAACACTAGTAACAGCCATGATCAGGCAGCTCCTCGTTTGATTGCGTCCAGTCGTTTGTTGATAGCATTACGTACTCGCACCCTGCCTTCCACTTTCTTCCAATCAGTAAGCTGACTGTCGTCGTGAATAAGTTCAATGGTGCGGAGAGCCTCAACCAAAGGAATGTTGGTAAGAGTTTCAATGCTCTGTGGAATTTTCTCCACAGTAATTTGTTCTCTTACTTCTTCAATGGCACCAATGGCCATAAGTCGTTTCACCATACGGTTTTCACGAGCTTCTTTCCATTGATCATCAGGCACTTCCTGATTGAGGCCAGGGGCGAGTTGAATCATTCCCCTTTCCATAATGATGCCAAACCCACCTTCACGGGGCGGATTTTCAAGCTCAGGGCGATAAGCAATTAACATTTTGTTGTTCGTTTAGAACTGCTCATTAGCTTAACGCCCCTCCCTTCACTAGGCTCAAGCAGAAGCTTGAACGTAAATGGCGCTCTTGGGGTAGTACAGAGCGACGCCACCCACGCGAGCGTGAGCAGGGACGATGAACTCAAGACCACGTTGCTGAGGCGGGAACAGCTCTAGGGGCTGTGGGATGTGCAGTTGCACTTTGCCCGGATCGCGCTTATACACAACCATACGGTTGGTGGTCAGGCCGCTCTTGGTCTTATCGAGCTGGTTGATAGGCTCGATGTTGTTGATGTAGGGATTGGTACGCAGGAAATATTCCAGCACCGTCACGTCCGACGAATCGGAATTGCGACGAGTGGAGATTTCACGGTAGTCATTCCAAGCCATCAAGATGGTGTCGGGCTGCTCTTTCATTTGTGAGGCATTAATAATGCCGGTCACGCCATAGTTAAGCAGCTCAAGCATTTCCTGAGCGGTGGTGCCACTATCAGTGAACCACTTGTTGGCGGTGATAACATCAACAGTTGAGTTGTTGAAGAAACCAGCCAGGCCCACAGAAGATTCGCCAAACAAGGCCACATCTTCTACTTTCTCTTCATAAGCACGACGCACAGCTTGAGCGCGGCGTTGCTCCAGAGCAATGTTGGCCATTTGAGCAGCACGCAGCTCCTGAACGGTGTAACCGAAGCTACCGCCAAAGGAACGAATGTTGATGCTCTTTTCCACTTGGCTGATGTCGGCACGGGGCAGATCATCAGCAGCATCCGCAATCAGCTTGAACTCTCCAGTGGAGTCCATGATGCGGAAGGTGAAGGTTTGTGCGCCAGGACCAGCTTCGCTTGTTACAGGAAGAATGGTGGGGTATTTGATGTCGGCATAAACGACTTCAAACACTTGGGGGCGGATAAATTCAAGCTGACGCTCAAGAAAGAGGCCGGCTTCGTCCATACGAAAATCAGACATTAGAGGGCCTCCTATCAGGAATCAGCGGTGAGGGTGAACGAAGGACCGTTCAGCTCAACAACTGCCAAGCCGGAGCCGGTAACAGAAGTGAGGTAACGAGCATTCGCCAGAAGAGCAGTTTTGCCGCTGAGAGCAGCAGAACGGAACTGACCAGCGTATTGAACGCCAGTGGCAGTGTGAATGACGCGCACGGCAGTGGCAGGGGTTACGGAACCATGCACATACACGGCAACAGCGCCTTCATTGGCAACGTTCAGCACTTGCCGTGCTTTTACGCCAGGGCGGCTGTTCAAGTCGAGGGCGGTTTCGTCCACATAAGTGAGAACGTTAACGCCTTGCACAATTCCAGTGGTGCCGGAAATAGTACGAGCAGAGTTGTCAACAGTACCACCAGAGTTGTACACCACAACGTTACCAAAAGCCAATGCAGCTCCAGTTTCGTTGATATAGGTGCCAATGGTGTTATCGCGAATGTCGGACAGTTGGCCTTCAAGCAGAGCAGCGTGAACCAGGCTATAAGTCTGTTGCACACCGCCTGCAGCGCCACTGGCCCCAGAAAAAGTAACAGTCATGGGTCAGCGCTCCTTGGAGACAGAGAGGGGAGTTTTCCAAGCATTCTGCAAACGGTCCATATAGGACGACGGTGCAGACATTGGGGAAGCAATGGAAGCAACGGCTTTACGCAGTTCTTCCGTGGTAGCAGAATCACTCCGAGGAGCAGATTCAACCAAGGTGTCAAACATGGCAGTCACATAATCATCAGAACGCTCTGACAGATCAGCATCACCACGAACAGCCTTGATAGAAGCTTCCATGATTTCACGAGCAGAAAGGCCCGCAAAGTCAAAAGCAGAATCAAGCGAAGTACGAGCTTTGTCAATAAGCGCAATGCGCTCTTCAACAAGGCTGTCAACATTTACTTGCTTAGCAGCTTCAAGATCAGTCTTGAGGCTTTCCACTTCTTCAGCAAGAGCATCGGCCCGCCCTTCGGCAGAGTCGCACTTACCTTTCATTTCCTTTTGCATGGCGTCCATTTCTTCCTTCATTTCGGAAGCTTTAGACATCATGCCATCGTACATTTTCTTCATGTCCTCGTAGGACTTTTTGGCGTCTTCCCGTTCTTTGGTGACAGCCAGAGCTACGCTCTCGGTCACCTCAAACTCAGCGCCATCAAAATTGACTTTGGCAGTCATAGATGGGTCCTCAGTGAGAGTAAATAGAGAAGGATCGGCAGCATCTAGGCGATCTAGATGAAGCTTCACTTGCGGGCCAGCGCGGCCCCTGCGAACAACAGCAATGTGATTTCCGTTGATTTCCTTTTGGATGCCATCGTAATTTTCACCACTGTCAGTCACACCAGGAATTGCTTCATAATTGACGCGATAACCAGCGCTGACCTCCTTCGCATCACCACGCATAATGCGCTTAATGGCGTCTTCATCAGTGATTGTCATGACGGCACGAACGAATCCGTTGTCATAAACCACTTCAGTTCCACTAAAGCCAATTTGATAGTCCTTGGTATTGGCGCTATCTAATAGGACAGGAGGATGCTCAAGAGTAATTGCTTTGCCCGCAAATGAGGCCAAGCTTTCAGGAGACGCCACTTCAACTTCGGGGCGATATTCACGGCGAATGGAACCATCAGCATCGGTGTAATGTTGTACACCAGTGCGTGCGATAGTTGCCCAAGCACGGAGATAACCTTCGGGGGTTAGCTCGTACTTGTCAATCGGCGCTACGTCGTAACGAAAGCATGTGTCGCTCATGACCATACTCTATCAAATAACATTATGCGTGATAGACTAACTTAGGCTATTTCGCCTAGAAATGCAGAACATTCAACATCGTCGCCTTACCACCCGTCTTCAGTCGCCAATTGTCACCATTCAAGAAAGCAGACAAGTAATTGGAGAAAGGATGAGGGAGGCTCGTCTAAACTGTGGTTTGTCACAAGGAAACATTGCAGAAATGCTTCACTGTGATCAAACCACTATCTCACGAATGGAACGTGGACAAATCTCCCCTGACTGCGCCCAAATTCGTATTCTTAGCTCTATTTTTCAGCTTTCTATTTTGTACCTCCTCGGTTATCCTACGTTTGTGGTTTCCGCAGTAGATAATTAGTCGTCGTCGCATTCGCCGCGAATTTCAGCAAGCTGATCCTCAAGGTTGTCCATAATATATGCCTTCGCCATTGCTTCAATTTCAAAAGTTAGAAACTTAGTGGCTTCAAAATATTCGTGGGGCTTGTCGTAATAACTTACGACGAAGATGTGTGTTTCATCGAGACGACCATTCTTGAAATGCTGCTCTTCCACCAGGCGCCATTGTGAAGTATCACGATGCTCGTTGGCGGAAAGAATGGCCAGCGCTTTCATCACGCCAATACCTTCTTCTTCTTCTTCTATCACTCGTACGTATTCGCTCATTGTTTTGATTGGCGACTTTCAACCATCTTAAGCCTCGTTTGCGGCATGGCACTTGCTGCCGCGCTGATGCTGCTTCATATTGCCCATGGTCCCACGAATTTGAGCCCCGCACTTATCGCATATTCTTACGACCTTGCCTTTTTCCTTGTTCAATCTTGCGTTCATCTCCTTATTGCGGGCCTTGGCTCTTTCGCTTGAGCTTTGCCGTGCGGCGTCTGAAGACAGCGGATGATTCCCTTCTTGCTTCCAGCGCGCTTGCAAAGCTTTGCCATGTTCAGACCAAGCATGTTTTGCATTCTCACCCAAATAAACGCCTGCCTCCCAGCGCTTTTTCATTTGCTGGGACAAAAAAGCTCGCCCCTCTTTAGATTTGGTCCAATTATGATTGCTGGCTTTTGCTCGAATCGCCTCAAATTTATGAGAGTTTATTGCGGGATCACGTTTTGCCATGCAAATCAATGCGGCAGCAGTTCCTGGACAAGGGAACATCTTGAACAGTAATCGATGAGCAACCCAATGCTCGCGAAGCGTCAGCGGAACCATTTTGTTATTCACCTTTCTGTTGCGCCAAAAACAAACAGGAAAATAATGGTGCCACTCATACTTTTGCGTTGGATCAAGGCTTTCCTTCTTGCGCTGTTTGGCTTTCTCGATCAGGTTTACATACGCCTGCTTATAGTCCATCCTTCTTTTGTTTCTCGACTCGTTCAATTATAGAGCGAGCCCATCGTTCTCCCGCTTCTCCGCCCCATAGATTGTGGCTAATAAATCCTGCGTCATCCTCGCCTCCGCTCTTATTCTTTGCGTGTCTTGAAAAGAACGCAGCCATGCGCTTAATCGTCTCATAACTCACCTTGTCACCATTCGCCAAGCTTGTCGCCCTAGCAACGCCGCTGCCAATGCCCTGTTTGCCGGCTTCCTGCGTCGTCAGGCCGCCCTTGCCATGCTTCTTGCGTAGTTCTAGGCCACGACGCGCTGCCGCCCGTACAGACGATGGCGGGGAAAATGATTCCGCATCATCACGTTCCTCCATAAAGACACCAGCATAAGCTTCTAAATACGCCTCACTGGCATCTTCTTTTTTAACGTTTAACCCTGCCTCGCTGAGAGCAATTGCCATTGCTTGGCTTCTGCTCGTCACTAGTTCTCCGTTGCTGCTTTTAAGTTTGCCTTCTTCAAACTCGCGCATGACAAGAGCCACTTTGGCTTGTTTTTCTTTTTTAGTCATGGTCGCTAATTTTGCTTATAACCAACATTAAATCATCCCATCGCCCATTGATTTGCCTGCGGTCAATTCTTTCCGAAACGTAGCCATTGGGAATTTTTGCCTCCAATTGTTCAAACCAACTGGTCTCTTGAATGTCTTCAATTACTGCAATGCCACCAGGCTTGAGCAATGCAAGATATAGAGCCAGAAAGTTGCACTGACTTTCCAAGGTATGAGGGCCGTCATCGACAATTAGTCCATAGCTACATCCAGCGGCTGCAAGTTGGTGGACAAAACTTTCATCGTAGGCATCGTCAAATATTAAAGTGGCGCGTTCATCAAGGCGTTCCATTACGTGGCTATGCACTGCATTGCAAATGTCAACGCCAACTATTACTGACTCTGGAAACAAGTCTTGCCATAGGAGCATTGATCCACCATGGAAAACGCCAATTTCCATAATTGGACTACCCTTGGGCACCATCTTCGCCAACGCTTCGTAAACGGGACCGTAGGAATGACTATCAGCAGGAGTGCCAACGTCTTCGCACTTTTGCTTATCGGTGCCGCCTGGATTTCGCCAGTAGCCAATGCCATACTTTTTTAGAATTGCCTCGACGGTGGGGCAAGGCGAGAGATCTTGCAAGGCAGGTTTTTGATTGGCTTTAATCATTTACAAAAAGCAATGGTGATAGTTTAATGGGCGCGTAATTTATCTACCTGCTCTTCCAAAAGATGCAAGTAGGAAGGGCCCTTGGAACTTTGAAAAAGGTGAAATATTTTGCCGCCACCATACACAGTGCCAATACCAAAGCTGCCTGCATTCGCCAGCGGCCAAGATGCGCCTTCTGAGGAATGGTTTTCAGGCATTAACAGTCCAATGTCCATACCTTGTGATAGACATGCCATCGTAATACTTTGCCCTGTATCCATTTCTCCGTTTGCCACCAGGCTTGGTCTGCCAAGCTTGTTCCATAGTGACCGCTTGGCCACCATAAAAGCAGGCGCTGCATAGGGAGTATTTCGTGATGGCAAGTGATTAGCGCATTGCGCCACTCCAACTGCAGTGCCATTCCTATTAACTTCTGTCTCTACAAGTTTTACGATGGACAGGCAAAGTACAATGCAATCAATATCAATGAAGCCTATTAAGTCTTCTTTTTGGTTGTCAAACAATTGCTCCATCCATCGCCCGTGGGCGTGATGAGCACTAATGCCATCCGCTTCTAATTGCGCAATAGACGTGGTATGGTATTGAACATTTAGTCCAACTAAATTGCACGCTTCCTTGTGAAGATTGACAATGCGAGGGTCAATATTATCGCAGTAAAAAGAGTGAAATAACATTAGCGAATGCGTGAAGAAGAATTATTATGAAAAGCCAATGGTGGTGCAGTGTAACTACGGAGCATGGGCTTGTCTGTTTGGCACCATTCCACAAGATGATGCTGACACTGGTGCATGCTTTCCATCTGCACCAGCATTTGCAGATCAAGCGGCATGAAGATAGTTTCAAAAATATCTAAAAGCTTTTCCATTCCTTGTTTAGTCACTAAATAACCGTCTGTTCCGCATACTCCTCCCCATGTAAGTCCATTGTGATTACGAAAGCTTCTGTTATTAAAAAATACCAAGTCAGCATCATCCGGCACTGGCATGGCAATGGGCGCTTGCAAAGTTGTGTCATCTTCAAGAATGGCTAGATGCTCATAACCTTTCTCAAGAGCGTGCTTCCATAGTTCAATGGAGGAAAGAGTAAGGGCTAGTTCTCCCGTACGCTTTAGCGCATCGTTTCCACCACGCTTGTCCCAAATCACACGACGTTCTGTCATGGCCTCCATTTCAGCTCTGCTCACGCCTCGCCCATCAATAGCATTCCACCATTGAAAGCTTTGCTGTAGCCCTGCTAGGCGTTGCTCAAAAGGCTCGCGCCGTTCATCACCCTCTATGCTCATGCCATAGACGGGCCCTTGAGATAAATCAACAATGGAAGAAGAAGTGCGAGGGAACAGCGCATTTACGCCATTCCCTTCTACTTTTTTCCAAAGCCATCTCCTGCTTTGGGCTTTTCAGTTAACATTCGGGCGATAATACTTTCAAGCTGATTAACAATCGTTGTCCATTCGTACTTATCTTCCGAAAGCTGATTGCGACACCATTGCCCTGCTTTGTCCAGCTCTTCGCGGTTGTTGTAGTAATAAGAAAGAAGCCCTGCCAGCTTTGTCGGAGAAACTTGTCCTCGCTCTAGTCCATAGTTCTTATCTGTTTCCCAGCTCTCCACTTCAATGCGAGGCACGTCATAAAAGATTTCACGCAAACTTGTATGATCAGGGACTAGTTGTGCCACGCCAGTTGCAGCGTGTTCAAAATTAACAAGACCCCAGCCTTCGCCAGAGCAAGTGTTAATGCCAATGTCACAAGCATTCATCACTTCATTAAGCTTTTCAATGGGCAGGCAGCGCATGGTATCAAAATCTTTGCTAGTAAGAATTAGCTTGCCAGCAGCGTCATAACCATAATCACGAGCTACGCGCTTAAACAAGGAAACCAAGTCCCATCCTTGATCCTTGAGTCCCATATTGAGCCACAATCGCGCATCAGGTTTGTCTAGCGCAAATTCAATGAAGCCTTTAATTGTCAGGTCAATGCGCTTGCGAGGCTGATTCCTGTTGCCATTGAACACCACAAACAAATCTTCAGCAATTCCTAGCGACTTACGGCATTCAGCCTTGTCCATGGGGAAGAAATGAGAATGATTAATGCCATGAGGAATAACGTCGCATGGAAGCTCACACCCAGCTTTACGAATTTCTTCTAGGCCAAATTCTGTGTATGTGCCCATGCCATCCCATTCATGGCACTGATCAAACACTTCAGGGTAAAAGCCGTAGCTATCCACGGGGAAATAGCCATACCATTTAAAACCAAACTGCTCTTTGTAGGGACCAGCTTTTGCCCATAGGGTCTTCAGCACCCAGATGTCATTAATAGCAAAAACCAAGTCCGGCTGGATAGTTGCAATTAGTTCGGGGAGACGATGGCTGCCAAACGGGTCGTTGCCTCCCACCATTGCAGGATACATTTTGCAATATTGCTGCATCTCCGTGGGGTCACCAAACCAATTGGTGGCCATCACATGGATTTCATGCTTTTTAGCTAGTTCAGGAAGCAGGCTTTCAGCCACTCGACCAAAGCCAGTCTGGACGGCTGCATCGCCACAGTAGAGGATTTTCGCCACAAGAAAAATGAATCTTGTTTGATAATAGTGGCAAAATTACACGGGAACAGTCGGCGCTTGCTGCCTAAAATATTTCACTGTGCATTTGCAACGTGCGCCACATGCACAACGCACACCAGGCATAGGAACGCTACCAATGGGCACCATGCCACGCGCTGCGTAGCCAATGCAATCTTGGCAATGCACGGCTTGAGCATCAAGGATGCGCCGCATCAGCGAAAATCCACGCTGCTGTTCGCGCATTTCCGTGCCTTGCCAATAAGATCCACGAACACTTTGAGCGTAAAGGCCGATACGAGCAGTAGCCATGGGAGCAGAAATACGCCCATCCAAAAGGTCACGTACAAAACCTTGAAGATAAGTGTATTCCGCACGAAGCCTTTGACCGATACGGCCATATTCCGCACTGCCCATTTCACTTCGTCCGCCGTAGCCAATAGTCGCTGCTTGAATATGAGCCGCTTTAATTGCTTCGCGGATACTACCTTGCCATTGATCAAGCGTAATTGAACCATCGCCTAACATCCGCGTAAAACGCTTGAGTTGCGTTTCTAGTTTATCAATGCGACCATCAACAAGCTTACCTACTGCCGCTTTACTTAAGAAACGGCCTTTCTCGTCCCGGTAACGTCCACTGCGTTGGTCATAAGACCACTCAGCATCCATCCTGCTGGACATAATGACGCTGCTGAACGAAGCTAAATTATTCAGCATTGTCGGCCTCTAGCAGCTCTTTGAACTGAGCTGGAGCTTCTTCCTTCCATTCTTTCATGGCGTTTTCAATGTCCTCATCTGAGATGAACGCAGCCTCGTCAATGCCAGCAAGCATTAGCCCTTCTACTTTCATGGGGTCAATGGCATCCACCTTGCCGCTAACAAGCTTTGCTGGCCCGCGACGATCAGGGTCAGGGTCAGCTTTACGCTTGCGGGCTACGATGGTTTGACGCTCTTCCTTGGACATGGCTTGAGCTTTGGCTTCAGGGAGGCACTTAGGCTTGCCTTCCTTCTCGCCGCGTCCACCGCATGGTCCCATGATTTCACCATTGGCACCAATTCTTACCCAGCCTTCCTTGAACCACTGACCAAGATCATCAGCATGGATTTCGCTATCGCCCCCTCTAAATGCACCACTAGTGGAGCCATGCTTTTCTTTGTACATGCGCTTGTACTGTTGGACTACATAACCACTGGCATAAGCAGACGGCCACACTTTGAACTTTGCCTTTGCTGCAGCTACAGCACGACTATGAAGAGCTTTATCAGTGAAGGTAACATCTCCGCGTTCGTGCTCTAAATCGCCTGGCAGATGGAGCGAAGCAGAATCTTCCACTTCTCTAGTGCCATCCATGGGCAGCGTGCCATTCTCTTCGTTCAAGGGATCACGGCCACCAGGAGGCACTTCTTTCTGCCCAGGAGCCTGCGGCAGCTCACGGGGAAGCGATGGGTCAAGAGTGAGTTCCATTGACCACTCAGAGCCGCCGTAACGTGCATCTGCCACTTCCTGCGGGTGTAGAACGCCGAGCTGAATGTAGCGGCCATCGACGGCTGCCACGCGGGCACGTACGTCTGCTTTTTCCCTTTCGTTTAGTTCAAACAAATCGTTGAATTTAATGCGCCACGATTCAGGAAGTCTGCCTTCGGTGGGACCATCCTTGCTAAGCATGATCATCTTCATGAGCTGCTGCAACGGACGCTTGTAATGGGAGGCTTGATAGTCGCCAAGGTGCTTTGCAAAGTCACGCTCTTCACTGCGACCAGTGGAACCAAGTCCTCCAGGGCTTTCGCCAAACAGAATAGTATGAGGAATTTGTGAGGCCCCAATAATATCAATGCGAAGCTTTTCTAGGATTTCTCCTACGCCGCCAAAGTTGCGACTAATAAACTCAAGCTCTTCTTTTTCAGCGTCAATTGCATAACCACGATAGATACTTTTGCTCATATCATTTAGCACCAAACGATCGCGCACGTCCTTCTCTTTGCCAGCGGCAAGCATGGAGGAAAGGCCACGAAGTTTATGCACAAAGATGTCAAACTCCGTTAGCAATGTCGCTGCAGAACTAATGCCAGTTGAATAAAAACGGAAACTGTCATAAGCACTTTGCAAAGTACTCATTCCCCAGCCATAGTTCCTCTGCCTAATGCGATAAGGCAACCATTCGCCGTCAAACCTGAGAATTCTATCTTTATGAATTTTTGTTAACTGTGGCTGCCTAATAAGATCGCCAGAGATGATTTGATAATATGTTGCTTTGGAGTAGTCATAGAGCGAATCTTCGCTAATTATTGGTGCAATCTGCCAGCGGTCTAGCACTTCCATTCCTTCAACAGAGCGAATGTTTCTATAGTCCACTGGTTGATCAGCAGAACGACCATCGTCGATGTAAAGCAGAATTACCGCCCCGCCAAATAGTCGCGCATTCTTAGAGGCCAAACCAAGGTTTTCAAGGATATACAAATCTTCAATTACTTGCTCCACACCACTCACTTCTTCTGCCGCTGCTCCTTCGCCACCAAACAGTACTTTAAAACCCTTTCGCGTGGATTGCTCGGCAACAATATCTACGATGCGCTTAGGAATCCACTCGCTATAGAGGTTTTCAAGTTCTTCCTGAGTGAGGAAGACGATGGGGGTGGAATTAGTGTATTGACTCTTGTCGCGACGAGTGCCCATTCCAGTCAAGGCATTCACCAATCCGTCAGCTCGCAAGCTGCTTTCGCCATTGTGCCCTAGATCCACCAGTTCTTCCGACATTTTTTAGCTTAGTGTGCGTTGCATCTATGCTAGCAATGGCTAAGATGGGCTTGAACTCCTTTTCTTTATGCCCACGCCAATTTCGTTTGTCTTTTCTGAAGAAGAAAAAAGCATTGCAATGGCAGAAAGTATGAGGCGACAAGGCGTGAATGAAGCGCAAGGGCTTCGTGGCCGCAATGGTGGCGCATGGAAGGGGAGTAAAGCTCTTGATATTCACTTGCTTGGCGCGGCGGGGGAAGTAGCAGTGGCGTCGTACCTAGGACTTAAGGAGCATCTTTTCAAGGAGAAGGAGGCCCGTCGCGGCTCAGATGACTTGCCTGGTGGTATTGATGTTAAAACCAGATCAAAATCGCGCTACGACCTTATCGTCCAAAAACACGAGAACCCATCCAAGAAGTTTGTTTTGGTAACGATTGAAAACCAGCAGACGCTTTTGCATGGCTGGTGCTATGGAAGGGAGGCAATGAAAGAAGAATTTTGGGCAGATCCTGCTCGTGGTCGCCCTGCGTATTTTGTCACCAAAGAATATCTCCATCCCATGGAAACCTTAAATGACGAAGCTCAAGTGCTCTGACTTTGCTAAGCACGTATTAAATACTCCACTGTGGCCAAAACAAGAGGAAATTCTTGATGAATATTTCGGCGGCGGGAAAAGCCATGCTTGCTGGGCTCTTGGTCGGCGCTCTGGCAAAACTCTCATGGCTTCTATTGCAGCCGTATATGCATGCTTCGTCCTAGAAACTAGCTATAAGCGCAAAGTACGAAAGAATGAGAAGTGGTACATTGTTACCATTGCTAACGACCAGCAGCAAGCCAAGATCGCCCTTAATAACATTCGTCAATTAGTGCTAGATAGTCCCCTTGGCACGGAAATTACCAGGGAAACTGCCACTGAAATTGAAATTAGCAATGGCTGTGTATTCCAAGCCATCCCTGCCTCCGCTCGTGCATCACGAGGTAAGGCAGTAGTGATGTGCGTATTTGACGAGCTTGCCTTCTCCCTAGAAGGCGATGCCAACCGTGGCGCTAAGGCTATTTATGATGCCCTGTCACCATCCATCGCTCAGTTTGGGGATAATGGTCGCATCTTAGAACTATCTTCCCCATGGCTCACTGATGGCCTGTTCTACGAGCACTTCAAGGAAGCTGAAAGCGGCGAATTCCCCTTTATGCAGGCCAAGAACATACCAACGTGGGAAATTAATCCTAATTTGCCATGGGGATGCCCGTTCTTGGCTGCAGAGCAAAAGCGAGATGAAGATAAATTTTGGACTGAATATGGTGCCAGATTCAGGGGGAATAAATCATCGCTGCTTGCTGCCGAAATAGTTGAAGCTGCTATTAACAGAGAAAGAGGCATTCTTCTTCCTGATAGGCAAATCATGGGCAAGTATGTACTAGCACTAGACCCTGCTCGTGGCGGCGTGGGACGTGACGAATACGTTTCCTGTATTGTGCATTTTGACAAGGAAACTTTAGTCGTAGATAAATTTCACACTTTTACGGCAGATTTTGAGATCAATGGCAAAAAAGAAGTCAGTATTCAGGCAGTAGAAGACTGGATACGAGAGCATCATAAAATTTACCAGTTTGACAGCATCGTCCTTGACCAATTCAACAGCTCAGCTACCATTCAAAGCTTGTCGGGCGACTTTCCCATAAGAGAACTTACTTGGTCAGTGAGTACCAAGATGAAAGCATTTAGCAAGATGAAAGAACTCTTCAATGCTGGTCTTGTAGACATCTACCCGCATGAACGCGCCATTCGTCAACTCAAGAACCTTAATGTTCTTTATAGACAAAGTGGACAATGGTCAGTAACTGGCGGTAAAGAAGTAGGCGTGGACGACTTTTGCTTTGCCCTTGCTGCTGCAATATTAGAAGCTTCAAAAGAAGATGATTTGCATTGGCTAGAAAGCTTAGTGCGTTAATGCCACTAGAATTTTCAACAATTGACCATTTTGCTATTTCGTGAAAAATGTCTCCGTTTGAACTATCGTCTAAAGATGCTGCATATTTAATTGCCTTGTTGGAAGGCAATAAGCAGACGGCGCTACAACTTCTTGCTGCAGATCATTTCTACCAGCCATCGCTTCTTCCTCGTCTTAAGAAGTTTCAGCAAACGTTGAAAAGAGAACGAGAAACGAAAGCAGAGCAATAGACTATGAACACTTCTCTTTTGCTCCCATGGCTTTGTCTCGTGCCATAGAAGAAGCTTGGGAGAAAGCCCTGGAAGCCTCTGGCGCTGTTGAAGAGAGCAGCAGGATATATGGACAGAACAGTGAGGAGGTGCGCCTTGCAAGGGCTGCCTTTGAGCAATGGAAGGAAGAATATTTGGAACTGACTGCACGGCGGAAGTGAATGGTGCTAAGCTTCTGGAGCTTCTGCAGAAGCCCAGTGGCCACTGGTCACCAGTATCCTCGTCAATGCTGGTTTTCGGGATTCCGTTGAGAATTGAAGACTCTCTTCGGACGTAAGCAGGGTACTGGCCGCACCAGTTAAGCGTCTATTGCGACGTAACCCTGCTTCAAACCCTTTCAATCGTGCCAGTGGCGCAAGACGCCTGCTACGATAAAGAAATTTGTTGTCAAGTATGAAATAAAAACAAGAGTTCGCACGCAAGCGATAATGTCTGCTTCTATTTCATTCATTCCCTCCTTGGGGCCTAGTGCCATAGTCCAGAGACGGAACCATCTTTTTCTCTTCTTCACGAATCCAGTCTTTTAAGCTTCTAACATACTGCCTCAACAGCTCAGCTTGCTCTAGATGCCAGGCATTTCCCGTGAGGAAGTATTGCGCATTGTGACAATCCACTGCTCGTAGGCATTGATAGACAATGGGATTCCACGGCTCTCTAAGGGGAGTGTTGAACGTCCTGCGTTCCGTCATGGCCCTTAAAGAAGGCTTTTATGTCTTCTAATGCTACAGGAGCAAAATTATGTCTTTCGACACAAGCGTTATAGTACCGTCTGTCTACTTTCCCATCGTCAATAATTTGATGGCAATGTAAATGACCATGCACGTTGCCCCAGTAGTGTCCAGAAAGGCATGAGGGATGCACTGGCACATGCGTGAAGATTAAGCCGCCTCTCATGGTGGAATCACCAGGGTGAAAGAAAGCTCCCCTTACGTCTTCAAAATATTTAGCCCATTCCGAAAGCTTGACGTGCTGGTCATGATTGCCTTTAATGAGAATCTTCCTGCCATTGAGCCTTCCCAAGATGCTTAGGCTTGACCGTGGAATGATTACATCGCCTAAATGGTAAATAGTGTCTTTTTTGCCTACTGTTGCATTCCATCGCTCCACCATTGTTTCGTCCATTTCCTCGCAAGAAGAGAATGGACGCAATGGTGAGCCGTCGGGCTGCATGAAGGACAAGCTTTTGGCGTGTCCCCAATGAGTGTCTGCAGTGACGAAAGCGCTCATGAAAGCCTGTTATGCAGCGCCGTAACTTGGAAGATTGACGTTTGAACTTTCAAAGAACGCAATTTGGCGGCTCCTGCGGGAATCTACCATATCAGGCGCCTTGCCTTCCCAGAACAAACGCTCAGAACGCTTCATCCAGGCATCCTTGTCCAGCCACTTGTCGTCGCTAGCGCCAAGGCCATCAAACAGCCATGCAGCAGTAGCAGCACGTAGCTTGTTCAAGCTTTCAGAATCTTTTTCATTAAGCTCTTTCGCCACTAGACCATGCACGCCGCAATGCACTTGCTCATCCCTAGAGATGTCGGCTGAAACAGTCCTCATGCCAATGTTTCCATTGAAACGAAAGAATGGCAATGCCACGAAGAAAATAGAACGCTCAACAA
>Ga0315291_10001264_pt1 | contig 33841 bp, 30 predicted proteins | sample YL17G12_20_MG_FD_203070 | JGI IMG/M metagenome (GOLD analysis project Ga0315291, IMG submission 203070) | Sediment microbial communities from Yellowstone Lake, YNP, Wyoming, USA - YL17G12_20 | ecosystem: Environmental > Aquatic > Freshwater > Lake > Sediment | place: USA: Wyoming | collected...
AGGCCGTCGAGGACGGGGCCGTCCGCGCCCTACTGAAGATCAAGGAGGCCGAAGACCAGGCCGCCGCTCTCGTCCGGGAGGCCAGGGAAACCGAGGGTCCGCGGCTCGTTCAGGCCGCCCATGAAGAGGCCCGGAAAGTCAGGGACGATCTCCTCGAGCGGACCCGGGGGGAGGCGGAAGCCTTGACCCGGACTTTGATCGAAGAAGCCCGGCGCGACGCTGAAGGGGTCCGAAAGAGGACGGGTGAGGAGATCGCCAGAATGCGGACCGAAGCCGGGCCGCTGATGGAGCGAGCCGTGGAAGAAGCGGAGCGCCGGCTGGCGGCGGTCCTTGATGGAGGCTCCGTTTAAGCCGTGGCTGTCGCGCTTATCGAAAAGGTCCACGTCTTCGCCCACTCGAGCCGGAAGACGGAACTCCTGTCCTCTCTCCAGGAGGCGGGGGTCGTCCATCTCGATGAGGTGACGCTCGAAGGCTTCGAGTTCCGGTCTTGCCCGGCCGATCTCTCGGACGCCGATCGCACCCTCTCCAGGCTCAAGCACGCCCTCGACGTTTTTGCCGATTGGGACGAAACCGGCGGATTGAAGAGGCTCCTCCGTCCGAAGCCCGCCCTGTCCATGAAATCGAGAGAGAGCGTCCTGGGTTTCGATCACGGCGGCATTCTCGATGAATTGGAGAGGCTCGAATCCGGGAAAAACGACCGGCAGACGGCGGCGAGACTCCTGGACAAAGAAGCGGAATTCTTCGGGCCCCTCCGTGCCCTGCGCTTCCCCCTCGAGATCCTTCGGGGCACGCCCACGACCGAGGTCAGGCTGGCGGTCCTCCCCTCGTCGGAAGTGGAGAAACTCTCGGCGTCGGCCCAAGAACGGCCCCTCTGGTTCGAGACCGTCGCTCGCGATAAGAAGCTTGCCTATGTCCTTCTGGCTTTTCCGCGGGACCTCGGGGAGGAGATCGAGCCCTTGTTGAAGGAGCTCAATGCGGCGCCCATTTCCCTGGACGCGCATCTCGGAAAGGCCTGTCCCGGGGACAAGGTCGGCGACATCCTGGACAGGAACGACCAGGAGCGCGCCCGGTTAAGCGCGGATATCGCCGCCCTCGAAGGCAAGATGAAGGCCCTGGCCGTCCACAAAACGGCCCTGATGTCTGTTCATGACATTCTGCTGAGCGAGCGGGAAAAAACCCTGGCCGCGGGCCTCCTCGGCGCGACGCAGAAGGTCGTCTGCCTGGAAGGCTGGGTCCGGGCTGCGGACAAGGAAAGCCTCGCCTCACGGATCGCGTCGGTCGCCGAAACCGCCCAAGTCTATTTCCGCGAGCCGCTTCCTGAAGAGGAACCGCCGGTCAGCCTCGAGAACCCCGGGATCGCGAAGCCCTTCGAGATCATCACCGGCCTCTACGGCCTGCCCGAACGCGGTCACCTCGACCCCACGGTCCCCCTCGCGCCGTTCTTCTTCCTTTTTGTGGGACTCTGCGTCAGCGAAGGCGGCTACGGCTTTCTCGTCACCGTGCTGAGCCTCCTCTATCTGAAGTTCGGGCGGCCGTCGAAAGGCGCCCGGCTGTTCGCCAAGCTCGCCCTCTACCTCGGCCTGTCCAACATCGTCCTGGGGACGTTCTTCGGCAGCTGGTTCGGGTTCCCGATCCGCTCGCTCCTCCTCATCGATCCGTTGAGAGATCCGATTCCCTTCCTCGGTCTGTCGCTTCTCCTGGGCTTTATCCAAGTCTGGTTCGGAACGCTCCTGAGCATGGTCAACGCGATCAGAAACAAAGCTTTCGCGGAATCCGTCGTCAAGGGCGGCTGGCTTCTCTTGCTGCCGAGCCTCATTCTTTTCTTCGTGCTCAAGAGCCCGCTCGCGGGGATCCTTGCCATCGCCGGCGCCTCCGCCGTCGTCCTCTTTGCCAATCCCAGCCGGAACCCGCTGGCCCGTTTCTTCGGCGGCCTCTACACCCTTTACGGCATCTCCGGCTACCTCTCCGACACGTTGTCCTATTCCCGTATCCTGGCCCTCGGCCTGGCCACCGGGGTCATCGGCATGGTCGTCAACAATCTGACCCGGACGGCGTTCAAGATCCCGGTCGCGGGCTGGGTCCTGGCCCCGCTTATTTTCGTCGGCGGCCACCTGTTCAACCTGGGCATCGGTTTCCTGGGAGGCTTCGTCCATTCCATGCGGCTTCAGTTCGTCGAGTTCTTCACCAAGTTCTACAAGGGAGGCGGAAAGCCCTTCAAGGCCTTCCGGCTTGAGAATAAATATATGGAGTTCGTCGAATAGATGATTTCCAACGAGACATAAGGAGGTCACGCGAAGATGACTTTAGGATTGTTACTGGCAATTTCGGGTGCGGCCCTGGCCGTGATCCTGGCCGGCATCGGTTCCGCCATCGGCGTCGGCCTGGCGGGACAGGCGGCCAGCGGGGTCATGAGCGAGGACCCGGGCAAGTTCGGGAGCGTTCTCCTGCTCGTCGCGCTTCCCGGGACGCAGGGCATTTACGGGTTCCTGAGCGGGTTCCTGGTCATCCTCAAGCTGGGGCTGATCTCCGGGACCGTCCTCCAGCCTACGGTGAACCAGGGCTGGGCGATCTTCTTCGCCTGCATGCCCGTGGCCTGGGCGGGGTTCATCTCCGCCATCCACCAGGGGAAGGTGTGCACCTCGGGCGTTTACATGGTCGCCAAGCAGCCGAAGGAAGCGGTGAAGCCGCTGGTCATGGGCGCCCTGGTCGAGACGTACGCCGTCCTCGGACTCTTGGCCACCGTCCTGCTCTTGAACGGCATCAAGCTCCAGTAGATGGACCGATGAGCCTGGAAAAGATCGTCGACAAGATCCTGGACGACGCCCGGGCCGAGGCGGACCGGGCCAAGGCCGAAAGCCTCCGAAAGTCCGAAGACATCCGGGAGGAGGCGAAGCGGCAGGCCGGAGAACTGGCCGGGGTCCTGCTCCGTGAGGCCGAGCGCGGGGCGCGTCTCGAGGCCGGGCGGATCGTCACCCAGGCCCGTCTCGAGGGGAGGATCGAGCTCCTCGTCGCGAAGAGGAGTTTGATCACCGAGGTCCTGGAAAAGGCCCTGGCCGCGGCGCCGGTCCGGGGCCGCTCCCTGACGCGGAGGGTCATCCTGAAGGACGGAGAAAGGGAAGAGCCCTTCGACCGGGCGAAGCTCCTGGACGAGGTCCGGCCGGGACTGGAGAACCTGATCGCCGACATCTTGAAGATATGAAACGACATTCCGCGCTCGAATACGCATACGCCGTCGGCCGAGTCCGGGCCCTCGAGAACTTCCTCGTCGGTCGGACGGCGTTCCGGGAGGCCGCCGGGGCCGCAGACCTTGCATCCGCCCTCCGGACCCTCGGCGAGGCCGGCCGTTTTTCCGAGGACTTCCCGGATATCCGGACGCCCGCCCAATTGGACCGGGCGATCGAGAAGGAAGAGACCAAGCTTTTGTCGTTCCTTTCGGAGGTCCTCCTGGATAAGCCCATCCTGGATGTTTTCCTGCGGGACTCGGACCCCCAGGAGGCCTTGGGCCTCGGGCGCGAACTCGCCTCCGCGTTCATCACGGACCACCTCAGGCGCAGGATCGACCTCGGCAACATCAAGATCTTCCTTCGGGCCAGGCACCTCGAATTGCCGGAGGAAAGGCTCCGGGCCGCCGTACTGCGGGGAGGGTTCCTGGAGGAACGAATATTCCTTGATCATTTCGGCCTGCCCTTCTCCGACCTCGGGGCAAGACTTTCGTCGACACCGTACGCCGGCTTGTGGGAAAGCTCGGTCCGGGCGCTCACGGAGAGGGAGACGTTCATCGACCTCGAGAGAGGGTCCGAAGATTTCCTGATGGTCCATTTGAGACGGGCGAGATATATTGTCTTCGGCCCGGAGCCGGTCTATGCCTACGGACTGGCGAAGAAAAGGGAGCTCCTCCTCGTCCGGCTGGTCGTCTCGGGGAGGATCCATGAGATCCCGGCCGCGGTCCTTAGGGACCGGATCAGTGAGACCTATGTCTGAGGGGATGAAGGTCGCGATCGTCGGCGAAGCCGGGCTCTCGTTCGGCTTCAGGGCCCTGGGCCTGAAGGTTTTCTCGCCGGCGAGCATCGACGAGGCCCGGGCGGTCATGGCCGTCCTTGAAAAAGAGGATTACGCCCTCTGCTTCCTCCACGAAAGCTACTTCGGGCCGTTACGGGAGGAACGCGAGGCGATCGGAAAGAAGTTCCGTCCCGTCATCGTGGGCTTTTCGGATTACAGGAAGATCTCGGACCACATCGAGGTCCGGCTGAAGGAAATGGCCGTCCGGGCCACGGGCTCGGACTCTCTGGTGAAACGGAAGGGAAAGATATGAGACAAGGTCAGATCGTTCGCGTGGCCGGCCCCCTCGTGGTCGCCTCGGATTGTCTTGGGGCCAAGATGTATGACATGGTGAAGATCGGGGAGCTCGGCCTGATCGGCGAGATCATCGAGCTCAAGGAGGACCGGGCCTACATCCAGGTCTACGAAGACACGACGGGCATAGGGCCGGGCGAGCCGGTCTTTCTCACGGGCAAACCCTTGAGCGTCGAGCTCGGGCCGGGGCTTCTCGGCTCCATCTACGACGGCATCCAGCGGCCGCTGGACGTCATCCGGGCCAGGGAAGGGGACTTCGTCGGCCGCGGCATCCAGATGCCCAGCCTGAGCCGCGAGAAGAAATGGGACTTCAAGCCGCGGTGCCGGGCGGGCGACACGGTCGGGGAAGGCGACGTCCTGGGCGAGGTCCAGGAGACGCCTCTCATCGTTCACAGGGTCCTGGTGCCGGCCGGATGCGCGGGCCGGGTGACCGAGGTCCGGTCGGGAAGCCTGGGGGTCGCCGAGATCGTGGCCCGGATCGAAACGAAGGACGGGACGCGCGAGGTCCCGATGTTCCAGACCTGGTCGATCCGCCGGCAGAGAAAGGTGGCCGAGCGGCTGATGCCCGACGAGCCCCTGGTCACGGGACAGCGGGTTATCGACATGCTCTTTCCGCTGGCCAAGGGCGGGACGGCCTGCGTTCCCGGTCCCTTCGGCAGCGGCAAGACCGTCGTCCAGCACCAGCTGGCCAAGTGGTCGGACGCCCAGATCATCGTCTTCGTGGCCTGCGGCGAGCGCGGCAACGAGGTCGCCGACCTCCTCCTGAGCTTTCCCGAACTCAAGGACCCGGGGACGGGGCGGCCGCTCCTCGAGCGGACCGTCATCATCGCCAATACGTCCAACATGCCCGTGGCCGCGCGAGAGGCCTCGATCTATACCGGCATGACCATCGCCGAGTACTTCCGTGACATGGGCTATTCCGTGGCCCTCATGGCCGACTCTTCCAGCCGCTGGGCCGAGGCCCTGCGCGAGATCTCCGGTCGCATGGAAGAGATGCCCGGCGAGGAGGGCTACCCGGCCTACCTCGCCAGCCGCATCGCCGAGTTTTACGAGCGGGCCGGCAAGGTCGTCTGCCTGGGCAAGGACAAAAGGCCGGGCGCGTTGAGCGTCATAGGGGCCGTCAGTCCGCCGGGCGGCGACCTTTCGGACCCCGTCGTCCAGGCGACGCTCAAGGTCGTCAAGGTCTTCTGGGCCCTGGACGACAGGCTGGCCAATTCCCGCCACTTCCCGGCCATCCACTGGCTCCTCAGCTATTCGCTCTACAGGGAGAATGTCAAAAGGTACCTGGGAGGCCGGGTCGCCGAGGACTTCGTCGATCTGAGTCAGGAGGCCATGCAACTCCTTGAGCTCGAGTCGGAGCTCCTCGAGATCTCGCGCCTCGTCGGCGTGGAGTCGCTCTCCGCCAGGGAGCGGCTCATCCTCGAATCCGCCCGCTCCATCCGGGAGGACTTCCTCCACCAGAACGCTTTTCATCCGCAGGACACCTACACGTCGCTTAGGAAGCAGTATCTGATGCTCCGGACCATCCTCCGGTTCCACCGGTCTGCGCTTGGTGCGATCGAAGACGGCGCCGAGCTGGAGAACATCCTGGCCCTCGGCGTCCGGGAAGGCATCGCCAAGATGAAGTTCCTGCCCGAAGAGGAGGCGCGGCTCCTGGAGACGTCGGCCGCGGTGGACGAGGCCTTCGGAAAACTCGCCCGGAGCCGGAATTGAGGGGTCCCATGCGCAAGGAATATTTAACCGTATCCAACATCGTCGGCCCGCTTGTCATCGTCGAGAAGGTTGCGGACGTCAAGTTCGGCGAGCTCGTCGAGATCGAGACCGCCGGCGGCCGCACACGCCGCGGCCAGGTCCTCGATATCTCGACCGAGCAGGCCGTGGTCCAGGTCTTCGAGGGCACCGTCGGACTGGACATCGAGGGATCGCGCGTCCGGTTCCTGGGGCGATCCCAGCAATTGGGCGTTTCCGAAGATATCATCGGCCGCATCTTCGACGGCTCGGGGAAGCCCAGGGACAAGGGCCCGCAGATCATCGCCCGGAAGATGCTGGACATCAACGGGCGCCCGATCAACCCGGACGCCAGGAACTATCCCTCCGAGTTCATCGAGACGGGGATCTCGTCGATCGACGGGATGAACCCGCTTGTCCGCGGCCAGAAGCTGCCGCTCTTCTCCGGGAGCGGCCTGCCGCATCCGAGGATCGCGGCCCAGATCGCCCGCCAGGCCAAGGTCCTGGGAAAGCAGGAAAAGTTCGCCGTGGTCTTCGGCGCGATGGGCATCACGTTCGAGGAAGCGGCCTTCTTCATCGAGGACTTCCGGACGACCGGGGCCCTGGAGAGGGCCGTCCTGTTTCTGAACCTGGCCAACGAACCGCCCATCGAACGCATCTCGACGCCGAGGCTGGCCCTGACCTGCGCCGAATACCTCGCTTTCGACCTGGACATGCACGTCCTGGTCATCCTCGTCGATATGACGTTCTACGCCGAGGCCCTGCGCGAGATCTCGGCCGCCCGCAAGGAGATCCCGGGCCGGCGCGGTTATCCCGGCTATCTCTACACGGACCTGGCGTCCATGTACGAACGGGCCGGCCGCATCAAGGGGAGGAAGGGTTCGATCACCATGATCCCCATCCTGACGATGCCGGAGGACGACAAGACCCATCCCATCGCCGACCTGACCGGCTACATCACGGAAGGCCAGATCATCCTGAGCCGGGAGATCCACCGGAAAGGGATCTATCCGCCGATCGACGTCCTGCCGAGCCTGTCCCGTCTCAAGGACAAGGGCATCGGCGCCGGCAAGACGCGGGAGGACCATGCCGACGTCCTCAACCAGCTCTTCGCCTGCTACGCCCGCGGCAAGGAGGCCCGGGAGCTGGCCCTGATCCTGGGAGAGGCCGCGCTCACGGACCTGGACAAGCTCTACCTCAAGTTCGCGGAGCGGTTCGAGGACGAGTTCGTGCGGCAGGGCGAGTTCACGGCCCGGACGATCATCGAGACGATCGACCTGGGCTGGAGGCTCCTGCGGACGATCCCGAAGGCCGAGCTGAAGCGCGTCCGGCCGGAATACCTGGAAAAATATTATTGAGATGAAGCTCAACGTCAATCCCAACCGGATGGAGCTGCTGAGACTGCGGCGGCGGCTCGCGCTGGCCGAGCGGGGCCACAAGCTTCTCAAGGACAAGCTCGAGGAGATCATGCGCCGGTTCCTGGAAACGATCCGGCGGCTGTCGGCCCTCCAGGAAGAGGTCAGCGCGGGGCTCGACAGGATCTTCCTTGCCTTCGCCCTCGCCGGCGGCCGCGGCCCGCGGGAAGAACTCGAGAGGCTCATTCCCGAGGGCGAGATTCGGCTGGCCGTCGAAAAGCGGAGGGTCCTCAACCTGACGATCCCGGAGTTCAAGATCACGGCGCTCCGCCTTTCGTCTTACGACCTCCTGAACACGGAGGCCGAGCTGGACATCGGCTTGAAGAGGGCCGAGAAGCTCCTGCCCGTGCTCACGGAAATGGCCAGGCTGTGGAAATCCGTGGAGCTCCTGTCGCGCGAGATCGAGGTCACGCGCCGGCGGGTCAACGCTCTGGAGCATATCCTCATCCCCGGCATCCGTGAAGCCATCCGCTCCATTGGATCGCGGCTGGAGGAAATGGAGAGGTCGACGCAGGTCCAGCTCATGCGCGTGAAAGAGATCGTCCGACACCACTAATGGTGGCCCAAGCGCGGAGTTCTACAGAAAAAAGTGGTCATAATACAAAAAAACATTGACATTTAAAAAAATAGGTATATAAATAAAGTGAATGAAAGAGTGATGAAATTGAAAACAAGGGAAGAGGAATAAAAAATGATCACACCCATGGGCACTTTCGTGAACCTCAGTAGTCCTAGAGAGTAACGCGATGAAAATAGCGTTGCTCTACAGCTCAAAAGCCGGAATGGAAGCCACGCTCGATCGAGGATGCAGCAACGAAAAGAGGGAAGAGGAGGACGAACCTCCACTCGATATGCTTGCTGAGTGCGACTCCGACGAGACGATCGCCGCCATTCAGCAGACCCTCCAGGAAAGATACCAGGTCTTCCTGATCGAATCCGACGAAAAAGCCTACGCCCGCCTCAAACGCCTGCGGCCGCACCTCGTTTTCAACGTCGCGGAAAGAGTCTTCGGGCCGAACCGGGAGTCCCACATCCCCACGGTTTGCGAGATGCTGGGCATCCCATATACGGGCTCCGATCCGATGACCCTCGGGATCTGCCTCGACAAGTCGCGGGCCAAGGAAATCCTGTCCTTCCACAGGATCCCCAACCCGCCGTTCTGGATCGTCGAATCGGCCGCCGAAATTCCCGGCACCATCAAGCTCCCGGCCATCATCAAGCCTCTCTACGAGGGATCGAGCAAAGGGATCAAGGACAACTCGGTCGTCCGGACGCCGCGTGAACTTTTCGAACGCGTCCATGAGGTGACCTCTCTCTACAAAGAGCCGGTCATCGTGGAGCGCTTCATCGGAGGCCGTGAGTTCACCGTGGGCGTCCTCGGCAATTACCCCGACTTCGAAATCCTTCCGATCGTCGAAATCGACCACTCCCAGCTTCCGAAAGGGGCGACGCCCATCTACTCTTACGAAGCCAAGTGGATCTGGGACAGGCCGGAGAACCCGCTCAAGATCTTCCACTGCCCCGCGGACATCCCCGCCGATCTCAGGCTGCGCATCGAGCGCCTGGTGACGCGGACGTGTTCCGTCCTGCGTATCAGGGATTGGTGCCGCATCGACGTCCGGCTCGACGAGGTGGGGACGCCCAACATCCTCGAGGTCAATCCCCTGCCGGGCGTCCTGCCGAACCCCGAGGACAATTCCTGCCTGCCCAAGGCGGCCCGCACCGCCGGGTATACGTATTCCTGCCTCATCCACCGCGTCGTGGACGAAGCCTGCAAGCGCCATGGGCTGAAGCGGGCGCCCGCCCGCCCGGCCGTCGGAGAGGCTTATCACCAGGTCGAATTGAAGCAATGACGGATCCCCTGCCTAACATCGGCATCGCCTTCAACGCCTACGAACCGGTCACCGGACGCTCTGAAGAACAGCTCTCGGAGGAGTCCGTCGCCGAGGTCGCCAAGGAGGTGGGCGAGGCCGTCAAGAAGCTCGGCTACCCCGTGGCCATCATCCCCTTGCAGAAGAGCTTCCTCAATTTCCTCCGCCGGGTCAAGGACCTGAACCTCGACGTCTTGGTCAACCTGTGCGAGGGATTCTACGGCCGGCCGCAGTGGGAGGCGAACGTGGCTGCCACCCTCGAGCTGATACACCTGACCTTCACCGGGAACAAGTCCCGGACGCTCGCCGTCTGCCAGGACAAGCACATGGCCAAGGCCATCCTCAGCTCCTACAACCTGCCGACCTCGCCCAGCCAGCTGCTGTCCTCGAAGGACCAGGCCCTCGAGGTCCGCTTCCCCGTCATCATCAAGCCCAACGCCGAGGACGCGAGCCTGGGGATCGGGCCCAATTCGGTCGTCTCGGACCCGGAGCGCCTGGCGGTCCAGGTCAAGCGGGTCCTGGACCTTTACAAGCAGCCGGCCCTCGTCGAGGAATATATTGAGGGGCGGGAGTTCAATGTCGCCGTCATGGAGAACAAAACGGTCCAAGCCCTGCCCGTGTCCGAGATCGATTTCTCGCAGGTGCCGGAGTCATTGCCCCATATCTGCAGCTACGAGGCCAAGTGGCTTAAGGACCACGTCATGTATCAGACGACGCCGCCGGTCTGCCCGGCCCCGATCGACGACGCGTTGAAAGTGAAGCTTCAACAGATGGCGGTGGACGCGTTCCGGGCGCTGGGCTGCCGGGATTACGCCCGGGTGGACTTCCGCATGGACGGAGCGGGGAACATCTTTATCCTGGAGATCAACCCCAATCCCGACATCAGCCTGGACGCAGGCTACGCCCGGGCCTTGAACGCCGCCGGCATCGAATATTCGCGGTTTTGGAAATACATGATCGACAACGCCTTGCGCAGGAAAAAGTCTCATGGTTCGCCCGATGGCGCCGTCCGATAAACCGGCCGTCATGGACCTCATCAAGGCCACCGACATGTTCACCCCCGGCGAGATCGAGGTGGCGGAGGAGCTCATCGACGACTACCTCCTGAGGCCCGACCAAAAGGACTACCGTGCCGTCGTCGTGGAGACCCGGGACGGCGGTGTGGGGGGGTACATGACATGGGGCCCGACGCCGCTCGCCGAGGGCGCCTACGATCTCTACTGGATGGCCGTCTCGCCGAAGGAGCAGGGACGAGGCCTGGGCAAGGAGCTCGTCCGCTGGCTGGAGCGGACCGTGGCCGGCCTCGGCGGGCGCCTGATCATCATCGAAACAGCCGGCCAGCCCAAGTACGACCCCACGCGGAAATTCTATTTGGGGCTGGAGTACAAGGAAGTCGCGCGGGTCCCCGATTTCTACAAGCCCGGGGACGACCGCATTATTTACACAAAACAGTTAACGAAGTAGGGGTCAAACCTACAATCTTAACAAAACCCAACGGAAAAAATTCGGCAGGCATGGCTATGCCGGCTTGTTTATGGGCTTACCTCTTATGAGTTTGCTGGAAGGCCGTTTTGTTAAGATCGTAGGTTTGACCCCTACTTCGTCAGGGCGGACAGGTAGGCGCTGAGGCCGCTCTTCCGTAGGATCTCCAGGGCCTCGTCCGAGGTCAGCCCGCGTTTCTGTTTCAGGGATTCCAGGATCCGGATGATCGACAAGCCGACCTCCGCGGTCTGGCCGGTCATTTCCCGCTTGCCCTTGAGATAGGCGATGGAGTCGAAGAGCACCGTGTTGGCCTCGCCGTAGGAAATGGGCTTGCGGCGGCCCAGGGTCCGGACCCATTGCGGCCGGCTCAGCGTATCGTTGACGTGGGACTGGATGAGGAACGTGGCCCGGCCGATGAGCTTGAGGTTGCTCGGGCTGACGTTGGTCATCGTATTGCCGATGACCTTGCCCAGCTTTGTCATGATCGCGGTCGAGTGGGCGTTGAGGAGCATCTTGGCCGCGATCTGCGGCTTCAAGCCGAAGGGATCGTTCGCGGTGTCGACCCTGACGCGAACGACGTGAAGGGCGGCGGCGTTCCCGGCCATGTTCCCCCGCAGGTCCTTCTCGATCCTCGCGACATCCCTGTCCGGGAGGCCCGTGACGAGGACGAGGGCGACCCTCGCCTCGCTTTTCGCGAAGAGGTCGATGAACCTCCGGATATAGGAATCGCCGCGCTCGAGCTCTCCCTCCTCCGGGCTGAGGCAGACGGCGACGCCGAGGTCGCCCTTCCCCGGGCCCCGGTTCTTCAGATTGAAACTCGAAAAGGAGAAATCATAAAGGTCCGCCTGGTCGTTCCCGGCCCGCTTCAAGCTCTCCAGGGCGGCTGTCCTGAGATAAGGGTCCTCGATCTCCTCCTCGAAGGGCTTCCTGTAGAGCTCCGGATCAAGGCCGCGGAACGGACGGCCCAGAAAGGCCAGCCAGGCCTCGTTAGGGGTCGGCGCCCCCGTCCAAACTTGGATCCAGGATCGCCTCTTCGGCTCCCTGACCGTATCCAGGGGAAAGAGCCGGAACGTGGGGCTCCGTTCGGTGCTGTCGATGAAGACCGTGATGAGGCCGTCGCCCGCGAAGTAGGTCGAAAACCGTCCGGCCTGGTAGACCGCGGTCTCGATGTCCGTGAACGGGACGATGGCCGGGATGGCGGCCTTCACCGATTCCAGAACCCGGCTGAAACCGCGGAAGCTCTCGCCGAGGCGAGACTCGCCTTCGAACCCGATCCTGCCCATCTCCTTGGGCGAAAGCGCCTTACCGAGCATCCTGCGCGCGGCCGCCTGGAGGATGGTCCCCACGACATAGGTTTCGATGGTCGTCGCCTGCATCCGGGTTGAGCCGGTGATCGATTGGGGCCCCGTGGCCAGGTTGATCTTGGTGATCCCGGGCTCCTCGATCACCATGCGGCTGCGGAGGAAAGGGAGGAGCTTGTCGTCGGGATTGTTGTAGACGAAATAAAGGTTCTTCCGGCTCACGGCGGGGTCATACCCCGGCCCGGCCTTCCATTGGTCCAGGGCGCCCAGGACGGTCCCGATGACCGACGACGTCTCGCCGCCCTCCGTGACGCAGATGACGACGTCGCCCTTCCGGACGCCCCTGTCCAGGAGTTGGAGCCGGCCGATGAGCTGAAGGTCCTCGAAGCCCTCGAGCGACGAGATCAGGGCCCGGTCGGCCCCGGTCATCTCGCCGATCAGCCGCTCCTCGATGTCTTCGGGAACGGCGCTCCCGAGCTTCGCCCAGACTTTTTCCCGGCCCTTGACCTTTTTCCAGAAGGGCCTCCAGAACGAGCTTTCCATCTGCTTGGCCAGCCGGCCCGTCGCGCCGCAACCGTAGATATAAATTTTATTTCCGGACTGGATGGCCTCTTCGACAGCTCCGGCGGCCTCGTCGACCTCTTTCGTCTCGGACGCCAGGGCGTCGAGGCGCGCGGCGACGTCCTCATCAACGGAGAAAAGCATCCTCAACCCGGCGGTCGTGTCCTTCGCGATCTGCTCGCTTAGGTTCCAGGTCTTGGGGTGGCGTTGTTCGGTGAGGAGGGTGTGGAGCTGGAACTGCGTCTTGTTCTGGACGTAGTCGATGGACTCGGGCGGAGCCTCGAGGCCGAGGAGCTTGAGGAGTCCGACTTGGCCTTCCTTGGACTGGGGGCCGACGTCCTGGATCGCGAGGGGCGTCGATCGGCGCGAAGCGCCCGTCAAGGATAAGGCCAGGACCGCGGCCAGAAGAACCGAGGGCCCCCTTTTTCCGGCATTCATGTCACTTCCCGTATTGGTGCATGTCGTCGATGATATCCGACTCCTGCCAGTCCTTGGTCCAGCCCTCCACCGTGAAGATCTTCATCGTGCCGTCCTTTGCGGAACAGACGACGCGGTCGAGGCCGGCGTTGATGATCATCTTCTTGCAGATGAAGCAGGGAAAGGCGTCGACGGCGTTTCCCGGGCCCGGATCGCTGCCGAAGACATACATGTCCCCTCCGAGGAGGCTGACCCCGGCCCGGGCCGCGTTGATGATGGCGTTCTGCTCGGCATGGACGCTCCGGCAGAGCTCGTAGCGTTGGCCGTGGGGGATGCCGAGCTTGTCCCTGAGGCAGAAACCGTGGGTGAGGCTGTCCCTGGTCTTGCGCGGCGCTCCGGCGTATCCCGTCGATATGATCTGTTCGTCGCGGACGATAAGGGCCCCGATGGACCGCCGGAAGCAGGTGCTTCGGCGGGCGACCTCCCGGGCGATCCCGAGATAGTAAGCGTCTTTGGATACGCGGGCGTTCGTCATAGCAGTTCCTCCACTTTCCGGCGCAGTTCCTCGATCGTTCCGTCGTTGAAGATGGTCCGGTCGGCCATGGCCATGCAGAGGGCGAGTTGCTGGTCCGTCTCGTTCCCGGCCATTTCGAGCGCTTCCTTCTTCCGGAACTCGTCGAAGGTTGCGGCCGACTCGTCGCGGCCCCGGGCCCGGGTCCGTGCATAGCGGACCTCGATCGGGGCGTCGACGGCCAGGAGCACGAACCCTTTCTGTTTCCTGAAGAATTCCACCTCCCGCGGGTTGCGAATGCTGTCGATGACCGACGGCCCCCGGACCCTGTCCATGGTCCGGCGGGCCAGGACCTCGGGCCCGTCTGCCGCGCGCAATTCGTTCCCGATCCGGATGAGGTTGTCCCGGCCGGCTTCCAAATCCCTGGCCGCCAATTCCTCCCGGAGGATGTCGGACAGCGAGAGATAGGCGTAGCCGCGGCCCTTCAGATAGGCGGCGACCTCCCCCTTGCCGGCGCCGTTTGTTCCGGTCAGCCCTATGAGGACGGGCCTGCCCGCGTTTGTCTTCATGTCAGCCTGCCGGGTTCTCTTCCGCCGTCCCTTTTCGCGCTTCCTTGTTTTTTCCGACGACGAGGGCGATCAAAATGCTGAGGCCGTAGAGGCCCATCATCGGGACGGCCACGATGCTCTGGGTGATCATATCCGGGGTAGGCGTGATGACGGCGGCGATGACGAAAATGACGAGCACGGCGTACTTGAAGTTCTTGATCATCCAGCGGGCGGAGACGACGCCGATCTTGGCCAGGAAGTAAATGAGGGTCGGGAGCTCGAAGACCAGGCCGATCCCCAGCAAGACGCGCAGGGCGAACGTGAAATACTGGTCCACCGTGATGACGGGCTGGAAGTCCGATCCCATCTGGATGAAGAACCGGCAAGCCCAGGGGAAGACGAGGTAATAACCGAAGAGGAGGCCCAGGATGAAGAAGATCGTCGTGAAAAAAACGAAGGGAAAGACGTACTTCTTTTCTTTTTGGTACAGGCCGGGGGCGACGAAATACCAGAGCTGGAGGAGAACGTACGGCGAGGCGAAAACGAGGGCGGCAACGAAGGCGATCTTCATGTAAAGCATAAAGGGGGCGGTCAAGTGGGTGAAGGCGAGCTTCGTGCCGGCGGGCAGATATTGGGTGACGGGCTTGGCGATGATCCGGTAGAGGGGCTTGGCGAAAATCCAGCAGGGGATGACCGCCACGAAGACGGCGATGAAGGCATGGAACAGCCTTTTTCTCAAGTCCTCGAGATGCTCAAGGAAGGTCATCTCGTCAGGAGACTTTTTGCCCTTCCTCAGCGTCATGTTTTTCGAGTTCCTTGGTGAGGTTGTCCTTGATCTCTTTGGCCTCGGTCTCGAGCGTCCTGGCGACGTCCTTCACTTCCGAGGCCTCGATCTCTTCTTCGATCCGCCCCTTGATCTCCTCGGAAGTCTTCTTGAACTCGCGGATGGCCTTTCCCACCGACCTCCCGATCTCGGGGAGCTTCTTGGGCCCGAAGACCAGGAGGGCGACGACGAAAATGAGGATGAGTTCCGCCGGTCCGATGCTTCCGAACATGCATTCAATATAGATGCAAACACCGGATTAGTCAATCGCGGCGATCGACGAAATTGCCTCCTGTGGACGCAAGAGATCCCCCTCTGAAAGACGTGAATTTGCCCCGGCGTGTCAAATTCACTCCGGCTCCGGGCCTCGCTCTCCCCTCCAAGAGTCGGGGACCCGTGCCCGCTCGGCCCTTCAACGGCTTTCTTCGGGGGATCCCTTGCGTCCTTTCGGCAATTCTGGATCGATGGGTCAGCGTTTCCTTTCGTGTGAGAAAAAATTCGGTCGAAGACCCGTGCCCGCTCGGCCCTTCAATGACCTCCTCCGGGCATCGCCCCTGCGCTATCGTTTTAATGCCCCACGAAATGAAATGCTTCCAATTTCCGGAATTGCCTCCGGAGGACTCGGCGGCATTTCCTCCTTGGCAATTTTGATACGCTGCGATGAGGGGCCGATCCGGTATTTACATCGGGGGAGGGCTTTGATAAGATGGAACCTGATTTTCAGGCTGCGATCGACATGAAAAAGAAAGGTGTTGTCTTTCTTGTCTTCCTGCTGGCATTCGTCCGGCTATCCGGCCCGGACGAGGACCTCTGGGCTATCTCCCTGGACAAGGTCAATTCCATCGTCTCCATCCTCGAGAATAGCTATTACAAGGACCTGGATTCGGAGAAGCTGGCCTATGCCTCCATCCAAGGCCTCCTGGAGACGCTCGACCCGCATTCGTATTTTCTCGAGCCCGAGAATTTCTTGAGGATGCGCGAGGACTACGTCGGAAAATACTACGGGCTGGGGATCCAGATCCAGAAGCAGGAGGACCGCTTGGTGGTCATCGCGCCCATCGAAGGCACCCCCGCCTGGCGCCTGGGCGTCCAGCCCGGCGACATCATCTCGCACATCAACGGCGAGACGACAAAGCCGATCTCTAGCCTCGACGCCATGCAGAAACTCCGCGGTGAAAAGGGGACGAAGGTCAACATCACCCTCGTCCGCGAGGGCTTCGACAAGCCCATCGACCTGACCGTCATCCGCGAGGAGATCCCGCTCTACAGCGTCCCATACGCCTTCATGCTGGACAACAACGTCGGCTATATTTTCATCCGGACCTTCGCCGAGGACACCGACCGGGAGCTCCAGGAAAAGCTCGCCAAGCTCACCGGATTGGGGATGAAAAACCTCATCCTGGACCTCCGGGGAAACACGGGCGGCCCCTTGGTCTCGTCGATCGAGGTTTCGGACGAGTTCCTGCCCAAGGGCGCCCTGGTCGTCTCCATCCGCGGCAGGAACCGGAGTTATAACAAGGATTTCTGGGCCCTCAGGGACGAGCAGTTCGAGAAGTTCCCCCTTGTCGTCCTCATCGACCAGGGGACGGCCAGCGCCTCGGAGATCGTCAGCGGCGCGGTCATGGACAACGACCGGGGCCTCGTCGTCGGGCACGACTCCTGGGGAAAAGGCCTCGTCCAGACGGTCTTTCCCCTGTCTTCGAACACGGCCGTGGCCATCACGACGGCCAAGTACCTGACGCCGAGCGGCCGGGCCATCCAGAGGGATTACAGCCACATCGAGGATTATCTGATGGGCAAGCAGGCCCCGGCCGAGAGCCGTGAGATCAAGTCCACCCTCAAAGGGAGGAAGGTCCTCGGGCAGGGCGGCATCACGCCTGACTACGAGGTCGCCTTTTCCCTCAAGCCCCTGACCTTCGAGCTGATGGTCAAGGGATCCTTCTTCGCTTACGCCAGGAAGCTTGTCCAGCATCAGACGGGGCTCGCCGGACGGTTCGTGTTCCCCCGGGACCGCGGGAGGGAAGCCGACGCCGCCGGGAAGATCGTCGTCGGGGACGTCTTCGTCGCCGGTCCGGAAGTCCTGGAAGATTTCAAGAGCTATCTCCGCGCGGTCAAGATCCCGTTCGACGAGGCCAAGTTCGAGGAGTCCGCGGGCGAGGTCCGGAGGGAGCTCGAGCGGGAGATCGCCTCGGCCCTCTGGGGGGTCGAGGAGGGCATCCGGGCCTACCGGAGGTCGGACCCCGTCGTGGCCAAGGCCCTGGAAGTCATGCCGGAAGCCGCCAAGTTCATCGAATGACCGGTGGGTCCGCTCGATGGTTTGCGTTTTGTATCACGAAAAATCAGAAAAGACCAAGGGCGAATGAGGGGGAACGAGGGGGAGGAGCACAAAATGAAGATCGCGCTGGCCTCGGACCATGCCGGGTTTGACCTGAAGAAAGCGGTCGCGGAATACATCGCCGCAAAGGGGATCGAATACATCGACTTCGGCTGCGGTCCCGGGGAAAAGGTGGACTACGTGGACTTCGGCGCCAAAGCCGCCCAAAGCATCGTTTCCGGGGAATGCGACCGCGGCATCCTCGTTTGCGGGACGGGGATCGGGATGGGCATCGTGGCCAATAAGTTCAAGGGTATCCGGGCGGCCCCCTGCTGGAACGAGTATACGGCCGAGATGAGCCGGCTCCACAACGACTCCAACTGCCTGACGATGGGCGGCCGGGTCCTCAGCCCGGAAGAGGCGCTCCGCATCGTCCGCGTCTTCCTGGAGACGGCTTTTGAGGGCGGCCGGCACGCCCGGCGCGTCGACAAGATCCGGCGGATCGAGGAGGAGTGTTCATGATGTCGTCATTCATCGACAAGGTCCGGGTCCTGGCGGACAGAGCCGAAAGGAACAATATCTGGCGCCAGCGGGAATGCTTCAACCTGATCCCCTCGGAGTCCACTCCCTCGCTCCTGGTCAAGATGTGCGAGATCTCGGACCCCTCCGGCCGCTACGCCGAGCACCGGACCATGAAAGGCGAGGAGGTCTACTTCTACCAGGGGACCGATTTCATCAGGGACATCGAGGTCGAGGCCCAGAAGGAGATGGGGAAATACTTCGCCTGCGGCGAAGTCGAGCTTCGGCCGATCAGCGGCCAGATGGCCAACGAGGTCGTTTTCAAGGGCATGGTCAAGTTCATCAACCGCAACCGGCCCCAGGGCCGGCCCTCCCGCCGGATGCGCCTGGTCATGAACAACGACCTCACCAAGGGCGGTCACCTGAGCTCCCAGCCCATGGGCGCCCTGTTCAATTTCGTGGAGGAGGACCCGGCCACGGCGAAAGAGCGCGTCGTCCATTTCCCGGTCCTGGCGGATAATCCGTATAAGCCGGACATTCCGAAACTCGCCGAACTGCTGGAAAAGAACCGGCCCGAACTCATGATCTTCGGCAAGAGCATGTTCATCTATCAAGAGCCCGTCAAGTTCGTCGCCGACATCGTCAAGGACTGGCCGGAGAAGCCGGTGATCATGTTCGACATGGCCCATGTCCTTGGTCTCTACGGCGCTTTCCAGGAGCCGCTCACCGAGGGCGCCGACGTCGTCACGGGAAGCACGCACAAGACGTTCTTCGGCCCCCAGCGCGGCCTCATCGCCGGCAACTTCCCCCAGGGGACGCCGCTCCGGAACCTCTGGCTCGATATCAAAGCCCGCGCCTTCCCCGGCTCGACCTCGAACCACCACCTCGGGACCCTGCTCGCCCTGCTCATGGCGGCCTACGAGATGAACGAGTTCAAGGAGCCCTTCCAGAAGCAGGTCCGGGCCAACGCCAAAGCCTTCGCCCGGGCCCTCAAAGACAAGGGCGTTCCGGTCGAGGGCGACGAGAAGGACGGGTTCACCGAGACCCACCAGGTCATCATCCGGGTCAAGCCGTTCGGGAACGGGATGGCGATCGCCCGCCGCCTCGAGGAGAACAACATCCTGACCAACTACCAAGCCCTGCCCGACGACGAGACCTTCCTTGTTTCGAGCGGCATCCGCATGGGCGTCCAGGAGATGACCCGGTTCGGCATGAAGGAAAAGGACTTCGACGTCCTGGCCGGCTATATCGCCGACGCCGTCATCCGGAACAAGCCGGTGAAGGACGAGGTCAGGAAATACCGGGAGGGTTTCCTTGAGATGCTCTACTGCCTGCCGGCCAAGGATGCTTTGCCGGCGGCTGCCAGAGTTTTCGCCAGCATCTTTGGAGAAGTTGAGATCAAAAAGAAGTAAGGGTCAAACCTACTCTTTTGACATGTGTCAAAAGAGTAGGTTTGACCCTTACTTGGAGGTCGAAAGATGAAGATACTTGTTGTCGGTTCCGGCGGCAGGGAACACGCCCTGGCCTGGAAGATCAAGCAGAGCCCGCGCTGCGAGAACCTCTATTGCGCGCCGGGGAACCCGGGGACCGTGGCCCTCGGGGAGAACGTGGCCATCGAGGACTCCAACGTCAAGGGCTTGGCGGAATTCGCCCAAAAAGAGGCGATCGGCCTGACGGTCGTCGGCCCTGAAGTCCCCCTCACCCTGGGGATCGTGGACGAGTTCGAGAAGAGGGGTCTGCGCATCTTCGGCCCGAGGAAGAAGGCGGCCGAGCTCGAGGGAAGCAAGATCTTCGCCAAACAGTTCATGGAAAGGCACAAGATCCCGACCGGCCGGTTCCGGATCGCCGACACCTTCGACCAGGCCCAGAAGATCCTTAAGGCGGGCGATCTCGGCTTTCCCGTCGTCGTCAAGGCCGACGGCCTGGCTTCCGGCAAGGGAGTGGTCGTCTGCCACAACCCCAAAAAAGCGGAGGAAACGGCCTCCGAGATGATGGTCCAGAAGAAGTTCGGCGCGGCGGGGAAGAGGGTCCTCATCGAGGAATTTCTGCGCGGCCGCGAGGTGTCGTTCATCGTGATCTCCGACGGCGCCCGGGTCCGACCCCTCGTGACGGTGATGGACCACAAGGCCGTTTACGACGGCGGCAAGGGCCCGAACACAGGCGGCATGGGCGCGATATCCCCATCGCCCCACATGAACGAGAAGCTCTATTCGGAAATCATGGAAACGATCGTCTTTCCGACGGTCACCCGGATGCTCGAGGAGGGGCGGAAGTTCAAGGGAGTCCTGTACTGCGGCCTGATGCTGACCGAGGACGGGCCGAAGGTCCTCGAGTACAACTGCCGTTTCGGGGACCCCGAGACCCAGCCCCAGATGTTGAGGCTGGAGAGCGACCTCGTCGAGATCATGCTCTCGGCCATTGAGGAGGAGATCCTCCACGCCGATGTCCGCTGGAGCCTCAAGCCATCGGCCTGCGTCGTCCTGGCGTCGGGGGGGTATCCCCGCAAGTATGAAAAGGGAAAAGAGATCACCGGGCTCAGCGAGGTCGAAGCCATCCCGGGTGTGGTCCTCTTTCACGCCGGGACGGCGGGGGCGGACGGAAAATACCTTACGAACGGCGGGCGCGTCCTCGGCGTCTGCGCCTCCGAGACGACGCTCGAAGAGACGATGACGAAGATCTACGCCGCCGTCGGGAAGATCTATTTTGAGGCCATGCACTTCCGGCGCGACATCGGCGCGGAAAGAGAGGTTTGACCATGAACGTGACAATTTTCCTTGGAAGCGGGTCCGATTTCGACGTTATCAAGGACGGCCTGGAAATCCTGAAGGAGTTCGGCGTGCCGTTCGATCTCGAGGTGACCTCCGCCCATCGTTCGCCGGAGCGGACTCTGAAGCTGGTCAGGAAAGCCGAGGAGAAGGGGACGGAGGTCTTCATCGCGGTCGCCGGCAAGGCCGCCCACCTGGCCGGCGTTGTCGCCGCCCACACGGTTCGTCCGGTCATCGGCGTGCCGGTGGAGAGCGCGGCTCTGGCGGGAATGGACGCCCTGTTGTCCACCGTCCAGATGCCCAAGGGCATCCCGGTGGCCACGGTCGCGCTCGGGAAGGCGGGAGGGGCCAACGCGGCCCTCCTGGCCGTCCAGATCCTGGCCCTCCACGACGCCGGGCTCCGGAAGAAGCTGGCCGCCCATCGAAAAAAAATGGCCGAAGAGGTTGAAGCGAGTTCAAAGAAGGTCCAAGAAAAGGCATGACCTCTTTTTCCATTCGCAACTTCGGCTGCCGGGTCAACCAGGCCGAGGCGTTTGCCTGGGCCGAGGAATTCCGGAAGCACGGGCTCGCGGTCGGGGACGCCTGGGAACAAAGCGACTACGTCCTCGTCAATTCGTGCACCCTCACCGGACGGGCGGACCGGGACGTCAAGCGGTTCATCCACAAGGTCGCGCGCCGGAACCCGAAGGCCCGCCTGATCGTGACGGGCTGCCTGGCCCAACGGGCCGGCAGGGAACTGGGCGAAATGCCCGGCGTCTGGATGGTCGCCGGCAATGCGGAAAAAGGCGATCTGGCGGGGAAGCTCATCGAATCATCGGGAGCCCCCGGGGGGGGGACGAACGTCGCCCCTTATCGGGCCCGGGCCCAAGTGAAGGTCCAGGACGGCTGCGATTTCCACTGCTCATACTGTGTCATCCCGAGTGTCCGGGGGAAGAGCGTGAGCGTTCGTCCGGAGGAAGTCCTGGCGCGGGTCGGCGACCTCTCGGCGCGGGGCTACAGGGAGATCGTCCTGGCGGGGATCCACCTCTCCTCCTACGGGTTCGACCTCGAGCCTCGAAGCTCGCTCCTCGATCTCCTCCGCAGGATCGAGGCGATTGAGGACCTCGGCCGGGTCCGGTTGAGCTCTCTCGACCCGCGTCTTTTAGACGAAGCGCTCATCGAACATATCGCGGCAAGCCCTTTGATTTGCCCGCACTTCCACCTTTCCTTGCAGAGCGGTTCGGACCGGGTGTTGGGGATGATGGGGCGGGGCGCCGGGCGGAGAAATTACGAGAAGATCCTGGAAGGCCTGCGCCGCCGATCGCCCGATGCCGCGCTCGGTGCCGACATCATCGCCGGGTTCCCGGGGGAGAGCGACGAGGATTTCGAGCGGACGCGCGATTTTTTAGGCAGGGCGCCCTTGGATTATTTTCATGTATTTCCTTATTCGCCGAGGCAGGGAACCGGAGCCGCCCGGATGGGGCCGGTCGGCGAAAAGACAAAAATGGAAAGGGCCGCGGTCCTGAGGGAGCTTTCCGGGGAAAAGAACCTGGATTTCCGAAGAAGGTTCGTCGGGCGGGAGCTCGAAGCCGTGGTGATCGCGAAGAAAGGCCGGGAAGCCGAGGTTATGACGGGGAACGCCATCCGGGTCCAGGTTTCGGACTGCCCCGCCGCCCGGCGGGAAATCGTCAAGGTGCGGATAACGGCCGCTACTCTCCAAGGGACGACCGGCCAGGCGCTCCTGGAGCCAACAGACACGATCGGTTGAGGACAATGAAACGAATACATGTCCTTCCGTCTGAGCTCGCCCGGAAAATCGCGGCGGGCGAGGTCATCGAACGTCCGGTCTCCGTCGTCAAGGAGCTCGTCGAGAACTCCCTGGACGCGGAAGCAACGGAGATCAGGGTCGATCTCCTCGACGGCGGGAAAAAGCTCATCAAGGTCCGGGATAACGGCCTCGGGATGTCTCCTGAGGACGCCGCGCTCTGCTTCCGGCGCCACTCCACGAGCAAGATCGCCGGAGAGGAGGACCTCGAGCGGATCTCCACCCTCGGCTTCCGGGGGGAAGCGCTGGCCAGCATCTCGGCCGTGTCCCGTCCCACGCTCAAAACGTTCGACGGGAACGGGGACAGAGGGACCGAGATCGAACGGGAAGGGGACAAGCTCCTGCACGTCACGGACATTGCTTTCCCCAGAGGGACGTCGGTCGAGGTCCGGGAGCTCTTCTTCAACCTGCCTGTCCGGCGGAAGTTCCTCCGCTCCGACAGGTCTGAGTTGAGTCTCATCGCCAAATATCTGACCAACGCGGCCCTGGCCTACCCCGGAGTCCGTTTTATCCTGACCCACGGCCCGCGGGAGGTCCTTAACTGCCCGGCGGTGACGGGCCTCAGGGAGAGGATCTTCCAGCTCTACGGGAAAGCGGTCCTCGACGGTTTGATGGAGGTCGACTACAGGGAGGGGGAGTGCGGAGTCCGCGGGTTCGCGTCCAGGCCGCTCCGGGGAAGGGCGGACCGGAACCACCAGTTTTTTTACGTCAACGCCCGGCCCGTCAAGGACCGAACGCTCCAGGCCGCCCTGAACCAGGCTTATTCCGGGATGCTGGAAAAGAACCGGTCGGCCGAAGCCTTCCTCTTCCTGAGTGTGCCTTTCTCCGAGGTGGACGTCAACGTCCATCCGGCTAAGGCCGAGGTCCGATTTCGGGATTCCCAGGCGGTTTTCCGGCTTGTCTTGAGGAGCGTCGAGCAGGCGGCCCTGAGGGTGAGCGGGATCAAGGACGTTTATACGCCGGAGAAGGACGGCCAGGGGCCGGCAACCAGGGTCGAAGAGGAGGGCCTGCCGCTTGATTTCGCCGCGTTCCGGGGGGGGCGAAAGACGCGGCCCGGAGAACCGGCAAGTATCGCGGCATCCCAGGCTGAACCGGCGCGGTCGGGACCCGCCGTTCTGGGTCAATATCTGAACATGTATATCGTCGCGGTCTCGGACGAGGCGGTTTTCGTCATCGACCAGCACAACGCCCATGAGCGCGTCCTTTACGAGAAATACCTCGAGGTCGACCGGAAAAGGTCATGGCCGCGGAAGATGCTCCTCATCCCGGTCATCATGGAATTCCCGCCCTCCGAAGTGCTGAGCTTCGAGGAGAACCGGGGGCTCTTCGAGGACGCCGGCTTTCTCGTGGAGGGGATGGGCGGCCGGAGCTACGCGCTCAAGGAGCACCCGGACGTGTTCGAGTCTGAGGAGGCCAAGGAAATTTTTCTGGAGCTGCTGGAGGCGGTCGGCCGGGAAAAAACGGCCGGGAGGCGCGAGAAGCTCCTGGCGACCATGGCCTGCAAGTCGGCGATCAAGGCCGGCGAGGTCCTCCCCATGGCCAAGATGGAATACCTCGTCGAGGAGCTCTTCAAGACCTCCCAGCCCTCGCTCTGTCCCCACGGCCGGCCCGTCGTGGTCAAGATCGACCGGGCGACGATCGACAAGGGCCTGCGCCGGGATTGACCCCTATGTTTTATTTTGATATCATGACCGCGCTCCGGGACCAGGGTGAGCATCCGCCGAGGCGCTCGCAACTGATTCTTTTTCAGCGGCATGTGCGGGGAGTGGCGCAGCCTGGTTAGCGCGCCTGCCTTGGGAGCAGGAGGTCGTCGGTTCAAATCCGATCTCCCCGATTTTTCTTGCCGGGCGCGCTTGAATGAGCGGGCGCAGGGAGCGCCGCTCCGGATTATGCCAAGGTGTGCGGGTTGATACCCACGGCTTTAAGATGTAATGAGTACCCAGACGGTTCGGGTGCGCCTGTAGCTCAGCTGGACAGAGCAGCTGCCTTCTAAGCAGCGGGTCGGGAGTTCGAGTCTCTCCAGGCGCGCCATCCAAAACAAAATAAGTGGGGGTCAAACCTACTCTTTTGACAAAATGAGGCCGATCTGGATAGTTTTGTCAAAAGAGTAGGTTTGACCCCCACTTACGTTGACGCGGGGCTCACCTTTAGAGAGGAGACGCGAGGGCAAAAAATCACCCCCCTTTTCATCCTTATCAGTCATTGACCGGCCGCTCGGCGAGACCTATCCTAAGGACTGTAAACGGAGGTTGCCTCAATGAAAGAACGAAGACGGGACTTCAGGATCATCGAGGAAGACCGGATCGTCATCGAAATGCCCGGCGCGGAAGGCCGGGAAGGTGGGGAGACCGTCGGCGCCTTTGTCAAGGATCTGTCCCTGGGAGGCGCGAAGCTGGAGACGGACAGGTCGTTTGATTCGGGCTCGGAACTCAAAATGACCCTGTACCTTGCCCGGTCATGGCAGGTCGTGAAGGTCCACGGCCGGGTCAAATGGGTCAAGGAAATCGACCATGGGTTGTACGAGATGGGCATCGAATTCGTGCATGAGATCCCGGGAAGCATCATGTCGCTCATCAGCCATCTCTTCAGGAAACAGACAAACATCCCCGCGGTCATCCACAGTTTAGGAACGTCCGGAACGATAAGGCCGCCGGCCGGAACAAGGAGGGAAACATGACACAATCTGCAGACATCCCGGACGCGGGATTCGAAAAGCGTATTGAGGACGTCTTCGCGGGGAAGAAGAACGAGATTGAGAAAGTCCTTGTTGATATCATCGACCAGGAAAAGGAAAAAGCGAAACAACAGATCGCCGAGCTCGAACAGGAATTCCAAAAAGAAAAGGAAAGCCTCAACCGGCACAGGGCTATGTTGGAGGAGATGAAATCCGCCATCGAAGACAGCCGGGGCCCGATTCGGAAACACATCGACCAAGCCCGGCACTGCCGGATCATGATCGGGCGGATGGCGGCCCATATCGGAGAGGAGTGCCGGAAGGCCGGCGAGCTGATCAGAAAGATCCAGGAGCTTCGCCGGAACGTGGACCAAGAGACGACTCGCCTCCAGGCGACCCTCGCGGACCGTTACGGGATCATCGCTCCGATCGCCGACTCTTTCGAGATGGGCGACATCGACGCGGATCTGGAACAAGAGTTGCGCCAGCTGAACGAGTACCTGGAGCGGCTGTCCGCGGTGGCCGGAGAACCCGCCGGCGCAGGAGAAGGCGCGATGGAGATCGGGGCTGAATGTGGAGACGATCTCCAAGTTCCAGAGAATTCCGGCCTGCCCGAAACCGCCGTTTCTCCGGAAACCCCTCAGAGAGAGGAAGAATCCCCGGGGACCGTTCCGCCGCCGGCCGCCCCGGAGGAGACTGGCGAAAGAGCGGATGCGGACGCGATATCCGGAATGCTGGAAGCGTACAGTCGGACGGAATCCGTTTCCAACGGGGGTGAGTTCCAATATTATCAAAAGGACGCGGCCATCGTCCTGGACGGCGAATCTCTGCTGGCGCCGATGACTCGCTTGATCGAAGCGGCCAAGAACCTGCACGCCCGTCTGGCCGAAACGAAGCCCGCCAAGGAGCAGTTCTTCCTCAAACGAGAGATTCTCAATCACCAGGAGCTCCTGAGGAAGGTCGTTCTGAAGGCCGTCAAGCTCTGCGGGAAGGAAACGGACTCTCTTCCCCTTTATACGTCCGACATCATCAACGTCCAGACGCTCAAGAATATTCTCGAGGGGCTGAACATGGGAAACTGGAGCGACCCCTATTACATGAAAACTTTCGAAGACGAAATCTCCGTCCTCAAAACCTCATTATCAGCGAGGACATCGGCCCGTTTAGCCTACCAGAAGTCCATCCTCGATCAACTCAACCGAAATTAATAAAAAAGTAGGGGTCAAACCTACTCTTTTGACAAAATTATCCACATCAGCCTCATTTTGTCAAAAGAGTAGGTTTGACCCCTACTTATGTCTTAAAGGCGAACCGGCCTTCGATGAACAGCAGCTTGCAGGCGTCGACGGCGTCGGGGTCGTAGAGCGTGCCGCGGTTCTTGGTGATCTCGTGGATGGCCTCGCCCAGGGTCAGTGCCGACCTGTAGGGCCGGTGGGAGACCATGGCCTCGACGACGTCGGCCACGGCCAGGATCCGGGCGATGATGTGGATCTCTTCACCCCGGAGACCGTTGGGATAGCCGGAGCCGTTGATCCGCTCGTGGTGCTGGAGGACGATCTCGGCGATGGGCCAGGGGAACTCGATCGTCCGCAGGATCTCGTAACCGATCTGGGGATGGTTCTGGATGAGCCGGAACTCGAACTCGTTGATCTTGCCGGGCTTGCTCAGGATCTCGGCCGGGATGGAGATCTTGCCGAGGTCGTGGATCGAGGCGGCCATGCGGATAGCGTCAATCTCTTCCTTGTTGAGTTTCATCTCGGTGGCGATGGCCCGGGCGAGGTCGCTCACCCGCTTCTGGTGGCCGGCCGTGTAAGGGTCCCGCGTTTCGATGGTCATGGACATGGCTTGGATCGTCGCGCCCATGGCCTTCCGGAGCTTCTCCAGGGTCAGGCTCAGCTCCTCCTCGGTCCGCCGCCTGTCCGTGACGTCGCGCAAGATGACGAGGCTGGCCGGTTTCCCCTGGTAGCTGATCCGGCCGGCGCTGAGTTCCACTTTGGTCGTCGTCCCGTCCTTCCGCTTGATCGCGGCCTCGAAGATGACCGGGGAGTCCTCAGCGCCCGGCTCCCTTTGATAGGTGCTTTCAAGGGCCGCGATGTCCTCGGTGGCGAGATAGCGGCTGAAGGGCGTATCGATGAGCTCGTCCAGGGTGAAGCCGCCGATCTCCGCCGCCCTGGGGTTGATGAACTTGAAAAGGGAGTCCTGGATGATGGCGATCCCGTCGCTGGCCCTTTCGACGACGTGCCGGTATTTTTCCTCGTTCTCCTGGAGGGACCGATCCGCCAGCCTGCGGGCCGTCGTTTCCCTCAGGATCCCCATGAGCCTTCCCCCGTTCTCGGACAAGGCGGACATGCCGGCTTCCACGTACTTCGTCCCGCCGTCTCGGCTGACGATCCGGAACTCGAAGGTCCCCCCCCGCGCTTTCATCCCTTCCCCCACCAGCTTCTTGTCCTCGGGGTGGACCAAGCCCAACAGGTCGAAGCCCGGGCCGCAGAGCTCCTTGGCGGAATAGCCGACAAGCCTCTCGAATGCGGGGTTGACGTATTCGAAACCACCCCGGGAAACGACGTAGATGGCGTCGGCGGAATTCCTGACGAGAGTGCCGTAAATCTCTTTTTCCCTTTTCCGGCGCGTCTTGAACGTCATGAGCTTGCCCCATTATAAGCCTGAAATCGAGCGGTAATCAAGACTTCACCTCTCTTTCGTTTAGTCGGGACATCGCCTATCCGGTTGATAATTTTCCCTTGAAATCCGCAAAATTCTTCTCTATCATAGACGCGTCAAGGGTCATGGATGGGACGGCTCTCCGGATTTGGCGTTTCGCCTCGGAAAAGAAGCTTTCTCACCCTTTCCGGTGAGACAAAAAATGTAAATATCACCCCGTGATTACCCCCGGGCGGTGATTGACCCCGTAGGGGGCTTGGCGCAAGATGGGGAACCGTCGGAGCGATCATGGCGTTTGGGAGAAAGGGATTGACACAATTTGTCAATTCGCATAGGATTTAGATAACAAAATGGCATCGAACCTCGGCGAACTTCTCTTACGGGAAAAGATCATCAGCGCGGACCAGCTCAAGTCCGCCCTCGATTTCCAGAAGAAAAACAGCCTGCCGCTGGGCACCTCCCTCGTGAGCCTCGGGTTCATTTCCGAGGAGGAGATCGCCCAGGCCCTGAGCCGCCAGGTCGGCTATCCCTACATCGACCTGGACCAGTTCGAGGTCTATCCCGAGGTCATCAACCTCATCCCGGCCGACGTGTCCAAGAAGCACATGGTCATGCCCATCCATAGGATCCGGTCGTTCCTGACTCTGGCCATGGTCGACCCGACCGACCTCGAGGTCATCGAGGACATCCGTTTCCGGACGGGGCTGAGCATCCAGCCCGTCATCGCCTCCGAGTCCGGGGTGATGAACGCGATTAACAAACATTACGGGACGGCCGACGCCCTCAGGGTCAAGAAGATCGTCGAGGACATCGAACTGGCCGAGGACGTCCGGATCAACATCGTCGAGGAGAAACAGGACGAAATCGATCTCGCGGACATGGAGGCATCGAGCGAAGAGGCGCCCATCATCACCCTGGTCAACACGACGTTCATCGACGCCATCAAAAAGGGCGCAAGCGACGTCCACTTCGAGCCCTACGAACAGCAGTTCCGCATCCGGTACCGGATCGACGGCGACCTCTACGAGCAGGTCAACCTGCCCCTCAAGTTCCGGAGCCCGGTCCTCTCGCGCGTCAAGATCCTCTCGAACATGGACATCGCCGAGAAGCGCCTGCCCCAGGACGGCCGGATCAAGATGCGGGTCAAGCTCGAGAATGGAAAGCGCAAGGAAGTCGACATGCGCGTGTCCTCCCTGCCGACGCTGTTCGGGGAGAAGATCGTCGCCCGTATCCTGGACAAGGAGATGCTCAAGCTCGACCTGACCCAGCTCGGCTTCGAGGAGGAGTCCCTGGCCCACTTCAAGACGGCCATCGAACGCCCCTGGGGGATCGTCCTGGTCACCGGGCCGACGGGAAGCGGCAAGACGAACACGCTTTATTCCGCCGTATCCGCCCTGAACACCATGGACACGAACATCATGACGGCCGAGGACCCGGTCGAGTTCTATATTCCGGGCATCAACCAGGTCCAGGTCAAGGAAGAGATCGGGCTGACGTTCGCGTCCTGCCTGAGGACCTTCCTGCGTCAGGACCCGGACATCATGCTCGTCGGCGAAATGCGCGACTTCGAGACCGTGGACATCGCCATCAAGGCCGCCCTGACGGGCCACCTGGTCTTCTCCACGGTCCACACGAACGACGCCGCCAGCACGATCATCCGCCTGGTCAACATGAACATCGAGCCGTTTCTGATCGCCGACTCGGTCATCTTGATCGCGGCCCAGAGGCTCATCCGCAGGATCTGCAAAAAGTGCGCCCAGCCGCACAAGATCCCCGAGAAGGCCCTGCTCGACATGGGGTTCGAAAAGGACGAGTTCCGGGACCTGAACATCCTCAAGCCCAAGGGGTGCGAGGCCTGCAACAACACCGGCTACAAGGGCCGGATCGCCCTCTTTGAGGTCATGCCCATCAACGACGATATCCGGGAGATGATCCTGAACCGGGTCCAGTCGCGGGAGATCAAGAAGAAGGCCATCGACCAGGGGATGATCACGCTGCGCCGGAGCGGCTTGATCAAGATCATGAACGGGATCACCTCCGTCGAGGAGGTGCTCCGCGAAACGGTCCGGGATTTCAGCTGACGCCCGGGGCGCCGGCCGTTGGGAGGACAACATGGCAAAGCCGATCCAGGAGTTCTTGAAGATGGCGGTGGACTCGGATGCGAGCGATCTCCACATCACGACCTACATCTCGCCGCGGATCCGGGTCCACGGCGCCCTCAAGTCCATCGATCACCCGCCTTTGAGCCCCATGGAAACGAAGGAGCTCGTCTACAGCATCCTGACGGACAAGCAGAAGAAGGTCTTCGAGGAGAAGCTGGAACTGGATTTTTCCTTTGGGCTGAAGGACCTGGGGCGCTTCCGGGTGAACGTCTTCCAGCAGAGGGGCGCGGTGGCTGCCGCCTTTAGGCGCTTCCTGCCGTCAATGTGGAGCTTCTCCCAGCTCGGCATCCCGCAGAGGATCGCCCAGCTGTGCTTTCTGCCGCGCGGGCTCGTTCTCGTTACGGGGCCGACCGGCTGCGGCAAATCGACGTCCCTGGCCTGCATGATCGAGCACATCAACAGCGAGCGGGACGTCCACATTGTGACGGTCGAGGACCCCATCGAGTACTACTTCAGCTCCCGAAAATCCATCGTCAACCAGCGCGAGCTTTTCTCGGATACCTATTCGTACGCGAACGCTCTCAGGGCTGTCCTGCGCGAGGACCCGGACGTCGTGCTGGTCGGCGAGATGAGGGACTTCGAGACGGTCGAGGCGACCCTGCGCGTCGCGGAAACGGGTCACCTGACCTTCTCGACGCTCCATACGAACTCGGCCGTCGAGTCCATCAACCGCATCATCGACGTTTTCCCGCCCCAGTATCAGTCCCAGGTCCGGATCATCCTGTCCATGAGCCTGGAGGCCGTCCTGACCCAGGCCCTGCTCCCCAAGGCCGACGGGTCGGGCCGGGTCCTGGCCATGGAGATCATGATTCCGAACCCCGCCATCCGGAACCTCATCCGGGAGAACAAGATCCACCAGATCTACTCGGCCATGCAGATGGGCCAGGAGAAGTTCGGCATGCAGACCTTCAACCAGTCCCTGGCGAGCCTCTACTTCCGGAAGCAGATCACCTATGACATGGCGATGAGCGTCACGTCCTTCCCGGAGGAGCTGACGGATATCATCCAGAGGAAGGAAGGGCTGAGGCCGGAGGCGGGGAAGAAGGCGTCCGGGCCGTCGAGGAAGTGAGAAAGCCGGAAGCGCGAGCATGATCGGAGCGAGGTGACACATGGCCGTTTTCAAGTGGAAGGGCAAGAACAAGTACGGGGACATCGTCGGGGGCGAGCGCTCCGGCGCTTCCGTGGACGAAGTGGCCCGGACCCTGCAGAAAGAGCAGGTAACAGTCATCAGCGTCGAGCCGAAAAGAATTACGCCTTCTATCCCATTTCTGAAACGGGAAAAGGTCAGGCTGAAAGAGCTGGCCGTCTACAGCCGCCAGCTCTCGGTCCTCATCGACGCCGAACTGCCGCTCATCCAGAGCCTGACCATCCTGGCCGAACAGCAGCGGAACAAGTATTTCAAGAAGGTCATTAACACCATCAAGGACGACGTCGAGGCGGGCTCGACGCTCCACCAGGCCAAAAGGAAACACCCCAAGGTCTTCGACGACCTCTACTGCAACCTCGTCGGCTCCGGCGAGCAGAGCGGCTCGCTCGACGTCATGCTCCGGCGGCTGGCCGAATATATCGAGAAGACCGTGAAATTGCGGGCCCAAGTGAAGCAGGCCATGATCTATCCGGTGGCCATCATCTGCTTCGCCATCGTGGTCGCGATCTTCCTCCTCTGGAAGGTCATCCCGGTCTTCGCGTCGATCTTTATGGAGCTGGGGGCGGACCTTCCCCTCCTGACCGCCATCGTCGTCAAAATGAGCAACTTCGTCCAGAGTTACATCATATTTATTGTCCTGGGCATTATCGCCTTCGTCCTCCTGTTCCGCTACTACCGGAAGACCCCCCAAGGGCGATGGACCGTCGACCGCATGCTTCTCAAGCTCCCCCTGTTCGGGAAACTCCTCAACAAGGTCGCCATTTCCAGGCTGACCCGGACGATGGCGACGCTCATCTCCGGCGGCGTGCCCATGCTCGAAAGCTTGAAGATCACGTCCTCGACGGCCGGAAACGTCCTCATCGAGAAGCAGATCATGGAGGCCCGGAGGCTGGTCGCCGAAGGGAAGACCCTGCACGACGCGTTCAAGGAGGCCGGGAATTTCCCTCTCATGCTGACCCAGATGGTGAACGTGGGCGAGGCGACGGGGACCCTTGACGAGATGCTCAACAAGCTGGCCAATTTCTATGACGACGAGGTCGAGTCCTCCGTGGCCGCCATGCTGTCCATCTTGGAGCCTGTCCTTCTCATTTTCGTCGGGGGCATGGTCGGAAGCCTCGTTATTTCCATGTATCTCCCGATCTTCAGCCTGATGCAGAAATTTTAGACCGGGCCGTTCTTTCCGGAATGATCGCCATGACGCATGAAAAAGTCGAGCGCAAAGACGTTTTCTGGTACATCATCCTGCGCCTGATCATCCTCACTTCGATCCTCGTCTCCGCCGTCATCATCCAGCTCGCCGGGGCGCCGGTCTTTCCCATCGTCCCCATCTTCTATCTCATCCTCGTGTCCTATCTTGTGTCCGCGATCTTCCTCCTCCTCTACGCCCGGGGGAAGCATTACGGCTTCCAGGCCTACCTGCAGATCGTCTTCGACCTGCTGCTCATCACGGCCTTCGTCTACATCTCGGGCGGGATTACGAGCTCGACCTATTTTCTCTATGTCTTCGCCGTCATCGCCGCGAGCCTGGTCGTCTCCGCCCGGGCGGCCTTTCTGGCCGCCTCGCTTTCGGCCATCCTCTTCGGGCTCCTTGTCGACGGCACGTACTTCCGTTTGATCTCCTATTTCAGCCCGGAGCACGCTGTGCGCCTTTCCCTGGGGTCCGTCCTGTTCACGATGTTCATCGCCTGGGGAACATTCTTCGTCATCGCCTTCCTGATGAATTACCTCTCGGGGAACCTGAAGAAGGCGCGGGCCGAACTCCTCCGGGCCCAGAAAGAGCTCATCATCAAGGAACGCCTGGCCGAAGCCGGCCGGGTTTCGGCGACCCTCGCTCATGAGATCCGGAACCCCCTGGCGGCCATTTCAGGCTCGGTCCAGGTCCTCAAGAACGGCCTCCGGCTCGACGGGGAGCAAAAAGAACTCATGGACATCGTGGTCAAGGAGTCCGACCGGGTTTCCCAGTCCATCGACCAGTTCCTGGACTTCGCTTCTCCCGCGAAGGAGGTCTTCTCGGAAGTTGACCTTTCCGGCCTCCTCGACGAGACGCTGAAGATGCTCCGCGGGAGCGGAGAGCTCAACGGGACGATCCTGGTCACGGGAAATTACGCCGAGTCCGGGGTCAGGCTCTTCGCCAGTGCCAACCAGTTCAAGCAGGTCTTCTGGAACCTGGCCAAGAACGCCATCAAGGCCATGCCCAACGGAGGGACCATGGCCATCGATCTCCGGGCGGAGAAAAAGAGCGTCACGATCGCGTTTTCCGACACCGGCACGGGCATGACGGACGAGGACAAGGCCCATATCTTCGAGCCCTTCTATTCGGGCTTCGAAAACGGCCGGGGACTGGGCATGGCCAACGTTCGCCGGATCGTGGACGACTACGAGGGGACCATTGAGGTCCGCTCTGAGCTCGATAAAGGCACCGGGATCCTCATCACCCTGCCCTTAAGAAAGATATAGCGATGGAAAAGATACTCATCGTCGATGACGAAAAGAGCCTCCTCGATCTCCTGGCCGTCGTCTTTAAGAAGGAAGGCTTCTCGGTCAGGACCGCGATCTCCGGCCCCAAAGCCAGGGAGATCCTGGAAAAAGAGGACGTCGACCTCGTCATCACCGACATCAAGATGCCCCAGATGTCCGGGATGGACGTCCTGAAATTCGTCAAGGGCAAGGACTCCGAGACCCCGGTCATCATGATCACCGCCTACGGCAGCGTCAAGCAGGCCGTCGACGCCCTGAAGGCCGGGGCCCTGGACTACGTCGTCAAGCCGTTCGACGTCGAGGAGCT
>Ga0315291_10001265_pt1 | contig 33822 bp, 34 predicted proteins | sample YL17G12_20_MG_FD_203070 | JGI IMG/M metagenome (GOLD analysis project Ga0315291, IMG submission 203070) | Sediment microbial communities from Yellowstone Lake, YNP, Wyoming, USA - YL17G12_20 | ecosystem: Environmental > Aquatic > Freshwater > Lake > Sediment | place: USA: Wyoming | collected...
TCACTACCCGTGCCGCTGGCACTGTTGGCGCGACGGCATGCACCTGTGACGGTCGATAGGGTAATCGCGGCTAGAAGAGTGAGGCGACGGTTGTTGGCAAAAATCATAGAGGAGTCTCGCAAGTGGAATGAGTGATCGACGAACTGAAGTGGTGTGCCTATAAAATCGTAAAGTTAATCTTTGCTCAAGCAAGTTAAAGTGGGTCATCCATGTACGATGTTAAAAAGCTACGATAGGTGTCGATGGCAAGCCTAAACCTCATAAGCGGAGTCCATTGTTGCTTCCGAAGAGAGCGGCCGTCTATGGAGCCTATACCAGATCCAGCGCCAGTCCAAGTCGGAGCCAATCCGGTCGCATCTGGCAACCAGGCGTCAGTTTGCTAAATGGATAAGGCCGTACGCACATTTTTATTTTAGAAAAGGGACTGTAGTGCGTTCTAAAGCGCCGGGCCTACTCGGACTACGGGGCAACCCCATGCGGCACTCCTAAATTGCGGAAATTCGTAAATACCAAGATTTAGAAGGCCTCGCTGTCCTTTAACCGCCAGATTTAGCGAATATTTTTCTAAGTCATTGGTTTTTGCTAAAGAACCACAGCAACTAGTCCGATACCTTTATTGGACCTTTTATGTGTGAGGAGATTCCATGGTACACCAACGCGTTCCGTCGACCGCCGTCATGCTTTTGCTCGCTGCCACCGTCACGGCGACCGTGACAGGCTGCAGCTCAAGTAACTTTGGTGCCTCGCCTGCCAGAAAGGTCGAGGTGAACGGCAAAGTTCAGACCGGCGGCGACACTCCTCCTGCAACCGCCAATGCGCCCGGCACCTCCTCCGACGCCTCATCCGACGCCGTCCAAATGGCAGCTCCAGACCATGGCGGCGGAACGGGCAACGGCAACGGAACGACAGGCGATGTCGCTGGTGGCCCAGGACTGTTGGGTGCAACCGAGGCCAGCTGCCTGCGTAAATCCGCCCTCTACAACGTCGTCATGGTCTTTGACGTTTCCGGCTCACAGGCGCAAACAGACCCGACCAAACTGCGCGTAAGCGGTGCCAAGGATTTTCTGACCAAACTCTCTAGCTTTGCGGATGCCAACCCGGCCAGCAAGTTTAACGTCTCTATCACCGGCTTTGCGTCGGACGCAACCTTTGGAGCGCACGGCTGGGAGGCGCTAAACAAAACAACTCTTGCGGATCTGACTCTAGATATCGACAAGGTTACCGCCAAAGAGTCCGCCGGCACACACTATCTCGCCGCACTCACTGCGACTGACCAACTCTTGGCAAAGATAAACGCCAGTGCCACCGACAAGACGACGCGAACCTTTGTCATCTTCATGACCGATGGCGAACCAAACGGCCCAGGGACCCTCATCCAGATCAATGCCGCGACGGCCGCGTTGACGACGACTCGGGGTGCGGCCATGATCATGCTTGGTACCGGGACGGGAGTATCGGCCAATGGGGAGAAAGTGCTTCAAGGCATGGCCTTACCCAACCCAGGGGTCGTCAATCCTAAACACGTCGGTCGTTATCACCGGGTGGCAACCGCGGAGCAAATGGCTAAGATCGGCGAAATCCTTACCGGCGACGTTGCCGCCTGCGAGTGATCAAACCTTAGTAAAGCTTTCGGCCATATGGTCAGGTGAGGGGGCGCTGACGTCGGTTCATCGGCTGAGGCCGATTCAGCAGCCGTCGCTCTGTAAAAAGGCCCCATCGTCCCCGATCTTACTCGTACCACCTAGCACCCAAATCCCTGCCGAATGAGCTTTAACGCCAAAGATCAGGCGACCATCGTGGACCGTTCGGCTACATCCGGACACGGCGTCGACGTAGGTCCCGTTGCGTACCGGCGCAACGGTAAATCCGGTACGCCTGTCAGCCGCTAAACCGACGACCACATAGCTGTCACTGCCCGCATCTTCGCGTACGTAAGAGATGCCCGAGCCAAACTCATGGACCTGACTCATCGCCCCTGTCTGCAACGCCGGGATGCGTTGACGGATGAGGTTTAGGCGTTGGATATGGCGATACATCGGGTGCATCCTACTCGCACGCTGCCCTTCAGGTGTGAGGTGCTCACCAAAATAGGCGCGTCCGGTTTGATCCAGGGTGTCATGCTCGCCGGCGATATCCTGCGGTGCTCCTTTCATGAATTCGATTTCTTCGCCGTAGTAAAGCGCTGGAATACCGCGAGCGGTCCAAAGCAGGTTGTACGCCACTGCGGCACGCCAGGATTCGGCACCGAAGCGATATTTGAAATCATTGTCGGGGCCGACATCGTGATTTTGAAAGAACGTCACCAGCTTAGTTGCATCGCCGTAGATCCAGTCATGGGCAAAGACGCCGCCTAAGCCGTCAAAATTGCCTTTGGTCAGGTTGTCGCGAAAGGTCGAAAAAAGGGCGAAATCAATCACCGAAAGTCCCGAATCGCCGCCGGAATGCGGGTCCTTTGCGTCATGACCGTTGCGAGTATACCACCACGGACGGATAGCAGACGGGCCGTTGTCGTTACCCTCTAGATCACCGTAGCCCAAGCCCTTGACCATGACCTCAGCAAAGACAAACAATCCTGGGCGGTGCTCTTGCCAGGTGTGCACGTAGGTGAGGAGTTCGTCGCGCTCGACGTGCTTGGCGGTGTCAAGGCGGATGGCATCAACACCCATGTTGAGGTAGCTAAGGATTGCAGAGTTAAGATAGGCCTTAACGATGGGTCGTTCGGTGGCAAGGTCCATGCAGTCGCCACTCAGGTGTTTGCGCTGTAGACTGTTCGGGTTTTCCCAATCACCGCCGGCCATATAGCCGTCGGGGTGGTACCACTGGGTCGGTAGATGCGCGACATCGGTGTTGAAGAAGCGGTTTGGATTCTGCTTAAATTGAGCCAAACTTAGACCCGTGGTTGGATCGATGAATGGCACGTCACCCGCGTCGTCCTGGTGCTGGCGCTCGCGAAACCAAGCTGGAGCCACCGGGTTGTCGTTGTCCTCGTGGTAGGGGGCCAGGTAATTGCCGAGATTCAGCGCGTAAGGTGCGGTGAAGGCAGCGTGGGCTGGTCGGAAATACTTGTGCGGGAGGCGGTCTATCCACACTTGATTGCGGATGCCGTAGTTGCTGGAGTGGTTGATGACAACGTCTTGAATCACCTTGAGACCGTTGGCATGCGCCGCATCAATCAAATCTTGGTAGGTCGCACCGGGAGATTCTAAACGAGGATCGACGCGCGTCCAGTCATAGGCATGATAGCCGTGGTAGTCAAGGCCACTACGGTTTTCCACCGGCGGCGAGATCCAGATCGCCGTAAAGCCTAGGTCCTTGATGTAGTCAAGGTGGTTTATGAGGCCCTTAAAGTCACCGCGCCACTGCGGATCACCCAGCTTGATGCGGTCGCGGTTGTAGAAGTTGTTGCTTGGATCCCCGTCGGCAAATCGGGCGGTCAAGACGAAGTAGATCGTCTCCCGGCGAAAGTCGATCGGCATCGCCGTATCCGCCATGGCCGTAAACGGCAACGATGCAAGACAGAAAACGGGTAGCAAGGACACAAGGGACAGTAGGCACCCTAGGGACCATGGCATCCAACGCGGCAGGGACATTTTAACATTGTGCGACACAACCATGGCGACCTCAGCAAGATTTGGGGGTCACCATACCATGCCCTACCAAACCAGGCGCCTAGTCGGTTGACTTGTACTTCGAATTTAGATATAAATTTTAAGTATGATTACAAGAAATTTGCGACTGTCTAGATTTATTGATAAAAATCAGAGCTTGCTGCTATTCGGCCCCCGCGGCACAGGCAAAACTAGGTTGCTTGAGGCGACCTTGCCGGAACATGCGCTGGTGATATCCCTCCTTGAATCAGAGAATTTCCAGCGCTACCTGGCAGAGCCCTCGCTGTTCTCTAGGGAAATCGTCAAGCGAATGATGTCGCAGCCAGCTCATAGGACGCTGGTAGTCGCCATCGATGAGGTGCAGAAGCTTCCGATACTGCTTGATGAAGTGCATTTTCTGATCGAAAAGTACAAGGGTCGTATTGTGTTCGTCCTAACCGGTTCCAGCGCTCGCAAGCTCAAGCGCTCGGGGGGCAATCTACTTGCCGCTAGAGCCTTGACGACCTACTTGCATCCGCTTTCCATCTTGGAAATTGAGTTAGACATCGACACGGTCTTGTCTATTGGCAGTTTGCCGGGTGTCTATCTCGATCAGGATTTTGCCAAGCATCGCCTGCGTTCCTATATTGGTACCTACATCAAGGAGGAAATCCAGGAAGAAGCCCTTGTGCGTAAGATTGATCGCTTCGCGCGCTTTTTGGACCTTGCAGGACAGCTCAACGGTGAGCCGATCAATCACTCAAAGCTGGCGCGCACATTAAAGACGACATCGAACACAGTTCAAGAGTATTTTTCGATATTGGTCGATACACTACTCTGCCACCGCCTTGATGGCTGGTCCGAATCGATTAAACGACAGTTGCTGCAAGCGCCCAAATATTATTGGTTTGATTGCGGTGTACTCAACGCGCTGAACGGCGAACTCGATGTCGATCTGAAGCGGTCATCGTTTCGTTATGGCCGGTTGTTTGAAACCTATCTTACCCAAGAGGTCATCCGGCATAACGATTACTTTGAACGCGGTTTTCGTTTTTTTTACTGGCGGGACAAGAACGGCCTGGAAGTCGATCTGATCGTCGCGCGTTCATCAGCCAGGCCGGTCGCGGCCGTAGAGATGAAGTCAGCTACGGATCCGCAGGATCATGATCTGGCAGGGCTCATTGCCTTCGGCGAAGACTACCCTACGGTGCCGCTCTTCTGCTTTTGTCACACGCCCAGAGCTTATGATTTGCCATCCGGAGTTCGCGTGCTCCCCTGGCGAGAGGGGTTGCGTGCTATTGGAAGTTTAAAGGTCGAATAGGTCTGCTTACAACCTGATCTTCGTGCATCTGTGGTTGACGACGAGTGATTTCCAGGTAAGGGCCGCCTCGATGAAGATCGATATCCGCCATGCTGACAACTCGGCCTGTCGATTTTATCAGCGGATGGGTGGACAGCTCATCGGCGAAAAGATGGAGGAGATCGGCGGCAAGTCCCTTAAGGAGCTTGCATACGGATGGGACGATTTACCGTCTCGCGTCACGTAGTACTATTCTCAACTTTCACACAACTGCTCGACCGACTGTAGCTTATCTGCGACAGCGCTCAGCAAACGACGACCGCGTTGATGCCCAACGATTGCCGAACTCTAAGCCGCGCATCGTATCTGGCACGAAGCTTGCTTAAGATGTTGCAACAGCGTCGAACGTGGCGCATGCATTATCCTGGAGGATTGCAACATGCTTTATTACGCATTGGTGTTTCTTGTGCTCGCCATCGTGGCTGGCGTGTTTGGCTTTGCCGGGATCGCTGGAGCTTCAGCGTGGATAGCTCAGGTCCTCTTTGCCGTGTTCCTGGTCGCCTTGATCGTGTCGGTTTTAGCTAATGCTTTGCGCGGCAAGCGGCCGATTTAAGTCGCTGTTTTTGCAATGGGTTGGGTTATGTTACCACTAGCGGAGGGTGCTTTATGAATTGGGAACAAATTGAAGGACAGTGGAAAGAAGTTAAAGGATTGGTTCGCGAGAAATGGGGCAAGATCACCGACGACGACTTGACGGCTATCGCTGGTAAAAAGGACCGACTGCTCGGCAAAATACAAACTCTCTACGGCCATAAAAAGGAAGCCGCCGAGGCGGAGCTGGATAAATTTATCGCGAATGTGAACATGAAACATTGATCTAGACTTTTTTGGGAGGTGCTCGGTCATGAAACTGTCAGCGTATTTACTGTTCGTAGCTGCGAGCTTCGGCTCATGGACTTCGGGTCCTGCCATGGCCGAGCCCTCCATGTCCGCTGCCGTTCAAGACGTACGGACCAAGGTGTATGAACTCTTTGGCAAGGACACCGCGACGGTGTCGTTTGAGTCTGGTAGGGCCAATATCAGCGAGGAGGAGCGCCGTAATCTCGCCGCAGTGGTTTCTGCGGTCAGGGCAGACGCCACCATCGCGTCGGCGGTTGTGGGCGCGTGGTCCGATAAGGATTTTCCGGGCAACAAAGGCCAGCAGCTGAGCACCTCCGAACGACGCCTGGCCGATGAACGGGTCGCAGCGGTCAAAGACCTGTTGATCAATCTAGGTGTGTCGTCCTTCGAGACCTACACTATGGCGGAAAGTGTCAGCTGGATGGGTCGTCTGTTTAATACCGACGACGCCAAGGTCAAAGGCGAGGGCCGCCTGGGTGATGCCAATGATCAGGTCGCGGCAGAGATCGGTAGGGTCCTGCGCGATAAAGGTGGGCCGGGCAAGGCTGTGGTGATCATTAGACGCGCTGGCACGCTGATGGCGCATTGATGCTAGTTGGCCGCTGGCCCTAGATAAGCCAGCGGCGACTGCGCATCTGCAGGATCGGTATAGACCTTCCAGGTGTTGGCGAACGACGACTGGAACGTGCGATGGGTCGTGGCCGAGCAGTAGAAGCTATCGACGGCATTGGCGTAGACCATATTGCCAAAGCGCACCGGGTCGGTGGCGAAGTGTTGCGCCATCTCTACGACCTTGGTGTTTCCAGCCGCCTTCATGTCCGCAAGGAAGCCGTTGGCGAGGCGATCGCGGGACGCCGCAAAGGCAGTCGCGTAGGTCTTCCACTCGGGCGTGGAAAGCGGCGCTGGCAGGTCCGGTGACTGCAGTCGCGTGATAAAGTACTCGGCTTGGACGTAGGCCAAAAGACGCAGCAGACTAAATCGAATAAGTTTCGGATCCGCGTCTAGCACTAGGCGCAGTGGTAAGCTGCTAGTCGGACCGATCCAGCAAGAAGGTACCTTCGCATTGGCCCCAAAGATCGCCCGTTCCGTCTTGGTGAACGGAGTGCTGGCGCAGGCTTCGCTGCCGCCACCGATGATGATCTGACCGTTCCCAACGACGAAGAACAGCTGCAGCAGGCCCTTCGGCACCACTGCGAGGGTGGTCAATACGGCGTCGCGTGCGGCGGTGTTGTTGGTCATATTGACGATGGCTTTGCTGGTCGAAAGCGCGGTGATGTAGTCTGGAAGCTTCGTTTGACTCGGTCGGTCTGCACCGCAAAGATTGGCGGTGTTGATGTCCGTGCTGCCAGTGGCCGCATCGTCGAGGGTTTGAATGCTTGACTCGGTGTGCGGTTTGCATTGCCATAGCAGCGTGCTGCCCACGGTGAGACAGGCGAGGTTGATCATCAGTGCTGTGCGGCTTTTCATCGGCGGCTTTCCTTTACTGGTGACTTTCATCGTCTGAATCACTTTGAATTCTCCTGTTGCAGCCATGGGACCCAAAGACACTAACGCATGGGGGTCGGTGTAAGCTGCTGTAGTGGCGTCACTGGAGTGCCACCTTGAGCTGCCGCCGTTCCGAATTGATTGGTCGAGCTTAAGCCGCCGCCAGATTGGGGCGTGACCGAGCTGCCGCCGGTCAGGAGCGGGATGAGGCCGGTGATGGCGCTCAGAATGGTACTGCCTGTAGAGCCGGCACCCATACCAGGGATCAGGCTGATCAACGGACTAAGTACACCTAGGCCTGCGGTGAGCATACTGCCTGTGTTGTTGCCACTCGTGTAAAGGCCCGGATCGGGGATTGAGGTGGGAATGCAGGTGGAAGTGGACTGAAGCGAGCCGATGCCGGTTCCGTTGTTGGTATTGCCGCCGTTGGTGCTAGCGACGCCGTTGGTGCTAGCGACGCCGTTGGTGCTAGCGACGCCGTTGGTGCTAGCGACGCCGTTGGTGCTAGCGACGCCGTTCGCCACCGTTCCCGCAGGTTGGCCAAACATGGGCGTGGTAGTCGGGCAGGTCGTCTGCGTCTGCGGCGCTGCGACTAGGGGCGTCGTGGCCGGAGGAAAGGTGGGCCCGGCCTGAACTCCCGATGTTGCTGCCTTTGGTGGTGGGTCTGGCTTTTTGGTATCGTCGCATCCAATGGCAGACAGCGCCGCTAGACCGAACCAAAGGCTGGCGACGATGGTGTTTCTTTGGCTTCGTCTGTTCATGCGGGTGTTGTCCTCGCGTGGGTCGGTGAAAGGGCGGAGCGAGAGCGCTGTCGTTGTATCGGTACGCGCGGGGCAAAACTTTAGCGCCTGCGGTGGGGACCGCAAAAAGCGTGGATCTTTGGGAGATTACCAGGTCCTTCGGCGACGATTTGGGCGGTTCGTGGGTGTGACATGTTGAAATCTCCAAGCGACTTTGTCCCCCCCTAATCTCCAAGCGACTTTGTCCCCCCCAGGATTAACCTAATCCCTCAACACCGCTCATGGATGGAGGGGGAGATGAAGCCAAAGGGGCACTTCATGTCAGTCAGGACTTTAGTTGAGCTAAAGATCATCGAGGACTTCCGCAGCGGTCGAACCACGAGGGCTAAAGCCGCTCTATTGCTCGGCATCACCGAGAAGTCGGTCAGCCGCAAGGCTAAGAGGCTGCGGGAGGAGGGCGCGACAGGTCTCAAGCACCGTAATCAAGGTAAAGCTCCTGCGAATCGTTCCTGCGAGAGCATCAGAACTCAGGCGATCGACCTTGCCATTACTAAATACTTCGATTTTAACATAGCTCATTGTTTCGACAAGCTTGTCGCAGAACATGGCCTCCTAGTCTGCTACGCGACCTTCCATGCGTGGTGCCGCAAGGCCGGCATAAAGCAGGGGAAACGACGGCGCCCAAGTAAAGCCCGTCTCCACCGCGAGCGCATGGCTAACGAAGGTCTTATGCTGCAAATGGATGGCTCACCTCATCGCTGGAACGGCAAGGATGAATGGTGCCTAATTGGACTGATTGATGACGCTACAAGCGATATGCCAGCCGCTCGATTTTTTCCAACTGAAACGACCTGGGGATGCATGAATACCCTACGCATGGTGATTGAACGCAAGGGCGTACCAGAAATTCTCTACACCGATGAAGCCGGGTGGGCAGGTGGCGGCGACAAACGCAGGTTTTTCTCACAGTTTGTCCGAGCATGTGAGGAGCTAGGCATTCGAGTCATTACGACCCCATCGCCCGAATCGAAAGGCCGTATTGAAAGGGCTTGGCGAACTATTCAAGGGCGCCTTGTTCCAGAGCTAAGGCTGAACGAGATTCACAGTATGATTGACGCTAACCGCTACCTCGATCAGGTTTTCCTGCCCAGCTACTGGAAAGAAAAACTCACCGTGACGGCACGGGATAGTACCTGCCGCTATCAACGCCTTCTGCCTCACCTGAATCTCGACAGGATTCTATGTATGAAACATTGGCGGCAGGTACGACGTGATCACACGGTGTCGTTTGAAGGGCGCAAATTCAAAATCCTAGCACCTCAGCTGGGCTCGCTGGCAGGAAAGGATGTTTCGGTCCACGTGGACGAGCAAGGCGCCATTACGTGGCTTTATGGGCACATTGTTCTGGAAGTTGCGGTGGTCAAAAGCCCGCAACGTCAATGGACCAGCGTGGCCAGCTAAAGACAACCCCCTCCTATGCCGAAAATTGGAGGGAGGGGACAAAGTCCCTTGGAAGTTAGCGGGACAAAGTCGATCATTCCTTACAAGTGACTGAGTGCCGCTTGACTGAGTGCCGCTCGACCAAAATTGCCCGGACTCGACGCGACCTAAATGCCACAGTGTCAAAAATTGAATCGAAGCCCGCCGACAGTCGCGATCTTTCGGTAGTAATAAGCTCCTGGTAGTTCTCCAGACTCCTCGATGCCGATGGAGGCTTCGGTGAAGGTCACGCCACCTTCGAGAACCAAGCGCCAGTAATCATTTTGATTGGCTCGTTGATGCGTAGCCTGTAGCACGCCGAGCTGCAGCCCGCCGCCAATCATGTAGTATTCGCCAAGAGGAGCAAAGCCGGCCACCGAGGTGAGAAATTCCGCCGTGCCAAAGCCGACTCGGGGATCATCGCCCAGTCGCCCTGGCCCGATCGGGCTAGGCTCGTAGCGAAATCCGCCAAGGAGGTTAATTCGTGGGGCGGCGCTCACAACGAGGCCGCCGCGAAAGGCGATGACGTCGCGCGCATCGACCGTTTCCTTCTTCAGATTAACCACTGAAATTGACTCTTGGTTTGGGTCACTGCGGGTGTAGCGTACCTCACCCATCACGGTGATCTTTGGGATGAGCTTTAGACGGACTCCAGCCAAAGCGCCACCAAACTGCCGCTGAACATTCAGCGCCGAGCTCACCGACTTTAATGCGTCGCCTGCACTACCGCCGTTGATCAATGGCGATGAAACGTCCAGCTGCACCTGGCGCATTTGCAAGGCCGTCGTCGCCATACCGAAGCTGACGCGGCCACCGGCCAATTGTACCCGCGCACCTATATTGGCATTGATCAGAGTCGCTGAACCATCGGCGTTAGCCAGCGTCGTACCCGTTTGCGACTCGGACAGCAACGCGCTGAATTTGACTGCGGTATAGTCAACGCCAAAGCCGAGTCCGAAGTTTTCGTTCAACCGATAGCCAAAGATGAGATTGCCTAGGCCCTGCAGCTGGGCCTTTATTTTCGCATCCAGGTAAAATGGCTGGCCGAGCAAAATCACCGGCAAATGCGGCTTGGAGACCGTAAAAGTGTAAGGAATCGGCGGCACGACAAATCCACCAATGCCGAGATTTGGCGTCACCTTAAGGATCAGACCAGGCTTCGCCAGTGGCAGGCTGAAATTATTGTTGTTGACGACAATCGGTTCAAGTCCAGGGTAGCGGGCCGAGATCTTTTCCTGCTTCATACCCTCTGCACTGCCAGAAAACCCGCTGTGCGCAATAAATCCAGCATTTGCCGGATTGTCCACCGCGGCCTCCGGTGAATCATAGGCCGCGGCAAAATCACCTAAGAGGGGCGTGGCCAACCCCGGAGTCGCGGCGACCCATGCGCCAGCGCAGAGCAGACGACCAATCAGCACCTCTAAGCGGCCAACTCGCCACCCTGATCTGCGTTTGCACACACCGATTCTCCACTGCAGGGACCGAACTTGGTGGGGAACGCCCCCGCCTGGTCGAGGCTTGGTGCATCAGGATTCATCGGCCATCTTATCATCGTGTATAAACATTTGCCATCTACCCCCCAGTGTCTGATCCTTGGTCGCTCAGAACGCAGCTAAGGACCGATAACAAGATCAGACTTTGTTGGCGTGGATCATGCATATTATCAAGGACAATACCCATGTCGTGGAGCTTAGCGCTCCGACCTCATAAAGGACCGACACCATGGCGTCCGGAACCCAGCTTAAATCTTTGCTTGCGCTAGGCATGCTCGTCAGCAGTGCCTGCAAGCTTACCCAGACGCAAGGCTCTTCGCTGTTGCTCGACGCCCAGGCGACATCACCTTTTTACCTGCCGAAGATGACCAATGCGGGTAATGATCTAGCAGCGATGCGAGCAGCCAGTGATCCAGACGCTAACCTCATGCAAACCATCGCCGACAGTTCGGTCGCCGTGTGGTATGTCGGCGGCGATGCCAACAGCGTTGGCGCCCGCGTCAAGCAACAAGCCGATGGCGCAAATGCGGCGGCAAAGACGGCGGTCATGGTGGCCTACAATATTCCCAACCGTGACTGCGGCAGTTTTTCTGCAGGGGGGGCTCAGGCTAGCACCTACCAGCAATGGATCGACGCCTTTGCCGCCGGCATCGGCTCAGCTAAGGCGATCATCATCCTCGAACCGGATGCGATGGCACAGACCGATTGCCTTAACGAAGCGCAGCGGACGGAGCGCTATTCCCTGCTCAGTGCCGCGGTCAAGCGACTGAAACAAGCCCCCAATGCCAGGGTTTATATCGACGCCGGCCATGCCAACTGGCTAGCCGCAGATGAGGCCGGAAAGCGCCTGCAAGCCTCGGGTGTGGCCGATGCGGACGGATTCTCCCTCAATGTATCGAACTTTATCGCCGACGACGTATCGATTACCTATGGGCAAAGGATCCGCGCCATCGTCGCCAAGAACTTCGTCATCGACAGCAGCCGCAATGGCAATGGACCGACATCAGGCAACGATTGGTGCAACCCAAGCGGCCGCGCCATTGGCCGCGCTCCGACGATGCCGACGCCCACGCCTGGTCTCGACGCCCTGATCTGGATCAAGCTCCCCGGCGAATCAGACGGCAGCTGTAACGGTGGACCTGCAGCCGGACAATTCAGCCGCTCGATAGCCCTAGAGCTGGCACGCAATGCTCACGGAAACCCAAACCAGCAGTCCCCCCTGCCGACGCAACAGGGCCCACAACCACCGCCAGCACCGCTACCATCCGCACCGTCCACCCCTGGATCGTCAGCGCCGTCGCCGTCTCAGTCCCCATCATCAGGACCATCACCAGCGCCGACGTCGGGCTCCTTGCTGGTAAGTCTCAAAGCCAAGTCGCAGTGGGACTATGGCTACTGCGCCGACGTGATCGTCACCAACCAAGGTCAAACAGCGATCAGCAACTGGTCCATCGTCTTAGTTAAAAATGGCGCGACCATCGATCAAGCGTGGAACCTCACCACACTCGATCAGGGCGCCACACTTTTAATCAAACCGTTGGCCGGACTAAACAGCGCCATCGCTCCGGGCCAGAGTTATTCCATGCAAGGATTTTGCACCAACCATTCGAAGCCGCAGGTCAACATCGTCACCGCCGGCTCGGTCAACTCGCAGTAGAAGATCACCGCATCAGCTGACGCATCAAGCGTAAGCGCTTTTTGTAGGGTGGATAGCGCAGCGGGAGATCAAACATAAGCGGCGATTTCAAAATCGACTTTAGGTGCGAAAAGGCCTGAAACCCTTGCTCACCGTGATAAGCGCCAATGCCACTGCTGCCAATGCCACCGAAGGGTAAGCCGGGCACTGCGAGATGGATCAAGACATTGTTGACGCAGCCGCCGCCAAACGGCAGCTCGTCGATGATCCGATCGCTGAACGCCGAACGCTTGCTGAACGCATAGCAAGCCAGAGGATTTGGTCGCTGTTTAGCCAGCGCTAGGCCTTCGTCTAGAGTGTCGAAGGTCAGGATTGGCAGCAGCGGTCCAAAGATCTCGTCCTCCATGATGCTGTCGTCCATCTTCACGTGATCGACGAGCGTCGGAGCAATATACAGGCGCGAACGGTCGCTTTGACCGCCGCAGACGATGCTGCCGCCTTTGAGCCGCAGCAGCCGGTCGAAATGGTGTTCGTTGATGATGCGCCCGTAGTCGGGGCTACCCATCGGATCGGTCCCGTAGAGTTCAGCGATTTGCTTCTTCATCGCGGTCACGAGGTCATTCTTCACCCCGCGATGGACGAGCAGGTAGTCAGGAGCGACACAGGTTTGACCCGCGTTGGTAAACTTGCCCCAAACGATCCGCCTGGCCGTGACATTCAGATCGATATCCTGATCGACAAAGCAAGGACTCTTGCCGCCCAGCTCCAAAGTCACCGGAGTCAGATGTTCGGCCGCAGCCCGCATCACAATGCGTCCGACCGGTATGCTGCCAGTAAAAAAGATATGATCAAACTGTTCTTTAAGCAGCTGCGTCGTCTCGGCAATGCCACCATGTATGACGGCGCAGAATTCGGGCGAGAAGGACCGACTGATCAGGAGTCCAATGAGGGCGCTGGTCTTTGGCGCCATCTCCGAAGGCTTCAGCACCGCACAATTGCCCGCCGCGATAGCGCCGATCAGAGGCCCAATCACCAGCTGGAAGGGATAGTTCCACGGTGAGATCAGCAGCACGACGCCCTTAGGCTGCGGATGGATTTTGCTCAGTGACGGTTGATGGACCAGTGGGGTCGATACTGGGCGCGGCCTGCTCCATCCGTGGATGTGCGCCAAGGCATGATTGATTTCCTCGTAGATCAGGCCGACTTCGGTGCCATAGGCCTCAAAGCCCGACTTACCGAGGTCCAGTCGCAGCGCCTCAAGAATCTCAGGCTCCAGCGCCTTGATGCCGTCTTTTAGCTTGTGCAGCTGCGCCACGCGAAAGTCGATGCTGCGCGTTTTACCGCTGGCAAAGTACTGGCGTTGACGCTGGATGATCGACTGGATGGCACTTAACGACATCGAATGCTCCTTGCTGCGGTAACCGGCGCGGAGGAAGTCCACCAAATCAGACTGGCGCACGCCTCGTCCACTTGTCAACCACCATACTCAGGGCGCCAGGTCTGGCAGCAAAAACGACGGCGGGAGGGTGTGCCGCAGCACCCCTCCCGCCAGGAAAGAACAAACTTAATGCAGATTACGGCGTGCAGGCGACGGTGCTGGTGCTGACCAAGCCGTTCAACGCTGCCAATAGAGCCGTGGAATTTTGCACACTGATGACGCTACCGCTGGAGGTCATGGACTGGGCTAAGGCTGGCTGTGTCGAAGTGCCGAGCAGGGCGGCGATGTAGTCGCCAAACGAGGCGTAGTTGGAGGTGTACCAGTGGTTGCCATTGGGCTTGCCGGTGCGCGGATCGACCGAGTAGGACGCCTCAAATGCCTGCATTTGCTTGGTATCGTCGGCGACGCTGGTTTCTGGAGCACCATTGTAGTCAAGCACGATCACGGTGACCCCTTGTTGCTTCAGCGCGTTGGCTTGCGCCAGAACAGCCGCTGGGTTGCGGTCCGTCGGTTGGCCATCGGACACCAGGATAGCGACATTACGGCGGCCATCGCTCGGCGCATTTTTGAAGGCATTGGTCGCAGCGGTCATGGCCGCACCGTAAGGCGTCGCGCCAGCTGGTGCGCGAGTAAACTTCATCAGGTCGGCAATGGTGCCGCGGCTCGCGCCGCTGATCTGCACCCAGCTCGCGGTCTGGTCGACGTAGCCAGCATATGGATCCGTGCTGCTGGGGAAGGAGCTGATATGGAGTTGCGAGGCGCCGAGCGCATCAGCGCTGTTGTCAGCGGCAAATTTTGCCAGAATATCGAAGGCCGACAGCACCGCGCTCTCGCGGTTAGTCTGGCCACCACAAACATAGGTCGTCTGGCCATTCGTCGTGCTCTGGGCGGTTCTGCTCGGGCAATCGGTGGTGGAATTGGAGCCGGAGTTATCGATCAAAAAGGCTAGCCGGGCACCGAGGCCATGATGACCTGGGGCACACACTGGACCTGAAGGGGTCTGCGAGGGCGGTGTGGTGACGATGGCCGGGGGCGGTGTGGTCGTCGGCGGCGTGGTCGTCGGTGGCGTGGTCGGGGTCGTGTCAGGACCAGAAGCCGGGGGATTGTTCGGCACGTTTGGCGTTGGGCCCGATGGTGGGTTTCCACCAGGAGTCTGAGATCCTGGATTTGATGCATTGGTCGTGCCCGGCGTGGTGTTTGGGACGTTGCCGGTAGGTCCAGCCGGATTGGCACCGGGTGGCGTGTCGATTGTATTTGGCGTCGGAACTGGCTCGGAAGAGCCGGTGGATTTGGTCGAGCCAGTAAACTGAGCTGTTTTACAGGCGCCGAGCAGAGTGGCGAGTAGAGCAGTGCAGATGATGGGGCGCAGGAGCGACATAGGGACACCTCAAAAGCAGGGGGGAAGGCAAGCAATCAGCAGGGAGAAGAGAAGCGGCTACTAAAAGCCTTACAACACTTATAGTCGATTCTATAGGCGACGTCAAGCTTTTTATATAAAAAAATTAAAACTATATCACTATATTGATATTATTATGCTTATTGGGATTTACGACTAGCCGCAGCGCTAAGCTCCTGCCAAAAACGCTGAAAGCCCTCCAAGCCGCCAGCCGCAAAGGCCTGTAGGGAGGCCGTACCGACGATCGCATATTCGGCGCGCCCGATCAGTTGCTTAACGTCGGCGCCGCTGCGCACGCCAAAGCCGACGGCGACGGGAAGTGATGTCAAGCTACGAATACGGCTGACAAAACCTTGAACTTGGCCAAGATCACTCGAGGCCCCGGTCACGCCGGCCCGCGCGACGGCATAGAGGAGGCCTTGCGCGCCCTGCACCAACTCTTCCAGGCGTGCCTGCGGTGCGTTAGGTGCAATGATCCGGATGTTGGCGAATGCCGCCGTCGCTCCAGCCGCTTCGAAAGGAGCGGCATGCTCCAGCGGCAGATCCGGTACGATGGCGCCCACCGCACCGTGAGCGACGGCTTCGGCGACAAAAGTGGCGTATCCGCGCTGATAGACGACGTTGAGATAGGACATAAAGACAAACGCCACCTGCGGATAAGCGGCGCTGACTTCGGCCATCAGCCGCAGGCTGGAGGCATAGCTCACGCCTTGCGCCAAGGCTTGGTGGTTGGCAGCAAGAAAGAACGGCCCGTCCGCCATCGGCTCCGAAAATGGGATCTGAATCTCGATGACGCTGGCACCGGCAGCCACCATCACTTGGATCATCTGGCGCACGGCAAGCGGCGACGGATAGTCGGCGATCACGTGCCCCATGAGGCCGATCGCGCCTTGCGGTTTAGCTCGACCAATCAAACTAGACATGGTGTACCTCTGCGCTCGTCTTTGCGGCCATCATCGCATCGGCCTTGTGGCGCAAAAAGCTCGCCCAAGAGTCGTCACCTAAGGCCGAAGCCATGGTGAAGATATCCTTGTCACCGCGCCCGGAGAGATTGATCAGCACCTGTTCGGTCGGTGCCAGTTGCGCAGCGGCGCGGATGGCACCGGCGACGGCGTGAGCCGATTCCAGCGCCGGTATGACGCCTTCAAATCGCATCAACAGCTTGACCGCAGCAACCACTTCGCTGTCACTTGCCCGCTCGATCGCCAGCTGGCCCTGCTGATGCAGGTGCGCGATGATCGGCGACACGCCGACGTAGTCGAGGCCCGCAGCCACCGAGTAGGTGTCCACCATTTGGCCTTCGCTGGTCTGCAAAAACAAGGTTTCGTAGCCCTGGGCGATGCCGCGTGTGCCTTGCCCACCGGCGATGCGAGCGGCGTGCTCACCGCTGGCGGGGCCGCGGCCACCGGCTTCGACCCCGATCAACCGCACCTGCGGGTCGCCAAGAAAGCCCTGATAGATGCCGAGTGCATTGGAACCACCGCCGACGCAAGCATAAACACGCGTTGGCAAGCGCCCGGTGAGGGCTAGCATCTGCGCCCTGGCTTCCGTGCCGGCAACGCTTTGCAGCCAGGCCACCAGCGCCGGAAAGGGGTGCGGACCGCAGGCTGTTCCAAGTAGGTAGTGCGTGTCTTCGTGACGCGTCGCCCAATCGCGCAGGGCCTCGTTGATGGCGTCCTTCAGCGTTCGAGCACCCGCCTCGACAGCGACCACCTTGGTCCCCATCTGCTCCATCCAAAAGACGTTGGGGCGCTGCCGCTCGACGTCTTCAGCACCCATATAGACGACCGCCTCCATGCCGAAGCGGGCGGCGATGGTGGCCGTGGCGATGCCATGTTGGCCAGCGCCGGTCTCGGCGATCAAGCGCCGCTTACCAAGACGCCGAGCAATCAAGGCCTGACCGATCGCATTATTGACCTTGTGCGCACCGGTCTGACCGAGGTCCTCGCGCTTTAAAAACAACTGCGCGCCGCCGAGGTGCTGGCTCAAGCGTGGTAATGGCGTCACCGGCGTCGGCCTGCCGCTAAACAACGCGAGCTCGCGCATGTACTCGGCCCAAAATTCTGGATCGCTCCGGGCCGTGGCGAAGGCCTGATCTAGCTGCTGCAGATTCGGCCGCAGGATCTCTGGGACGTAGGCACCGCCAAAGCTACCGAAGTAGCCGCGGCTGTCCGGCAACAGCGGCGTCGCTGGTGCCGCAGCCAACACCCCCATGACGTTCGACAATCCCTGAACTGGCATCAAAATAATCCCCGGTGGACGGTGACTAACCAGCAGTCTCACTGGTTAGAGTATTGGGGGGATAGGTCGCGATGAGCAGAATATCTTCGTCTAGGGCTTACAGCCTAGGTCAGTAGCTGGGAGCAGGGGTTTTGCCGCCGATGCTGCCAGTGTCGCCTTCGAAGTTGGACGTAAAAGAGTAGCTGTTGACGGTCCCGTCGGGGTTCCAATAGAACTTCAACTCTTTTTGGTGGCTCGCGCCGATCAACCGATAACGGTAATAACCATAGGTCCAGGTCGGTTGCCCGCCGGAGTTGCCGACCGCATACGGCTCCTTGAGCACCATCTGCACATCGTTTTGCGTCGTCTTCTTTTCTTTGATCCAAGCCGTGTCGGAGCGGAAATCCCGCCCTTCGGTCACACAACCAGCCAGCATACCAACGCTACCCAGCACCACTATCGAACGCTTGATCGACTGCATCGACTTCATGTTTAGGGCCTCCTTTGCCATCTCGACGTCTACCCTTGAGGTTCTACCACACCACGTCAACGAAGATCGAGAGAGTTGCAGACAATCGCCGTAAAGTTGCCGCTGACCCAGTTGGTATCGGAAAAGCGCCCAAACAGCTTGCCGACGACTTTATCCGGAGTGATCTTGAGCAGCTTAATCTTGCCTTTTTTCGCGCTTTTCGCCACCTGGTCGCCAGCTTTGTCGTCGTACTGGAAGACCAGATTGCGCTGGGTACCCGCCTTGATCTTGACCTGCTTGGTCTGTTGCGGCGCAGCCACCATGACGCTGCGATGGTCGCTGGCATCATCCTGCGATTTCGGACACTTATCTTTTGGAATATAGGGTAAAAAGACGAATACAACGTCATCTTCGTTCGGTGTCTTGATGGTCGGATCGGTATAGGCATGCTTGTACAACCAGTCGCGGCCGTCGATCTGTCCGCTTAAGTCGGCTTCGATATAATCAGTCGCCACGCTTTTGGCATTGGTACAGCCAGCAAGACCGATGAAGATCACCAAGCACCATCGGTTTATGGACATAAGATAAACCACCGTATTTTATTAAAATTTATTAAAATAGTTTTAATATTTTTAAATTTATATTAAAACATGTCGGTGTGCGCTTGACTCACCTACCACCCACTCGGGAGATGCCTAACCATGCATTCACCAAACCACGGATCTGCGGTCACCTTAAAGCTTACTCCATCTCAGCATCAATGGGTTGAGCAAGCCGCCCGTGAATGGGCTGATCTGCAAGGGCATAGCATTGGCCGCGACGCAGTTCTGCTCAAGCTTATGGAGCTCGGCTTGCCGTTGTTTCAAGCCGAGCTCAAGCAGAAGCAAGCGCTCGCTGCGGCCAAGTCCAAGTCGCGCGGCAAAATCAGGGTGGATTCAGATCGGCCACGGACGCTGAAGATTGTGCCGTTGGCCTAAAGGCTTTGGTCAGATTGGTTTGGAGAGTTTTAGCACAAGAGAAAGGCCAAAAGCCAAAGGCTAAAAGGCTGAGTGCAAAGCTCGGCCAGCCGCTGCTACTGGCGAATTTGGCTCGGTATGGTCAAAAAAAGGCTCCCTTGCGGGAGCCTTTTTGCGTTTCTAGGTGGTCAGCAGTCAGAGCTGACCGAGTTTAGGTCGCGTTGACTTCGGTCGGTGCATCGACGTTGCGCGGCACCGCTTTCGTTGGAATACGCTCGCCGCTGCGGAGAATATCCTGGAGCTGGAAGCCGATCAGCGACTTCGGCACCCAGAACAGCGCGGCCAGCTCCGAGATGATGTTGCGACGGCTGTCGAGCTTGGCCATCTCAGCCTGGAGTAAGGCTTTGGGCACGAGCAGGCTGGCGGTAAACAGCATTTCCTCGAATTCAACCAGCGCCGGATTGGCCTCACCAAGCTCAGGGAAGCGACCGCGCTCACCTTCGAAGACGATGCGCGCTAGGTCCTTAGTCATTCCCATCCGGGTTGGCGCTTTGAGATCGCCTTTGCGGAAGTGAATCATATATTGACCAGGCTTGACGCGAAGAATGCGGCTGAGCTTGTCGAGCATATCGCTTGGCTGCGCCGTCACGAAGGCGAAGAAGCGCATGACCTCGGGAATGTACAGTGGCGGCGTGGCGAACTCAGCCTGGGCATGCAGCTGCGCGACGAACGCCTCGACGCGCTGGCGAGCCTTTTGCACTTCATCCGCGGCCACAGCATTGGCTGTTTGCAACGTCGTGCGAAAGCTGTTCGACTCTTGCCATTCGTAGTAGGCCTCGTCGAGGTTGACCGCGCCGCTGGCCAGGTCATGCACCAACGCGGTTTCGACCTGCAGCGCCTCAGCCAGTTTGGCCAGCGAGAAGACCGAGCGTACGTTCTTTTCGCCGCGCTTCCAATGGCTGCAATCGGAGGGATTGAAGTCAAGGATGGAACCGACGTCCTGATCGTGCACCCGGGTGGAGCCGCGTTGGCTCATCAACACCTTCTGGCAGAATTTAAACAGTTGCACAGAATTTGGAAACTTCACGGCTCCCGAGCGTTTCATCGCCCCTCCTCAAACGTCACGGCTATAACGCAGGTTCCAAGAAACTTTATCGATGGCTTTGGCTTACTAAAAATATACCTACCCGCGCTTACCAGTGTCAAGGAGGCTGCTCAAATAGTAGCCTCACCTACCCTCTTACGGTCCGACGCAGCGGAGTTGGACGAAGTCCCAAGAGCGTCTCACCGCAGGTGCGACCGACTAACATCCTAAAGAAAAGTGCGTAAACAAGAAATAATGCATAAACAGCTGCAAGCGAGATCATGGGATTTAAGCTAAGCAACCATTGCACGGGCCTTCCAGCCAACCAGCTAGCACTATCGCCGCGCCAAGCATGCGCGGCAAAAGCAAGGGCCAAAGAGCCAAACAGAGCTAGGGCCACAAACAGCAAATCGAGGCTCCAGGCCAGGACCAGACGACCTAGGCCGGCCTCTCTGAGCGGCTGCGCCGCCTGGCCACCCACCCCACCCGCAGCTCGGCTGCGCGCCGCCTGTAGCAACGGACTGGACGGTCTGTGCGTGGACACAGCAGGGGCTGGTTGACCGGAAGTCATCGCCACCGCGCTTGGCTGTGTCGCTGGCGTGGCCAGGCCCTGGCTTGGCGGCCCGGACAGAGGCCGGCTTTTATGCAGTCCGGCCGGGCGCACCTGGCCAAGCCCAAGACCCGGAGACAAGGCCTTAAATTCAAGTTTATCGATCGCTTGGATGAGGGCCTTCAGGTCGGCGCTACGCGCCACAGGCATCGCCTGACCCATTGCCTGATCCATCGCCTGACCCGTCGCCTGACCCGCCTTGTGATCTATCGCCTGATCCATGGGTAGCCCTCCGCTGGACGCCATCTCCTGGATTATATAGGCGTGGCCTTGCGTGGCACAACCAGACGACCAAACAAACTCAAACGCATCTAGCGACGGTCAGGACGCCTGTCCTAGCAACTAGGGGCGCCGCTTCAAACTGGTGCCACTTGGTGCGTCATGGATATCATACCCGTGGCGGGCGATCTCATCTCTGAGTTGATCGGCGCGCTGCCACTGCTTGGCGCTGCGGGCTTGATTGCGCTCGTCCAGTAAAGCCAGCAGAGCCGCCGGAGGTGGCGTTTCGACAAGACTAGGTGCTGGCGACAACAAACCTAAACCAAGCACTTGATCGACTTCGGCCGCCAGGTCCACCTGCTCCGCCGGCGACAACTGCTGATCTTCAAGAAGTCCGAATAAACTCGCCAAAGCTTGCGGCGCATTGAGGTCTGCGGTCAGTGCGGCATGGATCTGCCGGCGATATTTGTCGCCGCCTTGGCTAAGCACGACGGCCTGCTGATGCCCACCCGCCGCTTGCAAGGCCTTTTGCGCCAGATGCCTCAAGCGTTCGTAGCCGCGCACTGCGCCGGCCATGTTTTCATCAGTAAATTTTAATTGCTTACGATAATGACATTGCAAGACCAACAAACGAAAAGCCAGCGGTGGGATGCCTTGATCCGCGAGTGACTGCACCGTCAGGGTCTTGCCCGCCGACTTGCTCATCTTGGCCTCGTCACCGATTACCAGGAATTCCCCGTGCATCCAGTAACGGACAAAGGGCGACTTGCCAGTGGCACCTTCGCTCTGGGCGATCTCGTTGGTGTGGTGGATCGGAATGTGATCAACGCCACCGGTATGGATGTCAAACTGATCGCCAAGCAGCTTGGTCGCCATCGCACTACACTCGATATGCCAGCCAGGAAAGCCGCGCCCCCACGGGGCATCCCACTCCATGCAGCGGTGCTCAGTCGGCTTGGACAGCTTCCACAAGGCAAAGTCGGTCTTCTGCCGCTTGCCACCCATGTCGACGCGGTGGCCCTCCTGCAGCCCCTCGACGTCGAGGCGACCGAGCTGGGTATAGGTCGGAAAGCGGCTGGTGTCGTAATAAACGCCGTCTTCGGTCGTGTAGGCGAAGCCTTTGTCGGCTAAGGCCTGCACCATGGCGATCTGCTCGGGAATATAGTCGGTGGCCTTGCAGACGATGGTGGGCCGCTCGATGTTCAACATCGCCGTGTGAGCGAAGAATGCTTCAGTATACTTTTTAGCCACGGCCCACGCATCGAGGCCTTCGCGGCGCGACCCTAGCTCAAGCTTGTCCTCGCCCTCGTCGCCGTCGCCGGTCAGATGGCCGACATCGGTGATGTTCATGACGTGCTTGACGTCGTAGCCAAACAGCTCGAAGGTCCGCCGCAACACGTCGGCGAAGATATAGGCCCGCATATTGCCAATATGGGCGTAGGAATAGACGGTGGGCCCGCAGGTGTAGATGCCGACATGACCGGCTTTGAGCGGCCGAAAATCTTCCACCGAGCGACTCAGGGTGTTAAACAAACGCATCACTTCCGGCACAACAACACTCCGCGGCAAGGTCTCTGGGCATCGGCTGATATCGCTTTTATAGCATCAATGTCAGGTCGGCGAAACCTTTGTACTGGCCGAGGATCCGCCGCTGCGGCTCGGTCGCGCCTCATCGTAAAGCGTCTGGACGCTGCGGCGGCGTTCTGGATCCTGGTTCGTGGCCGCGGTCTTTTGATCGTCGACCATGCCGCGAAGGGTCTTGATTGCCGCGTCGAATTCCGCCTCGGGCAGCTTGAGCAGGCGCTCGCGCAGAGCCAGCAGCTCGCCGCTGCGCCGCGACTGGCCAAAGGCATCCATCGAGTCGCGTTCCACGGCATCAAAATAAAAGCAGACATCGGCTAACTTGATGGCTTTGGTTTTGTGGTTGGCATAGCTCATAGAAGGTGCTTCGGCTAAAGTGATCATCAGCTTTAGCCGCGAAACGTTTAGAAAAGTCGCAAGCAACGCAATGATTCGTGTATTTTCAGGCAGTTAAAGTCGCAGCGGGGCTTTGCTGCATAAACCCTGCCCTCCAGCCTTCCCGCCCTCCCAGTTTTTGGGCAACGGCCTTGTTCCGCGCAACTGGGAGGGCGGGAAGGCTGGAGGGCAGGGTTTATGCAACAGAGCCTCGCAGCAGCAGGCCACAGATTGTGCAGAAGGACGAATACCTTGACCGCTCTAGCAAAGACCCTGGTCATCACGAATATCGGTGAACTGGTGACGATGCTGCCGCTCGCCCTGAGCAAGCGGTGTACCGGGATCTCCGAGTCCGACCTTGGCAGGCTCGGACCACACGCCTGGCTAGCGATTCAAGACGGGCGTATCGACGCCGTGGGCACCGACCCGCTACCGGCGACATACCAAGGCTGGAGCAAGCTCGACGCCCATGGTCAACTGGTGCTACCAGGCCTGGTCGATAGTCATACCCATGCGCTGTTTGCTGGCTCGCGTGCCGCCGAGTTCTGGCTGCGCGCAGCGGGCGCCAGCTACCAAGACATCGCCCAGTCGGGTGGCGGCATCCGCGCGACCATGGCGGCGACGCGCAGCGCCAGCTTGGAGACCCTGGAGCGACTGCTCGACCTGCGCCTGGAACGCATGCTGCGCCATGGCGTCACCACCGTCGAGGTCAAATCGGGCTACGGCCTGTCGGTGCCCGAAGAACTCCGCCTGCTGCGCCTCCTGAGTGCCGCCAAGCAGCGAACGCCCCAGACCCTCAGGATCACCTGCTTAGCCCTCCACGCGCCGTCCCCTGAGCATAGCAGTCGGCAGTCCTATGTCGACGCCTGCAGACAGGAGCTGCTGCCGATGATCGCTGCGGCAGGCCTCGCCTCGAGCGTCGATGCCTTTATCGACGACGGCTACTTCTCGACCGCCGAAGTCGATGGCTATATGCGTGCCGCTAAGGATCTGGGCCTAGGCCTGCGCCTCCACGCCGATGAATTCACCGACGCTGGGGCCGCCGCGGCAGCAGCGGCATGGGGAGCGCACAGCGCCGATCACCTCCAGTGTGCGACGCCCGCTGCCATCGCCCGTATGGCTGCGGCGGGAGTCACCGCCACGATCCTCCCGGGGACCTCGCTGTACACGCGGATCCCCTTCACCGACGCCAGGTCCTTTGCCGACCACGGCGTGGCCGTGGCGATCGCCAGCGACTACAATCCGGGTTCGTGCGCCATCACCAACCTGCCGCTGCTGGCCACGGTCGCCTGCATGCAAAACCGCCTGCGTCCGGCCGAGGCTATCGCCGCCGTGACCTATGTCCCAGCGTGCTCCTTGGATCTTGGCCACCGCAAAGGAGCCTTAGCTCCAGGATTTGATGCCGATCTGCTCGTCTTTGACCTGCCAGATGCGGCGTCCTGGTTAGCCGCCGCCGGCGAACTGCAACCGGCCTGGGTCCTGGCAGCAGGCCAAGTGGTCAGCGGGCCCGCACTTCCTTGATGGTGTATTCGATCGGCCCCTTTGGCGCCCGCACCTCGATCAGATCACCCTCACGCTTGCCTAAAAGCGCCCGGGCAATCGGCGAACTCATCGAGATCAAGCCGCGCTCGAGGTCGGCCTCAAGCTCGCCGACGATGCGGTAGGTTTTGTCTTCGCCGGTGTCCTCGTCGCTGACGGTGACAAAGGTGCCGAACTTCACCTTACTCAAATCCTCATGCTCACCGAACTCGATCACCTGCGCCCGCGACAGCTTATCATCGAGGTCGGCGATGCGGCCTTCGATGAAGCTCTGCTTTTCCTTTGCCGCATGATACTCGGCGTTTTCCGACAAATCGCCATGCGCGCGGGCATCGGAGATCTCGCGGATGATCTTCGGGCGCTCCGCCGACTTCAGATGATCGAGCTCTTCTTTGAGACGGGAGTAGCCTTCGCGCGTGAACGGCACGGTTTGAATCGCCATGGGACCTGTCCTATTCTTACGCTAAGCGCTTAGCGTCTCAACTCCCAGCCAATCAGAGGTTATGGGTCGCTGAGAACGCGAATGAGTACTGCTGGGACTTCACGTCCTGGACTTTGTCATCGCCCAACTTCTCCGCTTTACCGGTGCCTTGCTGCACGGTCACCCCAGCGGAGATCTGACTGTTCGGCTGTACCCAGGCAATAAACAGGCTTCCCCCGTAATAGTCAATATGATCAGGCTGACCACAATACTTTTTATAGTAATCGAGGTTAGAACAGGTCTGCCCTGCAGCCGCGTTATGGGTGCCCGTGGCCACCTTTGGCCGGGCGTCATTATTGGTAAAAACACCGACGCGCAGCGGCAGGGAGGGGGTGATAAAGTATTCGCTGCCGAGGGCAAAGTTGGTGACGGCCTCCTTGGCATAGGGGGCTCGGACCTTCACCGGGTCGATGCTGGTGTCGGCGTCGGTCACGGCGCCGATATACATGACGTCAAAGGCCAGAAGTAGCCGCGTGTTGGCGAACCATGCGAGACCCAACCTGGACTCAAAAGGTGCTGATCCGACTGGCTTTTTTGACTTCACCGTAGCGATGTTGACGGTGTTGGACACCGGGCTCTTGACGGTTGTGCTGGCACCATTGGTGTTCTGGGCATCGGTGGCGTAGGTCTGGGTGACCTCACTGGTCGACTCCAAGGACTGGGTGGCGATCATGGTCTTCTTAAGCGTCAAGCCAACCGTGAAGCCCAGCGGCAAAGCCGCCTGAGCCCCAAACACCGGCTGCACCCCGTACACCGACAGATGCTGGCGAACGTTGCTGGACAAGGTGCTCCATCCTGGCACCGTGGTGTTGTTGGACCCTGCCAGACTGACCGACTGCTTGGCAAACTGGAACTCCTGCACCAGTTCGTCGGCGTTGTGGTAGGTCAAGCCGAAGCCGAAGCCAAGGTTGGGTAGCGGCCGGTAGCCGACCGCGGCTCCAGCGTAGTAGGTGCCAGCCCGTGCGTTGGAGGTTCGGTGGTAGCGATCGATCTTGGTGGTGCTGATCTGCTTGCCTTCGATGGTTGTATCCTGATCCTTCAAGTCGCCGTCGACGTAGAACACGCCAAAGGCCACGCTGAGACCTTCGACATAGCGATCGAGTTTTTGCAGACCGCCAAAAAACGGCGTCAAGGAGCCGGAGCTGCTCTCGGAGAAGTCGGTCGTGCCGAGGGTCTGCTTATAGGTCGTCGTCTTGTCGTAGAAGGCGTTGGCCGACCCTTGGATGTCGTTGGACAGTGCGAAGGCCAGGCCACCAGGATTGTAGTACAGACCCGAAGCATCGTCGGCCACGCCGCCAAAGGCCCCCCCCATCCCTACGGCGCGGGTCCCGACCAGCACGTTGTTGTAATGGAACTGATCGGCGAGCGCGTGTCCACCCCAGGACATCGACACGTGAACGAGGACGATCAGGCCACTCAAGCGCAGACCATTATTTAGGAGCTTCAAACCACCACCCGTCATCGCTTCTCCTCTCATTCGAGAATGCTCCCCTGGTAGCCTATCTGTTGATAGCTGATCCGTTGACACTCAGGTCAGGCCCTGATCGCTCATTCACGCTCGAATTTTGGAAAGGCCTTTTTCACCTTGGTGAAGCGTTCCTCACCGCTGGCGCCGATGATGTCTTCGGCCTTCATGGTCTTGAGTAGCTCGGCGATGTGCTTGCGGCGATCAGCCATCGCGGGATGGGTCTTCTCGAGATTTTTCACTTTTTTATCGCTCTGGTCTTCGAGCCGCTTTAGGTAGGTGAGCAGAGCTTTTGGCTCATAGCCAGCGCGAATGGCATAGCGAACGCCTTCTTGATCGGCTTCGAATTCGACGCTCTTGTCGAGGCCTTTACCGGTCATCAAGTTCATCCCGGCTTGGGCGGCTGCGAGGACGTTGAGGCCGATACCGCCTTTACCGGTCAGGTATTCAGCCAAGCGCGAACCAGTGGATGAGGTGTCCGGCTCCGGCCGCGCGCGTGGCACTAGGGCATCTTGCATCGGACCACCGACGGTCTTGGACTTGGCCGCGTCCTCTAGTTCCTTTTCCTTCATCTTCTTCAAGGCATCATACATATGCCGTTTGCCGACATGCGCGACTTCGTGGCCGAGGATACTCGCTAGTTCTGCTTCGTTCTTGGCGTTGCGCAACGCCCCCATGGTGATCAGGATGTAGCCGCCTGGGCAGGCAAAGGCGTTGACCGACTCGTGCTTCAGGATAGCAAACATATAACGCCGCTCGGGAGCGTCACTGTAGCTGGCCACGTAATTGCCGACTTGGTTGACGTAGCCGAGGACTTTTTCATCCTCGATGATGCCGTAGTATCCGAGTAAACGGCCAGCCATGTTGCGACCGACCTCGATCTCTTGGCGGTAGTCATCCAAAGCCTTCTGCTGCTCAGCACTAAGCTTTGGGCCGGCCGGCTCGGTAGGTTGTTGTGCCTTTGGGGTACAAGCCAACGTCACGCCAACTAGGGCCAACAAAAGGGCCACATGCCGAGGGTGGAACCACATCTGGGAGTGCTCCTCATCTCACATCTAACCAAAAAGGATCAGTCCCTTTAGGTTAAAGGAATGAAGGGGCATGAGCAACCGGAGGCGCAAAGTTTGCCGGGCCGAGCGGGTCCCAAGACAAAGCTGCCGCCCGGACTCAGTCAGAACTCGCTTTGCGGCTGACTTCATTCAGGACCTGATCACCCAAAGCCGTGACCTTCTTGTCGTTGACCCGAATATCTTCCATCTGATAAACAGCACGAAGATTAGGTCGAACATTTGACGCATTACCAACATTGTCGTCGTCGGCAAGTCCACGCACGCCCATGACTGCGGAACGAGCCCGAGCGTCCTTGCCATCGCTCTCGCTGCGACCTTCCTTGGCGATGGTTTTAATCGCCTTGGCCAGCCCGGCGTCGGTATCGGCCTTGTGCTTCACGGCCAGGACGGAAACAAATCCCGGTTTGCCACCGACGGTCACCTGCCAGAACATCCCCTTGCGCTCACCGACCGGAACCGATTGGCCGGACTTCAGGCTGCCAACGACGGCGCTCTTGTTGGTGGCGTCCTGATAGACCTCGACCCCGTCCTTCTTGGCTTCCACCTCTGCTGCTAGCAGCGGTGTGCTGAAGGCCAAGGCGACCATGGCCAAGAAGGCGAAAAACGCAGGACTAGGTAAGCGATGGATCATGTTCATACCGGTTCTCCTTAGAAACAGAGCGCGAACCCCTTTGCCAGGTTGTCCCCGTTGTCTATACAGCCCACTTCGGTCAAGACCACCAAAAGCTTTAGCTTATCCTGAAATTCTCAAGCGATAATAGTGCCTTTTACCCTTTTTAACCAAACACCCTGCGGCGCTGGCAAAAGCCTGAGGCGTCAATACGATTCCCATATCTTCCACCTTTTCGCCGTTGATGGCTAGCCCACCCTGCTCGATCAACCGCCTCCCCTCAGCCTTTGACGGCACGATCTTGGCGGCCAGCAATAAGTCTAACACGTTCATGCCAGCGCCAAAGACCGCTGCCGCAATAAGCACCTCGGGTTCGCTGCCACCGCTGCCACCACCGTCCTGACTAAACAGTTTTTCTGCGCTAGCGCGAGCTGCCGCCGCCGCTTCCGCCCCGTGCAGCATCGCCGTCACCTCGTAAGCCAAGATCTTTTTCGCCTCATTGATCTCAGCGCCGCCTAGTGCCGCCAGGCGGCGCACTTCGACCATCGGCAGCTCGGTATAGAAGGCCAGGCACTTACCAACCATGGCATCCTCGACGTTGCGCCAGAACTGGAAGAACTCATAGGGCGAGGTCAGCGCCGGATCGAGCCATACGGCACCCTTTTCGGTCTTGCCCATCTTACGGCCGTCGCTGTTTTCGAGCAGTGGGGTCGTGATGCAAAAAGCCTGCTTGCGGGTGAAGCGTCGCACCAGCTCCATCCCCGCCAGGATATTGCTCCATTGATCATCGCCGCCCATCTGCAGGGTGCAGGACTCGGTTTTAAACAGGTGCAAGAAGTCATAGCTTTGCAGGATCATATAGTTAAATTCAAGAAAGGACAGACCCTTTTCCAACCGCTGCTTAAAGCATTCCGCCGTCAACATGCGGTTGACGCTAAAGTGCGGCCCGATTTCGCACAGCAGGTTTAGGTAATTGAGCGGTCCCAGCCAATCGTGGTTGTTGACCATGATGGCCTTTGCCGGTGAGGAGAAGTCGATGTAGGTCGATAGTTGCGATTTGAGTCCCTGCATATTGCTGGCGATCGTCGTGGCTGTGAGCACCTGGCGCATCTCGCTCTTGCCAGTCGGATCACCGATCATCGCGGTCCCGCCGCCGACTACCGCGATCACCCGGTGTCCCGCGTCCTGCCAGCGCTTTAGGTTGATCACGTGCATCAAGTGGCCGACATGCAAACTCGGCGCCGTCGGGTCAAAGCCGATGTACGCGGTCCGCGGCGCCTCGGCCAGATGCTGCGTCAGCTCCTCTTCATGGGTGATCTGCGCGATCAGGCCGCGCTCTTTCATCGTTTCAATAAATCCCATGCTTGGACTATCCTTTGGAGAAGCATCCCAAAACAGCTACCGAGAGGTGGCATCCTATCCCAAACCTACTGAGAGGCTCATCACCTTGCAAGCACCTAGTCGCCCTCTATGGACCCAATGCGGCGCACCGATCCTACTGATCGGCCCAGCCTACGCCGGGAAATCCGAACTCGCGATGCAGGCCCTCAGGCCGGATCTGGCTGCCGTCGTGCTCGGCAGCGCCCCACCCGAGGAGCCAGCCTTCTCGTCGCGCTTGGCGCAACTGCAATCGCTGCGACCACCGTCCTGGGAGACGATCCATGCCGGCAAGCACTTGGTCCAGGCCGCGACGGAAGCGGCGCAGGCCAACAAGGGCGGGCAGATCCTGATCGACGCGGTCAATCAGTGGCTGGCTGTGGTCCTCCTTGGCGATCCGGAGTCGTCGCACAGTGAAGCGGTGCGGGCGGCCTGGTTGGACGACCAAATCACCGCACTGATCCGCGTCCTCGGCGCATTTCCCCAGACCCGCTTCGTCCTGGTCTCGGCTGAGGTTGGTGCCAGCCCAGCTCCTGCACGCTTGCCTGAGCGCCTTTACCGTCAGTATGTGGGAGTCACCAACCAACGCCTGGCGGCGGTGGCGCAAACCGTGGTGAGCGTTCAAGCCGGCATCGGCACGGTGATTAAAGGATGACGCCTGGCGGGTGGTCGCATAAAATCAAATCCGTAGTCGAGACATGCTGACGTTCCTGGAGGTTGACGATGCTCTTAAAGATGCTCCGTTTAGTCGCTGTGCCCCTCATTCTGCTGCATGCCGGCTCGGCATTCGCACTCATCGACGTCGAGGCCCTAGCGGGCAAGCGCTGGTACAAACTCGGTGTTAGCCCCTCACAACAGGTGAGCGCCACCGAGGTCGCCCTCGCCGCCCACGTCGACCCGATCCCTTTGATCCCGGTGTCCTTTGGCGTGCGGGCCTCATCGGCCGCGCTCAACGTCAATGATCTCAAGTCGTATTATGGGGCCGCTTCCATCAGTAGCGCACTGATGGTCGAGGCCGGCCTCGACGTCATGGTATGGGTCCCCCTGGTTCCCATCATCACCCCTTACGCGCGCTTGAACATCCCCGTGTATGGCATCTGGCACGTTGGCGGCACCGCCGCCAATGGCAACCCGACCCCCACCGATTTCACCCACAACGGTAAGGTGAGCGGCGTCCAAGGCAGCATCGGCTTTAAATACTCACCGCTGCCCTTGATCAGCGTCCTCTTCGAGGTCAACCGCGCCGCGGAGACCTGGAAGGAAAGCGAGGCCAAGGTGGGTGGGCAAGGTGTCAGCGTCGATAGCAAATCCCATGCGTTAAACTCCAACGCAGTGTTTTTAGGCGTAGAAGTCGGCCTCTAAGCGACAGGGTGGGTGACGACCTGGGCCTTTGGACTTGATCCCTAGGCCACAATCTCGATACAAAAAGGACCCAAGTCCCTTTGTTCGAGGCACCCTTTGTCCATTCAACGCCCCGAGAGTGAAGCGAAGATCGCTGCGATGTTCGACCGCGTCGCGCCGCGCTACGATCTGTTAAACCGCCTGCTCAGCGCCCGCCAGGACCAACGCTGGCGGCGGCAGCTGACGGCTATGGTGCCGTATCGCCCAGGGGGTCGCTACCTCGACGTCGCCACCGGCACCGGGGACGTACTCCTCAGCGTGGCCCGCGCCCGCACCGAGTATCAAGAGCACCTCGGCGTCGACATCTCGGCCGAGATGCTCGCCTTGGCGCAAAAAAAGGCCAAGACCTCGGGCCTCAAACCAACCCCCCAGTTTCACCAGATGAGCGCCGAGCGCCTCCTGCTGCCGGACGGCGCGTTTGACTGTCTAAGCATCTCGTTTGGCCTACGCAACGTCGTCCGCCGCGATCAGGCAATCAAGGAATTTTACCGCGTGCTTGGCCCCGGCGGTGTCTTGCTGATCCTCGAGTTTTTCCTACCGCGTAAGGGTCTCATGGCCTGGTTCTTTCAACTATACTTTCACCGCATCCTGCCGTTTATCGGCGGCCTGCTCAGCGACCGCGAGGCCTACCGCTACCTACCCGAAAGCGTCGGCTCGTTTTACACTCCCGAGGCCATGCGCGAGGCCCTTTACCAGCAGGGATTCACCGTCACCAGCAGCTACTCTTATCTGTTTGGAGCTTGCCGCTTGATTCAGGCGACCAAGGTCTAAATGAGGCTCTCCCACTCGGTCTCTTCGCCGCCGCTGTCCAGCTTGACGGTTTCCTCGATGCCGGCGGCCTTGTTTTTTTCGCGGTTCTTGAGCACGACGGCCACCTTCTCGAGCGGCCCTTTGGCACGCTGAAACTTTGGCCCCCCCAGGCTACAGCTCTCGGTGAGGCAGTCCGTCGCCCGCTCCAAATTGCCCGTGCGCACGAAGCCCAGACCCATATTGAACAGCAGCTTGGCTTTAAGCTGATTATCGCTGCCAGCACCGCGTACGGCATAGTCGTAGTACTCGATCCCTTCGGCATATTTTTGCGAACGAATCGACATGATCGCACGCATATTGAGAAACGAGATCATATCCTGCGAAAACTCCTTGTCGCCAAGATAGCCAAGCGCGCCCTTCAAGTCCTGCTGCGCCAACTTCACCTTGGCCAGACCCTCCTGCACTCGGACATCGTCGGCCCCGACCAGAGCAACGCTCTTGTGCAGGGTCGCCTCCGCCTGCTCAACCTTGCCAGCGACCACTTGGGCATCGCCTAGCGTGAGCAGGCGCTCGCTATTTAGCTCGTGGAAATGGCTCAGCTTCTGCAGGACATCCATGCCCTCAGCGGCCTTACCGGTGCGCAGGTAGAGTTTGCCAAGGGTGTTGGCAGCCCACAAATGCTGCGGGTTTAACGTCAGCAGACGCTTTAAATAGGCTTCAAGTCGCTTGGCTTCATTGGTAAACAAAGACGCACTACAGAGCAGGCGCAGCACCTCCTCGGTGGTGACGGGCAGGGCTCGCAGCTTATCCGCAAGCCGGCGCACGGCAGCGCTGTCGCGCACCTTGATCGCTTCGAGCAGGTCGTGTTCATAAGCTGACAAGGACCCCAGCTGATGCACCTCGCTGCAGACGCGCTTTAAGTAGTCCTTGAGTTCGTCATTCTTGCCGGGCCCGGAGCAGACAAACCGCGCCCCCACTTCCTGGGCAAAGAGCAGCTGCTCCCGACTGAGTTCATTAGGAGCGACGACATAGACGACGCGATGGGCTAGCGGTGATTCACTGCTGGCGCAGACTCGTGCCGTCTTTTGCATCGATTCCGGGCTGGTGAAGTCGGCGATGATGACGACAAAGTGCGGGTCGGAACTGAGGACCCCGTAGCTCTCCTCGCCGACCTTTGGCTGCAGAAAGTAGTAGGGCTTAAGCACCTTGCGCAGTTGCTCGATGCGGTCGCTTGGACCGACCAGAAAGAGGTCGCGGACAAAGTTGATATTAAACTTGGAACTGGCTTCTTCCATCGACACTGACCTCACCGGATCACTGGTTGCCTTGGGCCACTAGAGCAAAACAGGCGTTGATGCGTTCACTCTCGGACAGATCGCGTGCCATGAGCTGTTCGAGCTTTACCAAGCGCGCCCTGGACCCCTCCAGCAGCGGGGTCAGAGATACCGGCAAGTTGGCCAGCGGCGACACCATGGCGGTCAGAAAGCCCTGCCAGCGCAGTTCTAGCAGGCGCAGCAGGCGCAGCCAGCGAACCAAAGGCGTCCACAGCGTGAGATGGCGCGCCAGGATATCGGTGCGATCACACGACCTGATGACGCGTTGACCGAAGGATAAAGCGATCAAGACGGGTGGGTCCGTCGCCACGACTTTGATCGCAGCCTCCCATACGGTGTACAAGACGCCGAGATCGTCGACCACGCTATCGCACAACCATCGCCACTCAGCACGCCTTTGCGGATCGTCGTCGGAGTCGCCACCGTAGGTATAAAGTCCGGCGATTTGCGAGAGAAACTGGTACGAATTATAGACGGTTGAGCCGGTCTGATCGAGAGGGGCCAAACGCACCTGGGACACCTGCGAAGACGACATAGACGGCACTCACCGTGGTGATTGATATCCGTCCATCTTAAGACTTCGCTCTGGGCTAGTCAAAATCACCGGGCCGGGCAGCCGGCGCTCGCCGTCATCCGAGTGATCGCCAACAATGGCATGCGGCTGGAGACTGAGGGGCGCGAAGTTTAGGTGACGTCGACCATCAGCAGGGCGCCATGTCGACCGTGACCTGGCTGTAAATACCGGCTATAATGACCCTGTATGGCCCAAAATTACGGCACCTATTGAGACATATGTAGTATGTACCGAATATTTGAAGACTTTCTGA
>Ga0315291_10001267_pt1 | contig 33802 bp, 24 predicted proteins | sample YL17G12_20_MG_FD_203070 | JGI IMG/M metagenome (GOLD analysis project Ga0315291, IMG submission 203070) | Sediment microbial communities from Yellowstone Lake, YNP, Wyoming, USA - YL17G12_20 | ecosystem: Environmental > Aquatic > Freshwater > Lake > Sediment | place: USA: Wyoming | collected...
GCGGTGAGTTTAAAGTGATAACCCAAGTAGCAGTATCCTTATCAGTAGCACCGCATTTATCTGTTACAGTATAGATATAGCTATAAGTTCCAGCAGAACTGACATAGATTTTGATATTGGCAGATAAGGGTGAAAGTCCCTTAATCGGAGTAGGTATCCCTGGGCCGCTTAAAGTTAAAGTATCACCTGAATTTGGATCAGTGGCAGTAACTGTGAACCTGATGGTATCCGGTCCACAGAATGATTTGGATGAATCCGGTGCAGTAACATTAGGCGGGCTGTTTACGGTCTTGGTAACTATTACGGTATCTTTGTCTAAAGCCCCGCAGGAATCGGTTACCGTTACGATGATGGTATCAGGCCCGGAAGTGGTGGCAGTATAATAGACTGAATCGCCTGACAGGGTTCCCTTACTGGTAGTCTTGGTCTGAATGTTGTTGTTGGGGTCAGAGAAGGTAAATGGCTTTACGCTGATCGCAGCTGGCAGTGAGCACAGTGCGATATTTTTATCAGCCGGGCCAGTAACTGCTGGTGGTGAATTTATAGTTATAGTGTAATAAGTGGTATCATAGTTTGTAGCTCCGTGTATATCCGTGACTCTGAAGATAAATTTATATACCCCGCTGGTATCAGGGACAAAACACATCGTATCACTGATAGGGGTCAATTTAGTTTTTGGCGTATAACTCCCAGCACCAAATGTTTTTTGTACGGTAATAGTATCTTCCGGATCCGGGTCAGAAGCAAAGATCGGAACACAAACTGAATTTCCCGCACAAACAAATAAAAGAGAATCGTCCGGTAATATGATATTAGGATTATGGTTTAATGGCTCCACGCATTTGGTGGAGAACTGCACTCCGTTCCCTTCATAGGCAAAAGTTCCATAATATCTTGGACCATAATTACCAAAGGTCTTATAAGGGTCACAATCAAAACTATCCGCTGGGTTAACCAGTCCATTTTTATTATATGTTTTTAAAGGAGTATCTTTCTTAGTAAAAATCGTAATATTTGGATCATTAGCGGGGTCACTACCAGCTTGAGACTGATAAGGGTCGCTGATTCCGGGAAAGTAATCATAAAATCCAGGAACAGTTGAGAGAGGTTTTTTATTAGCTCCAAGGCAAATCTTGTAAGGTCCAAAATCCCCATTGTGCCCAGAGGACCAGATGTTGAAATCAACAGCACAGCCAGCTATCTTAAACTTCATTAAATCATTAGGATCGCCTTCGCCTTGATACCATTCACGAGTGGAGACATCCCACCATATCTCATAGAGGTCTCCACCCCAGGATTTCCATCCCCAGCGATCATTTTGTCTGTAGCACTGACCCGGATTGCCAACCGAATAAAGTTCAAAATGTTCAGCAAACACATTTACTCCAGGAGTGGGTGGTTGGTCCATGCGCGCTAAAATAGCGCAGTGAAACTGCTCCCATGAATGTTCGGAGAAGAGATGATTAGCTACCTGCCACATCCCCTGGTCATACCAGATATAAACTCCACCACTTTCAGGCGGGGGTAAAGGTAATGACGGTGTACCTAAGAAATATGTGGTGTCGATCTGGGTATAATTAGGTGGTGGTCCGGGTGGTATATTTGAGGGGGGCCAGTAATAGGCATTTGCTATTACCGTGGAGATTAATGTTAAAAAACAAACAAATCCTAAAAACTTTAGCTTTTTTTTCATATCTGTTTTCCCTGACTACACGTTTTATATATATCTAACATCGTATATTGTCGCAATTTAAGTGCCGATTTAACAAGACAGTCATCAAATTTTTCCATCTGCATATCTATTTGTCAATTAACGATATACTGAACTGTTTTTAAAATCATAAAAGAATGTCTCAAAATGCAATGCATTATAAATCACAAAAACTGAAAAATATTTCAATATTACACTTTAGTTTATTTCTAAAAGAGCAAATATTTTACTGATAAATAAATAAAAAAAGGTAAAGTTATATACTTAAGATTTTTAAAATCTTTTTTTGAGAAGTCTTATATTTTCTTAAAAGAGGTAACGCCTTATACCTTTTACACTTGCAATATAATCAGCTATTTTTATTTGTCAAGTATTTTCTTTAAAATTCTAAAGTTTTTTATAAAAAAGAGTGGCAATGTTAATTGGTTATCCGTTAAGGACTTACGTATAATCTTTTTTAATTCAAACCTAAAAAATATATGGATAATAGTTATCTGTAAATAAAATAGTCAAATTAATTTACATATTGAAATAATTCTTGACAAAATTTCTAACTTGGATTATACTTAATAAGAAGCCGAACTTGTCGATTTTGTATTTATATTTTGATTTCAGAGAAAATAAAGATCTATTGAATTTAGTAGGTGTCTTTATAACCTATAAGTACAAGGAGGTTTAAGATGAGGAAAATCTTTATAGCTTTTGGGGTGTTATTGCTTGCTCTCCTTCCTTACTTAGCTAAGGCTCAGGATACTGGCAATATTGATACAGCCATAGTGCAGTGTTTAGAGAAGGTCAGACCTAATACCCAGGTAGTTCTGGAACTCTATATTTACAACGATGAAAACTTAGGTGCATTTACTATCCCGCTGACTTTTCCGGATTCAGTTACCAATTTAGACCTCATCTGTGATTCTATAAGCTTTGTAGGCACAAGAGGTGCCGCAGCCCAATATAAAGCCGATTCAACTTCTCGTGCTCAAGATATAAATAATGCTAAAAACAGGGTGCTTGTGTGGGCGATTTGGTTTTCAGGGAATCTTGCTACGGGGAATAGAGCAAGTGGTCCTGCTGCGAAAATATACTTCAGTACCGGTTCGACCTGGGATTCAACCCGGTATGTTCCAGTAGATTCCGTCTTTTTCCCTCCGGCTAATGCTTTAGAGTTCACGAATGCCACTACCGGTGGGGGGTTTGCACCTGCCTTTATTAAAGGATGTCTGGGTAATCCGGTTGTGTCCCCTACGATTACAGTTACCTCTCCGGATGGAGGGGAGAACTGGGTAGTGGGGAGTTCGCATAATATAACCTGGACCTCCCAGAATTATAACGGTAATGTGAAGATTGAATATTCCACCAATGCAGGTTCAAGCTGGACAACAATCGCTGCCAGCACCGCAAATGATGGAACTGAGTCCTGGATTATACCAAATGCACCTACAACTCAGGGTAGGGTGAAAGTATCAGACGCAGCTACAGGCACTCCCTCAGATATGAGTAATGCTAATTTCACCATAAGCGCAGCTCCTACTCTAACTATTACCTCACCCAATGGTAGTGAAAGTTGGTGTGCATTAAGCAGTCATAATATAACCTGGACTTCTACTGGAACGGTTGCGAATGTGAAATTAGAGTATTCGACCAATTCCGGTTCAAGCTGGATATCGATCATTGCCAGTACTCTTAATGATGGAACCGAACCCTGGCTGGTACCGAATATTCCAACCACAACCGCTTTAGTTAAAGTCTCTGAATCAGCTACCGGGATACCTTTTGATGTGAGCAATGTAATATTTACTATTGCTCCTCAGGTAATTACAGTTACCTCTCCAAATGGAGGAGAAGACTGGCAGGCAGGTACTTCTCACAATATCACCTGGACTTCTGCCTGCTTTAGCGGAAATGTCAAAATAGAGTATTCAACCAATTATGGCTCAAGCTGGAATTTAATAATAGCGAGTACTGCTAATGATGGAACTCATCCCTGGAATATACCCAATACTCCATCGGATAGCTGTTTGGTAAAGGTTTCAGATGCACCTATTGGAACACCTATGGATGCAAGTAATGCGATGTTCACTATCTCGCCACCGCTACCTGCTCAACTAACTATTACCTCACCCAATGGAAGCGAGAACTGGTTTACCGGAAGCTTACATAATATTACCTGGACATCTCAGGGAACGATTTCAGATGTAAAGCTTGAATACAGTATAGATGGAGGAGCAAACTGGCTTTCAGTTATAGCCAGCACTCCCAATGATGGAACTTATCCCTGGACTATACCTGATACCCCTTCGGATAGCTGTCTGGTAAAAATCTCAGATGTCTCTAATAGTGAGACTTCAGATGTAAGTGATAATTACTTCACTATCACCAGGCAAGTTGTATCCGGCTGTAGGATACTTTTCGATATAAGCCATGGATTTGTCTCTGCGCCTGAGCCTTTAGATACTACTTACTGGTCACATCTAATCTCAGCCCTGAGAAGTGCCGGGCATGAAGTAGTAACAAATCAGCTTGACTTCAACTTAAATGGCTACAAGGTTGTCTTCCTGTCATTGCCGGGTGAAGATTACTCAACCCCTGAACTTTCAGCCATTCAGAGCTTTGTGCAGAATGGCGGAGCAGTGGTAATAAGCGCAGAGCATAGTGGTGGATACGGAACTGCATATCTTAATCACGTAGCTAACCTTTTTGGAATAAACTTCAAGAGCAACGTGGTATTGGATGATCTACATAATGATCAGAGTATAAATAATTGGCCCATCATCACTGATTATCTAATCGATCCTACCACCATAGGAATAGATCAAACCGTTATCTATGCTGGTTCAAGTTTGGAGCTCTCCGGCTCTGCTTATCCAGTAGCTTATGCTGATACTGATGCTTATACACCACCCTCTTTAAAAGGGACAGTACCTACTAGTGCACTTTATGCCGGTTCATTTAAGAATGATCCGGTTGATCAGCTGACCGGGCAGAATGATTCCAATATCGTGGTTATGGCAGCCTCGCTATATGGAAAGGGGAAGGTTTGGGTAGTGGGTGATTTCAATATCTGGGCGGACGATTATGCTGCCCAGAATATCGGCATAGATTATTATGATAACCAGGAATTAGCTTTGAACGTTTTCCATTGGACCTGCATTCCTACGGAGACTATTACGGTTACAGTTCCAGTTACAATTCCGGATACCTGCGTCAAGATAGGAGATTTCATCCTGATACCGGTCAATATTGGGTTGGTGACCGGTAGAGAGGTATACTCTGCAGAGATAACTTTAACCTATGATGATGCTATCCTTCAAGCAACAGATGCTACCTTGATTGGGACCATAGCTGAAAACAGGATGATGTTCTATAATAAGTATGATGGTAAAATCGAGATCGGTATTTCAGGAACGGAACCTCTTTCTGGCAGCGGCACATTAGTCTATGTCGGGTTTAACGTATTAGCATTACCTGTGGATTCAACCATAATCCATTTTGAACGAATGAGGTTTAACGAGGGAATTCCAGCCGCCGAAACCAAAGACTGTGTAATCAAGCCCTGTGAGGTTTATCAGATATCCGGAACGGTGAGGTATTGTTTAAATGACAACCCGGTTGACTTAGCCCTGTTAAGGATAACCGGAGGTAAGACCGATTCGGTATTCACTGATGCCAGTGGTGGATATAGTTTCTTAAATCTGCCTAGAGGATTAGATTACACCGTAAAACCATATAAATGGGGTCATCAAGGAGGTGCTATAACCGCTTATGATGCCTCTTTAGTTTTGCGGAATGTGGTTCATCTGATACAGCTTTCGATCTGTCAAATGATGTCCGGAGATGTAACCGGTAACTGTGAGGTTTCTGCCTATGATGCGTCGTATATCTTGAGATATGTTGTGGGTGAGATATCCCAATTCCCGATTGGTAAGGACTGGGGATTCTATCCTGCAGATTTGTTCCCGTTAGATACAATCTGGTGTACGGATGTTCCAGATTCGATCTACTATCCTGACCTTTCTGCTAATATGTTCAATCAGGATTATGAAGGTATCCTGTATGGAGATGTATCCGGAAACTGGGTTGGTGGAGATATCTTAGCAGTCAGGACTGGTGATTTCGGTTCACTCCCCAAGGTTAGTATTAAGAATATTACCGTAAAACCAGGGGAAGAATTTACCCTGCCAATTGAATTAAGAGAATTACCGGAAACCTATTCCGCAGAGTTCAGCTTAAGCTATGATCCTAACTGGTTAGAGGCAAAGAAAGTATCTTTATCTGATATGACATCTGGGTTTATGTTAGAGGACAGGATAACTTCTGACCAGATAAAGATAGCTTTAGCCGGGGCAAAGCCAGTTTCCGGGAATGGTAATTTAATCAGCATAACTTTCAAGGTTTCGGATAAGGTTAAGCCTGGAGAAAGAACAGAGATAAAACTTGTGAATCTGAGGGTAAATGAGAGCCAGGTAATGGAGCTGAATTTGTCCTATGTAGTTTCAGTTGGAGCTTTAGTGCCCAGGGAGTTCTCATTATCCCAGAACCGACCAAATCCATTCAATCCAGTAACCAGTATAGAGTATAGTTTACCTGCAAGATCACATGTAGTTCTGGAGGTATATAACCTCTTAGGACAGAAGGTAACCACGCTGGTGAACGAGGAGCAGGAAGCAGGAGCACATCAGGCGATCTGGGATGGAAAAGATAAGGTAGGCAATTCAGTCTCCAGTGGAATCTATTTCTACCGGATGAAAGCTGAGAATTTCTCAGAAGTTAAGAAGATGGTTTTGATGAAATAAATTATTATCTGTAGGGGCACGTTGCAACGTGCCCCTACGAAAAAATCCAAGAAAGAGGAAAGGAAATAAAAATGGAGAAGAGTAAAATATTAAAAATTATATGCTGGAACTTTTTGAGCCTTCTGCTCTTCTCCGGTCTGGTATTTGCTGGCACGGTATCAGTCTCAATCCCGGATACGACTGGGGCTCCTGGAGATACAATCGAAATACCGATTCTGGTAAAGGATATGTTCCCTTCGGATACAGTCAGGTCTGCGGATATATCTATAGGTTTTAATCCTGCAGTCATTCAAGCTGAAGAGGTTGTTATTTTATCAGGAACCTTGGCTGCAAGTTGGTTTAGTGCAGTTAATATTCTAAACGATTCGCTATTAAATATTGCTCTGGCGGGGGTAGACTCTATAAGCGGGAGCGGGACTTTAGTCTATCTAAGATTTAAAGTCCTCTCCTCCGCTTTACCGGGAGATAGTTCTCTTATTCATTTCAAAAAAATGGTGTTCAATGAAGGTGCGCCTCCGGTTTCAGCCAAAGATGGGATATTGAAGATTACTCCGACTGCGGTTTTTGAAAATGATAACCTGAACCTTCCTCAAAATTTTAGCTTGAGACAGAACTTCCCGAATCCGTTTAACCCAACCACATCCATTCCCTTCAAAGTTAAGAGTTTGGAGTTTGGAGTGGGGAGATCCACCCACACAACCCTGATTGTTTATAACATCTTGGGGCAGAGGATAAGGTCACTGGTGGATGAGAATTTGAATTCGGGAACATATCAGGTCACCTGGGATGCGAAAAATGATAAAGGGGAGAAGGTGCCAAGCGGAGTTTATTTCTACCGGCTGAAGAGCGGAGATGTCTCTGAAGTTCGAAAGATGGTTTTGTTGAGGTGAGGAATACCATATTTTTCAAAGAAGCCCCCTACGGGGGCTTTTTTATTTTGTTCTTTTAGGATGCAAATTCCGGCCCGCGCGGGGGACCTGACAGACACTTTGAGATGGTTTTAAGCTTAAAGTCTAAATACTGTCGGGATAAATTCTAACATAATCTATAACACCGTCTTGTAGTTTTTCTCGAGCTAACTCAACAATCCTTTCGTCAGTCATTTTACAGAGTTCAAGGCCTTTGATTTTTTCGTCATAAACAGAGTAAGTATTGAAACAAACCTCTTCATCATTATACCCTAATATCTTAGTTGATTTATTATGTTGTCGCCGTTTAAGGATAATGCCAGTAACTAATTTGTATTCTTGCCTGTTAAGAAAACTACCAATCTTAACATATTTTCCATGACCCTGAATGTCCTTTGGATTATAGATCTCGAGGAACACACTCCGACTGCCACCTTTGCGGTGAGTTTTAAGCTTTGTTGGTTTGGCAACTTCTTCTACGACTTGCCACAATTTCTCCACTAAGTCGCCAAAACGATTGTCAAAGTCTATATGTGGGCGTTCTTCTTCTGCAAACCGTGCTTGACGATCTTGCTTGAGCTGAATTGCTTCTGCTTGTGCCTTATTCAACCTATCTTTAAAGTCATCCACGGCTATATCCTTTTTGGGTCATTCATTCCTTCAATTATCGAAATTCTTTTATCCTAATAAATAATAACCTAGTAATAGGAAATGTCAAGGTAAATTCCTCTCACTAAACCCTAAGACAAGATACTCTTGACGGGTTTTGAAAGGTATAGTCCCAAAAAGGAATCCTTTATGATTCGAGTTGTATCCCAAAGTTACAGGGGTGGGGGGTAGCCAACCCATATACCCGTTTGTTTTAATTTTTGAATTGGGTGAGAGAATTTAACTTAAATATTGTCTGAAAATCTTACTCAAACTCCTCGATCACCGGCACCGCTTGTCAAAGGATTTTCGAGTTAAGAAAAGCTACAGACGAGTGTCGCATGTTCCTGTATGAGTAGATCCTACCAAGCTATTTCATCAGCACCATTTTCCGGCACTTAGCAGAATCTTCAGTTTGTATTCTGTAAAAGTAAATACCGCTGGCTACCTCACGGTCGCGGTCAGCCTTTCCATCCCGACAGAGACATAGGGCGTCAAGAGATTATTAGATTGGCAATGCCCAAGCGCAGATCTGCTTCGGAGGGGATTGGTAATTGGGTACTACAATCTGCACCTTTTTTCACCAGCTTTGCTTTCAGCTTTTACATCAGGGTCAGGTTTAATGAAACTGTTTCGGTAGTTTTTCGTAGATTGAACTGTAAGATAAAGGCAAATGATTTAAGCTTGCGGTATCGGTGACTTTTCATCTTATGAGGAGTGATCAGTCCAATACAGGAGGGATTGATATGAGAATAGTGTCTAGATTAACATTCGTATTACTCTTAGCAATTGTTCAATGTAATTTTCAGCAAAAGAGTAAGGAAGATAGTTATCCACCATTCGTTTTCGAACAGGGTAGCAGTGCTCTTGATATACCATTTAGAATTGTGGACGACCTTATCGTTATTTCTGCTAAACTAAATGATTCAATTATTGTTGATTTATTTTTAGATACCGGTTTTGGGAATGATGGCATCTTGTTGTTTAATCCCGAGATAGGCAAAAAGCTTAACCTTAATTACGTTACCCAGATGCCGCTTGGAGGTGGAGGGGATGAAGAAACTAAAATCGCCAATATTGCACAAGGTGTCAGCCTTTCTCTTGAAGGGATTAAGTTTAATAATCTACAAACTCTAGTGGTAACTGAAAAGGAAGATTTCGAGGACCTACCGGTTGATGGAATCATAGGTCGAACACTGTTTAACTGTATTCTTGAAATCGATTATGACAAAGGTCATATAAATCTCTACGATCCCAATCTGGAAATATCTAAAGACTTAGGAACGGAATTCAATCTGTCATTTACTTATGGTATCCCGGTGGTTGAGGGAGAGGTATTAATCGATAAAGAGAGTATTCCAGTGAAACTTATTGTCGATACAGGGGCGGGATTACCGTTTTTCCTTTTTACATATTCGAACACAAAAATCAGGATACCCGGGAACTGCATCTCGGCTAAGAATGAAGGGCTGAGCGGAATTATGTCTTACAAATTAGGTAGAGTCAAATATTTTAAGATTGGGGAATTCGTATTTGATAATCCACTTACAGCGTTTTTAGAGGAGAATTCAATGGGCACAGCAAGTGTTCTGGGACAGAATGGGTTTGTCGGTCACCAAACATTACAAAAATTTAATGTGGTCTTTGACTATTTCGGAAATAAGATGTTTTTGAGGCCTAATAATCAGTATTTGAGAGAATTTGAATTCAATATGGCTGGTTTGGTATTAAAAACAAGGCCTGACGGGAAAATCATTGTTTTTGATGTGGTGGAGAATTCACCTGCGTGGCAAGAGAATATTAAACCGGGTGATTTAATTACAGCAATAAAGGACGAGGATGTCAGCAGATTAAGTTTTACCGAGATTTACAAGCTCTTTAGTCAAGAAGGCGAAAAGACAAAGTTGACACTGCAAAGAAAGTCGAAACAATTTGACTGCCTGTTAACTCTAAAGCGCATTATTTAAAAAAATAGTATTACGAGAACATATTAGAGTTTATTTTCAAGATGTGGACCTATGATTTGATATCTGCTTCCCCTTAACTCTCTCCTCGGGTAGATAGAAAGATGTTAGGAGTGAACTAAGTGGTAAAACCCCCTCAATGAATTATGATTTCTAATCATAATCCGATCCTCATTGAAACAGTGCTGATTCAGTTACTAAATCTCCCCAACTCTTTGATGAAGGCAAAAGGAATCCATTACAGCGTATCGGGTGAAATCAAAAAATGAATATCAGCTTGCTCTGGGGGGATAGCCTCCCCCTATCCCCCTCTCATCGAATATTCAAATTGGTAGAGAAAATCTAAAGGTAATTTTATAGACAAAGACTACTGAAGAGGGTTTAATTTATTTCCATTTTGCTCCATTGTTACTGCTAAAAACTTCTTTACATAGATTAGTTTATTGAGTAGATTTTGAATGATCGGTGTATGAAAAAAGAGACACAAGAAAAAAGCTCCGACAATAAATCTTTTCTAAGATTTAACCTGCTTATAGCTCTTCTCTGCGGGCTTTTAATCTTGGCTAATTTTCTCTCTTCTTTTTTCCCGAAAAGCAGATTGTGGGGGATTAATCACTTAGCTTATTTTCCCCTGTGGGTGAGGGTTGTTTTCACCTTTCTGGGGCTTTTAATCCTTGTGCCCGGGATTAACTCAAAAGTTTATAGCCTCTTTGAGCTGATCCTTTCATTTTTCCAGAGGATTTTTGCTAAAAGAGAGGTTCTGGGCTATGCTTTATCAAGTTTACTTTTTATGTTCCTGTTCTGGCTTCTGAGAACCAGAACTTACTTCTTGGGGGATAGTTACTCGATGATTTTACAATTGGAATCTGAAAAATATATGCGAACCGGGTTTGAGTTTTTAGAAAATCTAGTGCATCTTTATGGTTTTAAATTTTTGAGACTATTTTTTATAATCTCAGCTGAATCGACCTATATAATTTTAAGTATTTTAGCGGGTGGAGTTTTTATTTTCATTTTATTCTTTTTTACCAAGACTTTTTCTGAAGATAGATTCGATAGATTTTTTATCTTTACCGTACTCCTTTTTTCTGGAACTACCCAGCTATTTTTAGGTTATGCAGAACAATATACTTTGACCTACGTTAGCATCTTTGCCTATCTTTATTTTTCATTGAAGTATCTACAGAGGAAAGTAAGGATTTATCTTCCGATTCTTTTCTGTGTCCTCTCCATAGGTTTCCATTTATCGTCTGCCTATCTTCTGCCTTCGCTCTTTTTCCTTTTTATCTTGAAAAAGAAAAAAGATGAATTGGTTTTCAGTTTTAAAAAGGCGATACCATATCTTTTTATTCTGATTTTCTTATTCATTCTTTTTATATATTATATCCGGAGTATTAATCCGGTATTATCGGAAATTTTCGTTCCTCTTTTAAAAGGAAGGCCGGAGGACCCTAGATATACTCTTTTCTCTTTTTCACACATTTTAGATATTCTCAATCAGCATCTTCTCCTATCTCCCATTGGAGTAATCTTACTTTTAAGTATAATTATAATTTGCAAAAAGAGAATAAGCTTCAAAGACCAGATTGTAGCTTTCCTGTTTCTTGTCTCTGTAGCTCAGCTTTTGTATCACTTCTCAATAGATCCCAAGCTTGGTGCAATTAGAGACTGGGATTTGTTTTCCGCACTGGCAATCGGCTATACTTTTTTAGGAATTTATCTGTTTTTAAATCTCATCCGGAATAAAAGGTATTCGTCTATAGTTTTGGTTTTCACTGCTTTTTTTACTATTCTTCCCTGGTTTTTATTAAATGCAAATACAGAAAAGTCAATAGAACGTTTTAGGAATCTTCTGGACGTAGATTTAAAAAGGAGTCTTGCTGGAAGGCAGATTTTGGCCCGTTATTATTATCAGCAAGAAATGTTGATTGAAGTTGATCAAATCAACTCCAAAATGTTTAATCTATTCCCTGAAGATTCATTAACTCATGCAGCTACGACATATATTAACCTAGGTGATTATATTAAAGCTACGTCATTATTGAAAAAGGCAATAGAGATAAATCCAAGTTTTGTTTACGCTCATAGTGAATTAGGCAGAGCCTATTTAAATCAAGTACAGTTGGATGAAGCAATAAATGAGTTTCAAAAGGTTATTCGTTTAAAACCATATAATGCAGCTGCTCATACGAACATGGGTCTTGCTTTACTACAGAAAGGTAAACTGAAAGAAGCATTAGCAGAGTTCAAGAAAGCTGAAAAAATTGGTGGAGAAGGAGCTATAGTTTACTCCAGTATTGCTTACATATATTTGAATTTAGAGGAAAATGATAAAGCAATAGAGGCATATAAAAAAGCGATTAAAATAGACCAAGGGTATTATGAGGCTCATTTTGGATTGGCTTTAATTTATTTAGAGAGGAATTTCTTTAGAGAAGCAATAGATGAATTTAACCAAGTTGTGAGGTTGAAATCGAATTTTGCAGATGCTTATTATTACCTTGCTATAGTTTACTCACGATGGGGATTAAAAGATAAAGCGATAGAGAATTACGAGTTGTTTTTGAAATACAGTAAAGATGAGACTAAAAAAGAAGAGGTAAAAGGCTGGATACTAAAACTTCGTTCCCAGAATCCCTGACAAGCTTAATAGTTTATTGAATGAGGAAAGTCCGTAAGAACAGAGCATTGTTCTATCTCTGCAAATTACGCAGGCTGAATAAATCAAGCGACTATAACAAATGTAAGATATAGAGATTCGAGTTATCGAACCCGAATGGTTTATGCTTAAAATTTCTTTACATCGCTTAGTTTATTGAGTAGATTTAAGGCAGTTGGTATATGAAAGAAGAGACATCAGAAAAAAGCTTTGACAATAAATCTTTTCTAAGATTTAACCTGCTTATAGCCCTTCTGTGCGGGCTTTTAATCCTGGCTAGTTTTCTCTCCTCTTTTTTCCCGAAAAGCAGATTGTGGGGGATTAACCATCTGGCTTATTTCCCCCTGTGGGTGAGGGTTGTTTTCACCCTGGTGGGGCTTTTAATCCTTGTGCCCGGGATTAACTCAAAAGTTTACAGCCTCTTTGAGCTGATCCTATCATTTTTCCAGAGGATTTTTGCCAGGAGGGAAGTTTTAGGTTATGCCTTTTTAAGTTTGGTTTCTACGTTCTTCTTCTGGCTTCTGAAGACCAAAACCCATTTCTTGGGGGATGGTTATTTTTCCATCTATCAGTTGAATACTGAAAAATATATAAGAATCGGCATAGAGCCTCTGGAGATCTTTGCTCATCTGTATATCTATAAGTTCTTGAAGTTATTCTTTACACCTTCAGGTGAGGGTGTATATGCGGGAATGAGCATCTTAGCAGGTGGGGTCTTTGTCTTCTTTTCTTCTTTTCTGAGTAGGAGTTTAGCTGAGGATAGATTCGATAGAACGGTTATCTTCTCCTTGCTTATTTTCTCCGGGGCAACCCAGCTTTTCTTAGGCTATGTTGAACATTATACCTTAGCCTATGTCAGCGCTTTGGCCTATATTTATTTTTCCTTGAAGTATCTTCAGGGCAAAAGCAAAATCTTTTTACCAATATTTACCTGCATCCTCTCCATAGCTTTCCATTTCTCCTTAGCCTATCTTCTTCCCTCACTTTTCTTTTTGTTTATCTTAAGAAAGAAGAAAGGGGAGCTGGTCTTCAATTTGATGAAAGCCTTACCCTATATTTTAACCCTTTTCTTTATACTGGCTCTTTCGGTCTATTATATCTGGAGCATGCATCATTTTTTACTGGAGATTTTCATCCCTTTTCTGAAAGATAGGGCGGATGCACCAGGATATACCCTTTTTTCCTTTTCTCACCTCGTAGATATGCTCAATCAGTATCTTCTCCTTTCCCCGGCTGGGCTGATTTTACTTATAAGCCTGGCTGGGGTTTATAAAAATAAAATAAAATTGAAAGATCCGATCATAGTTTTCCTGATAATAGTCAGCATTGGACAGTTTCTCTATCACTTTTCAGTTGACCCTAAGTTTGGGGCAGTTAAAGACTGGGACTTGTTCTCCAGCGCAGCGTTAGGCTTTACCTTCTTAAGTATCTATCTGTTTATCAATTTAGTTGAATCTAAAAGGTATTCGGGTGTAGTTTTGCTTTTCACCGCTTTACTCTCCACTCTCCCCTTTTTTATGCTGAATGCAAATGACGGACGAGCCATCGCTCGGCTGAAAGATTTCCTGGATTTAGATGTGAAACGCGGTCTGGCTGGTAGATACTCCCTGATTACCTATTACCTTCAGCAGGACAATCCGACAGAGGCTGAAAAGATCCGGGCTGAAATCTATAAGGCTTTTCCAGAAGACTCCTTAAATCGTATGGCGAAATTTTATATGAAATCAGGTAACCTGGATAAGGCTACCAGCTTGTTGAAAAGGGTGGTGGAGTTAAATCCGAGATATCAGGCGGCTTATAATGACCTGGGGATGATCTATCTAAAACAGGGTAAAATAGATCAAGCGATTGAGCTTTTTAAGTCGGTTCTACAGACCGATCCTTTTAACCCTCATGTTCACGTGAACTTAGGGTTAGCCTTTATGCTTAAAGAGGAGCTGGGAGAAGCCGTAAAGGAGTTGGAGAAGAGTGTAGAGTTCGGTGTAAAAAAACCAGAGGTTTACTTTGACCTTGCCTCCATTTATTTGAGGCTTGGAGAAACGGAAAAAGCCATAAATTCATTTAAGGAAGCCCTGAGGATAAATCCCCGGTTTCATTATGCCCATTTCGGATTAGGACAGATCTATCTGGAGATGAATTTGCTGGATGAGGCTCTGGCTGAATTTAGCCAGGTAGCAAAGTTACAGCCTGATTTTGCTTCATCTTATTATCATCTGGGGGTGGTTTATGAACGAAAAGGATTAAGAGAGAAAGCACTTGAGCAGTTCGAGCTATTTTTGAAATATAGTTCAGATGAGGCTCAAAAAGAAAAGGTAAGAGGCTGGCTTCTAAAACTTCGTTCCCAGAATCCTTGATAATTTGGGAGAAAGCATCGTAGGGGCAATTCATGAATTGTCCCTACACTTTTCTCCAGGCCTATTCATTGGGCGGAGTTGAACTCCCTACGGGTCCTAAAGCTTTTATCGACCGCCCCAACGCGGGCTTGATAAATCAAGCAACTACAGATATGGAGGTAGGGGTTCGATTTATTGAGCCCGAATTGTCTCATAACATCCCATCTTAACCCTTCATCATTTTACCCATCAAGCCGATAATTAGAATAGCGAAAAAGCCCCCTGATATAAGGAGGCTAAGGATAGATGCTATTTTAGAAAATTCTATGCCAATGGATAATCTCAGACTGCCAAAGCATAAGGAAAAAATAGGTTACCGTGGAAATACCTATGCGGTTGAAACAGAATACGATTTGTTGTTAGAACGGGTATCGGTTAGACTGTTTAAGAATCGTAGGCTGGTCTCCTCCCGGTCAATAAAGATCAGAAGTGCTCAATCTGAAAAGACCCCGGATCAAACAGAAATTGAAAGGATAAAAGAGCAGATCGCTTATTATCATAGAGAAGAGTATGCTTTACTCCTCTCACTTTTCGAGCTTTCCCAGAAGTTAAAAGTCTCAGGGGATGGGCCTTCTCACCATAGTTTAGGGCTGATCTTTTTAGGGCGGGAGCTTTTAGAGGAAGCCAAGGAAGAATTCTTAAGTGCTCTGGTTAAGACCCCCAATTATTCCCTGGTTTACAATCATTTAGGCATAGTCTATCTGAAGTTAGGGATGGTAGATGAGAGCATAAAAAGTCTTCAGTCTGCCCTTAAGATCAACTCTGATTTTGCAGATTATCATCATAATTTAGGGAATGCATTCCTGGAAAAGAAAAATTACTTAGAGGCGGAAAAGGAGTTTAAGGAAGCTTTGAGACTGAATCCGAGATACCAGGAGGTTTACCTTAATTTAGGTTACAGCTGTCTGGAGCGGGGAAGGGAGGATAGGGACATAAGCACAGATACCGTTTTGAAAGAAGCTTTAGATAATTTCAAAAGGGCTTATCAATATGGTCTTAAGAAAGATCTGCGCATGGAGGAGCTTTTAGAGAGAGCTTTCACCTGGGAGGACCTCTCCCGGATTTATATGCTTTTGAGAAGCCTGCTGACTGAAGGGAGCAGTCTGGATATCAAATCGCTCTGCGAATATTTCAGATTGCGTTTTAAATATGACCCTAAAGCAGTGGAGAAAAAAGAGGTGGAGGATTATCTTCTCCAGCTTTCAAGTGAGATAGTCGATGGTAAAAACTATCCGGATTTAAGGTATTGTTTAGCTTTAAGTTATATCTTCTATTCCCGTTATTTTCTTAAGTTGGCAGAAAGACGATTTGAAGATTATGTCCAGCTACCAACAATAAAAGATTCTGAGGAGAGCAATTTGAAAATTACTCTGGAACTGGAGAAAAAAGTAGAGGAATTTTTAGAGGAGTTTGAAACAAAAGATTAATATGCAGAACTTAGACCAGATAATACTCAAAGAAAAATTGAAACCGGGCTCAAACGAGTTAAAGGACCTTTTGGAAAATTATTCGCCCAGCATTATATCTATGCTTGCTCTTAATTTTAACTTTAAGGGATTTCCGGAGAAAGGGGTGTCTCTCTTAATTTCAGTTTTAGCCAGAGAGCCGGAAAGGTGGGAATTGTATGATAAGTTAGTACTTTTAGCCATTAAAGCCCAGAGCCCAGCTTGTGCGGAAAGAAAGCTTTTAGAAGCTCAAACTCTATTTCCAGATAATTCTCAGATCTGGGGGAGCCTGGGTAAGCTCTATTTTCTGGAGAGAAAGTATTTACAGGCAGAAGAATATCTGGAGAAGAGTATAAAGCTTAAGCCGGAAGAGGGGATAAACCATCTTTTTTTAGCCCTGAGTAGATTAGCTCTTTTTTCCGAAGAAGATAGAATAGATTCTGCCGAGTTTCCAGAGTTTGTAGAAATAATGAAAGAGATTCAGCAATTTAAAAAATTAAATCCAGAGATGATAGAGGATGCCCTTCTTAAAGGGGAAGAGCTTCTGAGGCAGAGCAATCATTCTGAAGCTTTTAAATATTTAGAAAGAAGCTTGAAGGGCTATCTGGATAAAGAGATGGAGTTTTCCAGATTTCACAAGCTCTTCTCTTATTTTCAGCTTGAGCCTGGTGGGTCCAGTTTAGAGGAGCTTAAAGAGTATATCTACGAGCTGGAAAAAAAATTAAAGATTTCCTTACCCTCAGTTGAGATGTTAAACCGTCTGGGCTGTGCTTATCTACTTTTCTTTTTAAGTCTGATTAAATCTGGCGAGGAGCAGTTAGAAAAGGCATTGAGCTTAGATCCGGAATTTGAGGCGGCTTCAAAAGCGTTAGGGTTTTTGAAAAGTAAAAAAAAGGATATAGCAACTCTTTTCGATTCTCTGAAGTTTTAGGGAGGAAATAATTTGACTGACCAGCTCAGGAAGGACATTTTTTATTCTAAAAATCAATCCTTAGATCCTATTTTCTACCAGAGAGTAATACCTCTGGGAATCCGGGTTTTGTTTGTCACGATTTTGCTAATCTTAGCCTTTTTCTCTTCAAATTCCTATATTAGATTTTCTGGGTTGGGAGTGGTTTTAGCTGGTTATCTTTACCTTTTTTTCTTCAGGGTTTTGATCTTAGAGAATAAATTCAAAAAGATTCACCTGGAAAATCTTAAGCGCTTCGCACTTTTTGAACGATTAGAAGAAGTAACCTCTTCCTTCATAGATAAAAAGAACAAAGAGAAGTTTACTTCTTTTTTATTGGATTTTTTCAGTCACCTTCTTTATACCAAAAATTTTATTCTTTTCTTGAGAGATGAGAATAGTTATAAGTTATTTGAACTAACCCCTAAAAACGCTGAGCTTAAAAAGAAAACCATAAAAACAGATGAACCATTAATATCCTTTCTCAAAAGACAATCGGACGCTCTGATTTTCAATCTGGGGGAGGGAAAAGTAGTAAAGGAACATGATAACCTGTGTTTACTATCAGGGCTTAAAGGGGTCGAGCTTAAGTCTGCACTTCCTCTCAAAGCAGGAGATGAACTGATCGGCTTCGTGTTATTTTCCTCAGACAAGCTTGGATCCACAGAATCCAGATTCGGACTGGCGGATGAAGAGCAAAGGCTTTTAAATCTGGTGGCAGGAAGGCTTCTGTGGCTGGAAGGGATTAGAGGATTGAAACATAAGCTCCAGAGGAAAAGGAAAGAATATCTTGATAAATTAAGCCAGGGAAAGATCTCAGATTCCCTGGTTGAGGCCGGGGTCAAGAGAAAAATCTTCGATCTACATTCCCTTTTTCAATCGGCTAATCAACTCTATCTGTCCCTGGATCAGAATCGGCTATTTTTCAACTTCACCCAAACTCTGCAGAGACAGCTTAGCGCCAGGTCGGTTTTGATTTTCCTGCCCGATGAAAAGGGGAAGGGTTTGAAGGCAAAATATTCCAAGGGGGTTGATTTTCTTCAGTACTCGGAGTTGCGCTTAGAAGAAGAGGATCCCTTGTATGAAAAGTTTAAAGGAGAACAAACCACTTTTTATCTTTACCAGTTAATAGAAGAATTCCAGGGCAACGAGCTTTTAGCCCGGACCATTGGTCAAGGGTTTCAGGTCTGTTTCCCTCTGAATCTTTTAGATAACCAGTTAGGCCTGGTTTTCTTGAGTGGAAGAAGCGAGGGGATCAGATATAAAGAAGAGGATTTTTTAATTTTAAGTTTTTTGAGCGATGTCCTTAACGTTAGCCTGAAAAATATCACCCAGTATAAAAAGTTAGAGGAGTTTTCTTATACCGATAGTCTAAGTGGCTTATACAACTATCGTTATTTCTGCAAACGTCTGAACGAAGAGATCTTCAGGGCTAAACGTTACCAGAGGAAATTAGCTCTGGTGATTTTCGATATCGATGAATTCAAAATCTATAACGATTCCTTTGGCCATCAGTCTGGAGACCAGATCATAAGACAATTAGGGGAGCTGATTGTGAAGGTGGTCAGATCCATCGATGTGGTCTGTCGCTATGGCGGGGATGAGTTCTGCGTGATCATGCCAGAGACCGATCAGGAAGAGTGTCTTAAGTTCATTGAGAGGTTGAGAAAACATATCCTGCACCATTCCTTTAAAAATGAATTCCTCCAGTTAGAACACCACCTGACCTTAAGCGCTGGTGCGGCCATCTATCCTCAACATGCCCGAACCCCGGAAAGACTTATCTATTGCGCAGATATGGTTCTGCTTAAGGCTAAAAGCTCAGGGAAGAATAAAGCATTTATGTATAACGGTGAGGATGTGAACTTAAAAAGTACAGTTCCGTTTTAGCCTGGGTATCGAAGGCATCTTTAATTTTCCCTTTACATCCCTATAATTTTGCGTATATTATTTCGAAACTTTTGGATAGAAAGAAAAAACAGGAGAGGGTTATGTTTTATAGAAGAAAATACAAAATTAAGATGATTTTCCTGCTGGGTCTTTTCCTGAGTATAGGGGTTCTATCTTTTTCTCAAGAATACGAGATTGGACCCGAGGATCTTTTGAACATAAGTTTCTGGCAACAACCGGATTTGAATAGCGTGGTTAAGGTCAGGCAGGATGGTAAAATCTCTCTTCCGGTTATCGGTGAGATAATAGTAGCTGGGTTAACCCCAGCCGAGCTTTCCAAAAAAGTAGTTGAGAAAATTTCCTTCTACAATAAAAGTATCTCCCAGGCCACGGTGGTGATAGTGGAATATAACAGCCAGAAAGTTTTTGTCCAGGGGCAGGTAAATCGCCCAGGTAAATACAGTTTTGAATCGGTTCCTAATCTATGGGAGGTGATTCGAGAGGCGGGAGGTCCGGCCGAGGGTGCAGACTTAAGCGCGGTCAAGATCATCCGGGGAGGGGAAGAATCAGGCAAGACTTTACGGGTTAATTTAGCGGAAATGCTGGAAAAAGGTGATTTTTCCAAACTACCCAAGCTGAAAGTCGGGGACACGATAGAGATACCCAGGTCGATTTTGAGCTTTGGAGTTGAAGGGGCGGCTCCGAGCTACTCCGGGAGAAACATCTACTACATTTATGGACAGGTCCAAAAGCCTGGTGTTTTTCCCTTAGAGTCCGAGATAGACCTATTAGATGCTATTGTCTTAGCTGGAGGTCCTACCCAGAATGCTGATTTGAAAAAGGTTAAGGTTTTGATCAAAGGGTCGGTTTTCTCCAGTGTAGTTGAGGTCAACCTGGATAAATTTGGTTCCAGAGGTAAGCCCTCTCGCCTGCAGATTCATCCAGAGGACACTATAATACTACCAGACAGGAGAGGCGGATTTTTAGCCAGGATCTGGAATTTTGGTCGGGAGATGATTCCTTTATCCACAGCTATAATCAGCCTTTATCTTTTAGTGGATAGGCTTGAGCAGTAAGGATGAAAAGATCAGATGAGCTCAATTCAAGAAAAAGGGTTTGACCTGAGGGAATACTGGAAACTATTGCTCAGGAAAAGATGGTTACTTATCATTCCCTTTTTTACCGTTACCCTGGTCAGTTTCTCAGGTAGCTTCCTTCTTCCCCGTCAATACAAGTCCTCCACCACAGTGCTGATCAGCGAGAGTCGACTTCTATCCAGACCCTTAGAGAATTTAGTTCCCGGGGTAACCCCGGGCCGCAGTTCTCAAGCGGAAAGAGGACAGAGGCTAGCCACTATAACCAACCAGATAATCTCTACTGGCTTCTTGAAAAGGTTAATCTATAACCTGAACTTGAACCAGAATCCCCAGGCGACAGGTGAAGCCCGAAGGGTTAAATCAAAATTCCCAGAGATAAGCGAAGAGGAAATAGTTGAGAAGATTTTGATCGAGGATTTAAGGAAAAAAATCAGCGTTGGTTTCAAGGGTGAGAACTTAGTGGAGATAACGGTCTATTCAGACAAGCCTAAGTTGGCGGCAGATATGGCTAAGAATCTGGCACAGATTTTCATAGATGAAAGCTTAAGATATGAGCTTTTGGGAGTCAGGGGTGCTTTAGATTTTTCGGATGAGCAATTAGCTATCTATAAGAGGAGATTAGAGGAGGCGGAGAACCGACTGAGGGAATATAAAGAGAAAACTTTGAAAAGTAATGTCGATCAGGATATTGCCTCAGATACCAACGTGGGGACTATTATATCAGTCATCGATGCCACAAAATTGGAGATTAAAGAACTTGAGGACCAGAACAATTTTCTGAAAGATAGCCTAACCAGGCTGAAGACTTCGAATTTGAGCTTGCCCGTCTCTGATAAACTGAAGAATTCAAAGGACCAACTCTTTTCCTCAATGAATGAGTATGTTCCTCTTTTAACTAAATATTCCTGGAGAGATGCCAAGGTCCTTACTCTCACTGAGAAGACCAAAACATATCTGGACCAGATAGAAGAGGAGGTCAAAGCTGTTTCTCAATCTCAGAAAGGGAAACTGAGCGCTGAGGTATTAACCCTTTTAGAAAGTTATACTATCAACGATATCAATCTGAGTTTCTTAAGAGAAAAGCTCAGGGTTTTGAATTTAGCAGTGGAAAGGATAAAGGAGAGAATTGCTCGTACCCCTTATCAGGAGCAGACCTTAAGAAATTTGCAACAGGATGTAGAGACTTATAGAGGGATTTATGAGATGTTCGTCTCTCAATCACAGGGTTCCCAGATATCCCAGCAAGTTCAGCAAGCAGAAGCACAGAACAGATTCAGGGTTATAGAGCCAGCTAGTATCCCTCTTAGCCCAGTTAAGCCCAATCGGGTTAAAATCACATTGTTAGGTTGTCTTTTAGGTTTGGCCATAGGCGGTGGTAGTGTCATCTTGTCTGAGTTCTTTGACACTTCCTTCAAGAAGGTTGAAGAGGTAGAGGAATATTTAAACTTAAAGGTTTTAGGTACAGTTCCCCGGATAGAGCATCTGGAAAAATTAAATCTGAACAAGAGGAGAACTTTAAGATAGAGGTTTATTAACCGGTCATGAAAAGTAAAAGAAAACACGCTGGAAATATTCTGGACTTTTATGAGAGGGAATCTCCAATCTCCACAGAGTTCAGGAGGATATATTCGAATCTGAAATATTATACCAAAGGAGAGGAGTTAAAAACTATCCTTATCACCAGTCCGGCACTGGGCGAAGGGAAAAGCACTCTGGCAAGCCTTTTAGCTATCGAAGTTTCACACCGTCATAATAAGAAAGTTATACTTATAGATTGTGATCTGAGAAGACCGAATATTCATAACCTTTTTGCCTTAGATCAGGGGAAGGGTCTTTCTGAGCTTTTACAGGGGGAGATTAATTTTCAGGATTGTTTGCATTCGACATCTTTAGAGAATTTAAAAATTATGACCAGCGGTCAGGAAATCCAGAATTCATCAGAGCTTTTAGATACTCCTTATTTTAGAGAAGTGATAGCAGAGGCAAAGCTTTTTTCGGATCTGGTTATTGTTGACTGCGCTCCGGTCATCCCGGTAAGCGATCCTCTGATCATAGGACCTCTAATGGATGGGGCGATTTTAGTGTTAAAAGCTGGGTTCACCCAGAGGGAGGTGGGGAAAAGAGCAGTTGAGATTTTGAGGAATGCACAGGTAAGATTACTCGGAGTGCTGATGAATAACATGAAGGAGATTTTGCCCTATTATTACAGTTATAAATATTATGGATATGAATATGGTCATCCCAAGAAAAGAAAGTAATTTTTTTTATCGGTATGAAGGTAAAAAATATTCTGAGCATAGATGTAGAGGAATGGTTTCAGGTAGAAAACCTCAAAGAGGCGATCCCCTCTCAGGGATGGACCTATTGTGAGAAGAGGTTACCTTTTAACCTCTCCGAGATTTTAATCCTTTTAGAGGAAAGGAAAGTTAAAGCTACTTTTTTTATCCTGGGCTGGATCGCAGAACGTTATCCAGAGATAATAAAGAGGATTCATAATGAAGGGCATGAGATAGGCTCCCATGGCTATTCCCACAGCCTGGTTTTCACCCAGACTGAAAAAGAGTTCAGAGAAGATGTCAAAAAATCGTTAGAGATCATAGAGAAGCTTATTGGAGAACCGGTCTGGGGATATAGAGCCCCTTCCTTTTCGATCAACCAGAGTTGCTTCTGGGCTTTTGAGGTTCTGTCTGAATTGGGAATCAGATACGATTCCAGCATCTTTCCGATAAGACATCCTCAGTATGGTATACCTTCAGCTCCTCGCTTCCCTTTTAACCTGGAACTAAAAAACGGGAAGAAGTTGAAAGAATTCCCCTTATCTACGGTCAGGCTTTTAGGTTTAAACCTTCCAGTAGCAGGTGGAGCTTATTTACGAATCTTCCCTTACTGGTATAACAGATGGGGGATAAGACGCTTGAACTCAGAGGGGAGCGGAGCGGTGGTCTATTTTCATCCTTGGGAAATAGACCCGGATCAGCCCAAGGAAAATATCAGCTTCTTTAAAAGATTCAGACATTATACCAATCTGGATTTGATGAAGGCTAAGATAAAAAAACTGCTTAAAGATTTCGAGTTCACTTCTTTTTCCCTTTCAGGAGCTTTAGATGATTAGAGCCTTAATCCTTTCTATGCGACCCCCCCAATGGGTGAAAAATTCTGTGCTCTTTGCCGGACTGATCTTTTCTTTTAATCTTTTTCAACTAAATTTTTTCCTGAAGACGTTAGTAGCTTTTATTCTCTTCTGTTTTTTGACGAGTGGACTCTATATCCTTAATGATATCATAGACCTGAAAAGCGATAGAGCTCACCCTCTGAAAAGCAAAAGGCCTATTGCCTCAGGGGAATTTAAACCCTCTATTGCCATTTTTTTCTCTATCCTTTTTATCATTTTATCTCTTATTTTTTCATTTTATTTAAACCAGATTTTTGGACTGGTCTCCATCGTCTATCTTATTTTGAATCTTCTCTACTCCAAGTACCTGAAAAATATGGTGATCTTAGATGTTATGGCTATTTCTTTGGGCTTTGTGCTCAGAGCGGTGGCTGGAGCGGTGGTAATAAATGTAGAGATCTCTTCCTGGCTGATCGTCTGTACTACCCTTTTAGCTCTGTTTTTAGGTTTTGGTAAAAGAAGGCATGAGATAGTTCTTTTGGAGAATAAAGCAGAGGAGCACAGGAAAAGCTTAGCTGAGTATAGCCCCTATTTCTTAGACCAGCTCATCTCCGTGGTGACTGCATCCACAGTTGTGGCTTATGCTTTCTATACCCTTTCTCCGGAAGTAGAGGCAAAGTTAGGCACGACTCATATGGCTTTGACTATCCCGTTTGTGCTCTACGGGGTTTTCAGATACCTTTACTTAATTCATCAGAAAGAAAAAGGGGGTAGCCCTACCTGGGTTCTTCTTACGGATAAACCTTTAATAATCGATATTCTGCTCTGGTTTTTTTCGGTGATTTTAATCGTATATTTATAAGAAGTAAGGGGAAATTATGTCTGGCTCAAAAGTGGTAGTTTTAAAAACCAGTGTGGAAAATATCTTAGAGGATTATCAGAAGCTACTGCATCTTTTAGATTACCAGAAAGGTTTCTCCCAGGAAAAAGATAGTTTAATCAAACTCAATTTATCCTGGACCAAATATTTCCCTGCCTGTTCATCCCAACCCTGGCAATTAGAAGGGGTAGTAAAGACTTTGATTGGAGATGGATTCAGAAAGGAAAGGCTTTTTCCAGTAGAAAATAAAACCGTGGTGACTGAGCCACTTAAAGGGGCGAAAAATAACCGCTGGCTTCCGGTTCTGGAAAAATACGGGCTAAAGTTTATTCCTTTACCAGAGGTTGAATGGGTGAAATATGAATTCAAAGAGAAGCTTTTGAGATTAAACCAGATTTTTCCAGAAGGGATTGAAATCCCTAAACTTTATATAGGAAAACAAATCATTCATCTTCCCACTTTAAAGACCCATGGACATTCGGTAACCACCGGAGCAGTTAAAAATGCTTTTGGCGGGCTTCTAAAAGAGGTCAGGCATTATGCGCATAAATATATCCATGAGGTTTTGGTGGATTTGATGATTATGCAAAAAGAACTTCATCCAGGTATCTTAGCGGTTATGGATGGAACGGTGTGCGGGAATGGAGCAGGACCCAGGACCATGCATCCGGTGGTAAAAAATTATATTTTAGCCTCAAATGATTCTGTGGCTTTAGATGCAGTTGCCGCCAGAATGATGGGATTTGACCCCCTGCAGATACCCTATATAAAGCTCTCCCAGGAAAAAGGATTGGGAATCGGTGATCCAAAAGAGATAGAAATAATTGGGGAAGATATTTCTTCGGTAAATTTCGGGTTTAAGACCAGAAAAAGCCTGGTCATCTGGGGGGATCAGATGCTGAGGTTAGGACCTTTGAGATTTCTGGAAAAAGTTGCTTTAAAATCACCTTTAGTCTTCTGGGCTCCTATGGCTTCCAATCTCTATCACGATTACTTCTGGTATCCTATGATAGGCAGAGCCAGGATTAATCGCTTCAAGAAAACCGAGTGGGGAAAGTTATTTGAAAGGTATTGAGATATACCATTAGGTAAAGATTAAAATTCGCTCCCTCAGATTTTATCTTCAATTAGGTCAAAAAAAACGGATGATAGAAGATAAAAAAGTATTAGTGGCAATCCTTAATAACCGAAGAGATTTTAAGATTGCCAGGGAGGAGCACTGGTACAGGATACCGGTTAAAACTGCACCCAGGAGATGGAAGGCGGACTATTTAGCATTTTATCAAACCATGGTTTTTGAGAAAATGAAATGGGCTATAAATTATTATGCTGAAATTAAGGGGTTCGAGAAATCAAAAAGGATTGAGCTTCTGCCTGAGGAAAATAATCATCCCAGAGCTTTAGAGGACTATTATAAGATCATACTTGGCGAGTTGATCCCTTTGGATAAGTCGGTTATAAGCCAGAAGTGGTGCAGAATTATCTTTATCTCTACCAGCTTAAACCGGTTGAAAAAGGCTCAGGAAATAAATGATCTTTTTATGGAAAACCCTTTAGAGGAAAAATTCTGGTATGAGATGAAGGAAAATAAGATCGAGGCGGAAAGGCAATATCTTATTGGAGAAGGGAAAATAAAATACTGTCTGGATTTCGCTATCTTATGTCAAAAGGGGAAAATAGATGTGGAGTGTAATAGCGATCTCCGGCACTCTCAAAAGAACTTTATCCTTAAGGATAATCAAAGGAATAACTACCTTGCCAGTCAGGGCTGGTCAGTTTTAAGGTTCGGGAGTAAGGAGATAAACAAGAAATTGCAAATCTGTATAGAGGTGATAAAAGAGAATGTTAGTAGAATGGGTGGGATAAAAAGCCAGAAAAGCATCAGAAAGTTTTTAGAGAAAGAGGCTATAGAGCAGTTGGAACTTCTTTAATGAGATAGAGAGTTTACCTCTTGAATATATTATAGATAAAATAGTGATAAAATCCATCAGAGGTGGATTTTATCCCGACTGAACTAATCAGGTATTCTTTAATTATTCCGATATTTATAGTGGCTATGAGTACCTATTATCGATCTTATAATTTAGGATGGGGAGGGGGGTTGCCCAGGGGTGTAAAAGCACTTCTTCTGGCAAATGGAGCGATATTTTTAGCCCAGTATCTGATAGGGAATAAACTCGTCTTTTTATTCGGGCTTACCCCAGCTCTGGTTAAAGAAGGGTATATCTGGCAGATTGTCACTTATATGTTTTTGCACGGGGGTCTTTTTCATATCCTGTTCAATATGTTTGCCCTTTTCATCTTTGGAGCAGATATTGAGAGGACCTGGGGGACAAAAGAGTTCGTTAAATATTATTTCATAACCGGGATCGGGGCAGGAGCAGCAAGTTTCCTTTTATCCTTCAACTCCTCTACCACCACCATAGGGGCTTCCGGAGCCATCTTCGGCCTTTTAGTTGCTTTTGCTCTTATGTTTCCGGAAAGGATAATCTATCTTTATTTTTTATTTCCAATCAAAGCTAAATATATGGCTTTGCTTTTCGGGATAATCGAGCTTATAGCCTCCTTTCGCTATACTGGAGACGGGATTGGTCATTTTGCCCATTTAGGAGGGATGGTAATAGGATATATTTATCTTAAAGCGGACTGGAGAATTAAAAGCTTTTTCCGATTTATATTTAATACAGGTTCCCGATGGAGAGAGAAATCTTCTGAGAAAAAAAAGGAACGAAATGAGAAGCTGATGCAAAGGGTGGACCAGATACTGGACAAGATCAATCAGGTCGGTTATCAGAATTTGACTAAAGAGGAAAAGAAGGTCCTGGAGGAAGCCAGCCAGATATTGTCAGAGGAAAAGAAGGAGTATAAATAGGGAGGGTTTTTATGCCCAATAAAGTGTTGATAGCGGATGATAGCCAGACCATCCGCAGCGTGGCTGAGTTTCTACTACGACAAAAAGGTTATGAGGTAATCCTGGCTCAGGATGGAGAGGAGGCTTTAGACCGGATAAAGAAAACATCTCCGGATCTGGTGCTTTTAGATAATTCTATGCCTAAGATAGATGGATTTACTCTCTGTCTGGAGCTTAAAAAAGATTATGATTTAAAGAAGATTCCAGTGGTTATGCTGCTAAATTCCAGAGAGTGGATTAATCAGGAAGGATTTCAAAACTCAGCATGTGAAGGTTATATCCTCAAGCCCTTTTCCCCCAGAGAATTTTTAGAGAAGGTGGGGGAGTTTTTCAAAAAAGAGGAACCCCCGGGAAAAACTTTAGAGGGTAAAAGTTCAGAATTTGAGGAAATAAAAGAGCCAGAAGATTTTCTTTCTGTTCACAAAGCTGAGGAAGAAGAAAGGCTGGAGCAGAAGATAACCAAACCAAATCCAGAGGAAGGGGACAGCTACGAAAGATTTGTCTCCGAGTTTAAAAAGGAGATGGAGGGACTGGAAAAAGACGAGCCAGTGGTTTATCGTGAAATGAAATTGGAAAGCCCAGAGGAGAAAGAAGAAGAGGGTTTTAAAGGTCTGGATTATGAAAGGCTAACCTCAAGAATTGTGAAAGAGGTTTCAACCATAGTAGCAGAGAAGATAGCAGAGAAGATCGATTCTGAAGAAATAGAACAAATGATAAAAGAAAAGATCAAGGAACTGGTTTAAAAAAGTAATTTAAAGTAGTTTGTTTGCCTCTTTAATGAAATCCCAAAAATTTTATTTATTTAATCTTAAATTTTTCCTGCTTTCTTTCCGTATTTTTTAATAACTGGACTTGAATTATTGGAGGATTTCTGAACGACGTTTCTATCTTAGCTGCTTTTACTGGTGGCTTAATCTCTTTCATCTCACCCTGCGTCCTTCCTTTGATCCCGGGGTATCTATCATTTATCTCCGGGCTGACTTTAGAGGAACTTCAAAAAAAAGATGACAAGCTTGAAAACCTCAAAAAGGTGAGCTTGAACTCTCTTTTCTTTATCTTAGGTTTTTCCTTGATTTTTATGCTTCTGGGAGCCTCAGCTACATTTTTAGGCAAGTTTCTTATCTCCAAGATTTCTATTTTCAATAAAATTGCCGGTATAATAATCTTTATATTCGGATTTCATCTCATCGGGATTTATAGAATTCCCTGGCTGGATTATGAGAAAAGGTTTCACGCCCGAAAAAAAGGGGTGGGTTTTTTAGAGTCATTTTTAATCGGTCTGGCTTTTGCCTTTGGCTGGAGTCCCTGTATTGGACCCATCTTAGCGGGTATATTAGTCTTGGCTTCTAATCAACAGACGGTGGCTCAAGGGATGGGTCTGCTTTTGGCTTATTCCCTGGGTCTGGGTATCCCCTTTATGATTACCGGAATCGGGTTTAACCTTTTCCTGGAATTTTTTGCTAAAGTTAAAAAATATTTCAGAACTATCGAGACGGTGAGTGGAATTTTCCTTATGGTGATTGGAGTTTTAATATTCTTTAACGTTATGGGGTATCTATCTGCAATTTTAGTTCGTCTTTTCCCTGGTCTTTTAAAAGGTTAAAGTTATTTTATTTGTATAAAAAATATGTCAGAGATTCTGGAGTGTAAAGCTTTAGCTCTACCCTATCGAAAAACAGGAGAATCTTTTTTGGCAAACCTAAAGATTCGCACTCCAAAGTCGTTTAAACGACTAATTTTTCAAAGCTCTTTTCTTAATTTCTTCAAAGCATTATTTTTAATCCTCTTATTTCGAGGAGTGAGTATGGGAACTGAACTTGATTTTAAATCTTTAATACCTGAAGGTGCGAAAAATTTTAAGAAAGTAGATCAGGCAAAGTTATTTGACCGTAAAAACCTGTTTGATTATATGAATGGAGGTGCAGAACTATACCTTTCTTATGATTTTCAAAGACTTTTAGTCCAGGAATATAGAGATAAGGATAGAGTAATAACTATAGAAGTCTATGAGATGAAAACCTCACAGGATGCTTTCGGGCTTTACTCTTTAGACCAGGAGGCTGATAATCCGCCTCAGGCGGATACGGCTAGTAGAGGAGAAAATTTAGCTATTGGAGATAAAGCCAATTACTCTTTCGGATTTTTAAAGCTCTGGAAAGGTAATTATTTTGTGAGGATAGTAGATTTGAGTGGAAGTGAACAAACTAAAGATGTAATCTTAGAGTTAGGTAGAAAAATTTCAAGCAGGTTAGATAAGAAAGGTGAATTGCCAGAACTCTTATCTAAACTTCCGGTTGAGGGGCTGGTCCATAATTCGGAGAGATTCTTCCATAAACAGATCGTCTTGAACAATCTATATTTTCTGTCCACTGAAAACCTTCTTAATTTAAATGAGAAGACCTCTGCAGTTCTGGGAGATTACCTCTTGGGGAAGATGAATCTGAAACTTCTTCTGATCTCTTACCCGGATACATTTTCTGCCAGGTCTGCATTTGAAAGTTTCTGCACAAAATATCTTAAGTCCTCGCCTTCAAGCAAAAAGGTGATTCAGAAAGTGGAGGAGGATAAATTCATCGGGGTCGAATTAGAAAAAAATTACTTATGGATTACCTTTGAAGGTCAAGATGAGAGGAATACTGGAGATATTTTGCGAAATGTTAAGGAAAAGCTAAAGTGATATGATAAGAAAAGAAAAAATATCTTTCACCCGCCGTGATTTTCTGAAAGGGACAGCTTTTACCTCTTTAGGAGTGGCACTGGGAATTTTATCACCTGAGGTTCTATCTTCTCAAGAGTTGAAAAAGGAGAGAGTTGTCCTGATCAGGGAAGAAGATGTTTTAAGCGAAGATCTGGAAGTAGATTCAAGACTTCTTTCTAAGATGCTTGATTCGGGGATGATGAGTTTTGGAGGTGAAAAGGAGCCACTGGAGGTCTGGAAAACCCTTTTCAGTCCCAGGGATATAGTCGGAGTTAAAATAAGTTTTATGATGACTCCCACTCATAAGGAGTTGATTGAGCTTATCGTCCAGAACTTATTAAAAGCAGGGGTAGAAGATAAAAATATCTATGTCTGGGACCGGGATAAAGCAGGAATTGGCTTCGCGGAGATGTTTTCCCTACCGAGGAGTTTTGGATATGACAATGACCACCTGAGTAAAGTCATAAAAAAATGCACTGCTTTGATAAATGTTCCAGGGATGAAAAGTCACTGGCTTTCCGGTGCGGCTTTTTCCATAAAGAACTGGGCTGGAGCGATCGATAACGCTTTTGAATATCATACTGAGGATTGCTGTTCCTCCCTGGGGGCGTTGTGTGTTATTCCAGAGATAAAATCCAAATGCCGGCTGATAATCTTAGATGGGCTAAGACCATTATTCAATGGAGGTCCTCAGGTTGACCCTAAATATCTCTGGAATTATAATGGCTTGGTCCTTGGAAAAGACCATGTGGCAGTGGATATCATAGCTCTAAAGATAATCCAGAATAAAAGAGATGAGTTCAAAAAAGGAAAATGGGTTTTAAGTCCACCTCCGGTTCATATAGGTTTAGCTGATACAAAATATAAAGCGGGAACAAGTGATTTAAACAGAATCGAGCTTATAAAATCAGGCTGGCAGGAAGGGATGCTTTTATGAGAAGAAGAGATTTTATAAAAAGTTCCATAGGAATGGGTGCAGCTTTAGGTTTTTCTTCTTTTATTTCGCTTGAATCTTTTGGGGAAAAAGTCCAGAAAGTGAATCTGCCTGATCTGGCAGTGGTCAAAGATGGTGCACCGGGATATATGGTCAGAAAAGCAGTGGAACTTTTAGGGGGAATGAAAAATTTTGTCTCCGCTGGTGATATTGTGGTAGTGAAACCCAACATAGGCTGGGATAGAAAACCGGAACAAGCGGCTAATACCAATCCAGAGGTTGTCTCTGAGGTGGTGAAGATGTGCCTGGAGGCTGGTGCTAAAAAGGTTAAAGTCTTTGACCGTTCATGTAATACCGCTCAGCGATGTTATAAAAGCAGCGGTATTAAAAAAGCAGCTTCTGAGGCTGGGGCAGAGGTAAGCTATGTTATAGATGCTGGTTTTAAGGAGATTAAATTTCCAAAAGGGGTTCATTTAAAATCCTGGCCAGTTTATAAACCAGCTTTGGAATGTGACCTTTTGATTAACATACCGATTGCTAAACATCACGGGCTCTCAAGATTGACTCTGGGGATGAAGAACCTTATGGGGCTTATAGGTGGGGACAGGGGTCAGATTCATCAGAATATAGATGAGAAGTTAGCTGATTTTGCGAATTTCATAAAACCTGAGCTGAATATTCTGGATGCCTATCGTATCCTAACAGATAATGGTCCTACAGGTGGAAATCCCAGAGATGTTAAACTGACCAAGACCATCATTGCTGGTAAAAATATTGTCTCCGTGGATGCTTATGGAACTACCCTCTTCAGTTTAAAACCGGAGGATCTGCCCTGTATTGTTTTGGGCAATAGATACAGCTTGGGAGAGATTGACCTGAATAAGTTAAAGATTGAAAAGTATAGTTTTAGCTCTTAGCGGGTAGCAAATAGCTTTTAGCTTTTCGCGAAAACCGAATAGCAAACAGCGAACAGCCAATCAAAGGAGAGCTTGATTGAAAACTCTGCGGCGTATCTCTCAGATACTTTTCCTGCTTTTCTTCTTTTACCTTTTCCTTAAAGCCAGCTTTCCTTTATCCACCAAAATTCCAGTTGACCTTTTCTTAAGGGCTGACCCTTTGCTGGCAATATCTTCGATTGTATCCGCCAGAGTTTTAATCAACACTTTTCTTTTAGCTCTTATTTTAGTCATCATTACCTTACCCTTAGGACGGGTTTTCTGTGGCTGGGCTTGCCCTCTGGGAACCAGCCTGGATATTTTCAGCTATATTCTGAAAAATAAAATGGGGGAAAGCTTTAAAAAGCTTCTCAGTTTAAAATATTATATTCTGATCTTCCTTTTAGTGGGAGCGATTTTCTCCTCCCAACTCATCTGGTTTTTGGATCCGTTACCTTTATTTACCCGCTCTTTTACCCTTTCGATTTTTCCGGTTATCATTGGATTTTTTACTCTAATCCTCAATTTTTTGTTTCAGTTTATTTTTATTCAGGATTGGCTAAGTAAAGTTCAACTCCTTTTTTCTTCTACTCTTCTTCCCACGCAGGTCAATTTCTTCAGGATGTCTTCACTTTTTTTGGTTATAATTTTAGCAATTTTTGCTTTAGAATTTGTCTCCAGGAGGTTCTGGTGCAGAAATTTATGCCCATTAGGTGCGCTTTATGCTTTTTTATCCAAATTCCAGCTCTTAAAAAGAAGGGTAACTGAAGACTGCACTGAATGTGGTATCTGCAAAGATTTGTGTAAGATGGATGCAATTGAGAAAGATTTCAAGAAAACTTTAGACAGAGAATGTATCCTTTGCTATGATTGCGTTAAAGATTGTCCGGTCAGTGTTACTAAGATAAATTTCAAAGGGAGGTTTAAATCCCAGAGATTTGATCTTGGTCGCAGAAAGGTTTTATCTTCCACTGCTTTAGGCTTGGTCTCAGTTGGTCTTCTGAAGTCGACTTTTAAGGACAGGAATCTGAAAACCGGTTTAATCCGACCTCCAGGCTCAAGGGTTGAAAACGAGTTCTTAGATAGATGTATCCGCTGTCATGAATGTATTAAAGTTTGTTCTACTTCCGGGAATTTTTTACAGCCAGCTTTTTTAGAGGGAGGGTTAGAGGGTTTCTGGACACCAGTAGGTTATGCCCGCACTGGCTATTGCGAATATAACTGCATAATGTGCACCCAGGTCTGTCCTACTCAGGCTATTCATCCACTGGATCTATCTACCAAAAAGAAAACGGTTATCGGACTGGCTTTTATCGATAGAAATAAATGTATCCCCTGGTATAAAAATGTGAACTGTCTGGTCTGCGAAGAGCATTGTCCCATCCCGGATAAGGCTATTAAATTGAAAGAGGAAGAAGTGGTTTATTATGATGGGAGTTTGAAGAAGGTTAAAAGACCGTATGTGGTTGAAGATTTATGTATCGGGTGTGGGATCTGTGAAACCAAATGCCCGGTTGAAGGGAAATCCGCTATTTTTATTACTCCTCAGGGGGAACAAAGATATAAATAATAAAAGTTCAAATGCTCAAAGGTTCAAAAGTTCAAGAGTAAAAAAATAAAGGGTAATCGTGTAGGGGAGGAGCTTGTCTCCACCCGTTTTATATCATCTGAGAGGCATTTGTAGCCGCAAGCTTCAGCTTGCGAATGGTTGGACAAGCATAAAACCGCAGACTAAAGTCTGCGGCTACCGAGGATAAAAAAACGCCCGACATCAAAGTCGGGCGTTAAGCTTTCTATGGAGTGCATTAACCGGGTTAATGCAACATCCATTTGGATGCAATCAATAATCTCTCAAATATTCCACAGATAAGTTGC
>Ga0315291_10001269_pt1 | contig 33765 bp, 62 predicted proteins | sample YL17G12_20_MG_FD_203070 | JGI IMG/M metagenome (GOLD analysis project Ga0315291, IMG submission 203070) | Sediment microbial communities from Yellowstone Lake, YNP, Wyoming, USA - YL17G12_20 | ecosystem: Environmental > Aquatic > Freshwater > Lake > Sediment | place: USA: Wyoming | collected...
CCTACTATGAATACCATAGATTTCACTATAGCTCTCAAATTCATCGTAGGAGTTATACACAGAGTGCAGACGAGACTGCCACCCCACAATACCTGACTGACATTTAACCTGTTTCATAGAGCCTCCTATTGGTGGGCTACCACCTCGATCTCCCGTCCTTTGTAGATCACTTTCTTCACTGCGTCGATGTTCACCCTCCGCCAGTCGCCGAGGCGACCGCGGGAGTCTCTACGGTTTGACGCGAACACAGTCAGCACGCCACTGCCTGCGTCCTCCGCCGATCGGTCCCCACGAGTACCCGTGGGCACGTAATCGGCAGGCTTACGGGTGCAGTGCAGGTCGTACAGGTCTCCCACATCAGGCCCTCCGGGCTTAGAGGCCTTCGTCTTACGCACGCAGCGGACGACGATCACCTCGTCCTCACGCTCGGCAGTCTTGATGAACTCTTTCACGTTCGCGGGATTCAAGAAAATATCGTTCATGGTAATCACACTCCCAGGGTGATGTGGTCGTACCGCTTTGTGGGCTTGTAGGATCGCGTCGCTCGTGTCGCCTCGGGGGACAGATACCCTCTGGTAGACGTACCTTCCAGATACTTCTTACGCAGCGTGGGATGCATGTAGAGGACTACCAGTAAAGTCTGATACCCGATCAAGAGAGCGAACCCTACGAGACAAATGATAGCTGACATGGAGTATCTCCTATGTAGGATAGAAATGAAAAAGGCTGCCCCAACATTCACCAGGGCAGCCTTTTACTGTCAAACTCTATCTAAGAGCCTCACGCTACTGCGAGCGTCAGCTCCTGTTGGACGCCCTCGGTCTCCAGCCGATGAGTGATGTCACAGTCGATGGCTCCCTTGGCCTCCTCCATCAGACCACTCTTCTCATGGTCGGAGCCATAGAACCCCCAGCAGGAGTCCCCGTCCGTATTATCAGGCTGTATGATCTGATACCCATAGACGGCTCCCGTGAGGTAGTCATCGTAAGTCTCGATCTCGGAGCGGAGATACTCTCTGAGCTTCTCGATGCGGGCCTTGTTGAGTACCTTCCAGCCGTATTCCTTACGGGCTTTCTTCTTGGAGATGTAGATGAACCCAAGCTGTCCCCAGTCCCAGCGGGCACTGTCACAGTGGCTAAAGCCTGTCGTGTTGATGGTGATACCGCTATGATCGTACATGTAGACTGGCAGGTAGATGATCCCACCCTCTACCTTATCGACGTGGGCGATCATGGCATCGAAACTATTGAAGTCCTCTGACTTCAGCTTCGTGCCGTCGGAGAGATGATTGTCATCACTGAGGTTGTACCGGCGATGGAAGGCCACCAGAGTACCCAACTGAGAATCGTAATCATCGCTGCGGGGATTACGGGGCTGGTCTTCCTGCTCGATCTTGATCGTGTAGCCTTTGTACTGGATAGAGTCACTCATGGGATTCCCCTTTCGGTATGGTAATCGTGTAGTCCACGACACCCTCACCAGCCATATTCAGCTTCAGGGTCAGTTGGATAGGCTCTGGCGAGTGTACCTCTTCATTGGTCAGAGTGACAGTTACTTCTTTGATAATCATAGAACCTCTTTATAACCATTATTTTGCAAGTCAGAAATAAATGAAGCTAGCTTCTTTTTGTTCTTGAAAATGGCTATGTCGTAAAAGGCACTCCCATCACGATGCTTTTTACAACCGTCATAATGGTTGACAACGTACTTCGCGTGGCCAATATTCTCTTGAACATAAAACTTTTTATTGGCACTCATAGAGCCTCCTTAGAGTTCGCAACGACGATTTTGAAATTTTTAGGCAGTGCTTTTGGGTCTATGCTATTCAAGAGTTTCTTATCAGCATGCTTACTTACTGTAGCGATAGCTCTGCGCGTGATGAGATCTATCTTATTCAGTTCATCAAGGAATAACTTTTTCATAGAGTCTCCTTAGAGTTCGCAACGACGATTTTGAAATTTTTAGGCAGTGCTTTTGGGTCTATGCTATTCAAGAGTTTCTTATCAGCATGCTTACTTACTGTAGCGATAGCTCTGCGCGTGATGAGATCTATCTTATTCAGTTCATCAAGGAATAACTTTTTCATAGAGTCTCCTTAGAGTATATTAGACGAAACGTGACCATTACACGTATGATCTCCCTCGACGGAGATTAAAATCCTGATATGGATTACCCGAAAGGGTTAGTGGGCCTCCTTATTGGATTCGTTTGAGGATCTCAGGCATCAGGTAGCGCCAGGCCGCCGGGCATCGGAGGATCTTAGCTAGCGTCCCTCGGATTTTAAGATCCTGCTCCATAAATTCTATGAGATCAGCTTTAGTCTTGGCATTTTTCTCAGCCTCTGTCATGTCTCTTAACTCATAGGGATCATTCGCCGTAGCCTTCGTGGCAATATTTTTGAGTATGTCATTCATAGAGCCTCCTATTAGTAGTTAATAGTCTAATTCGATCTGCTCGTCCGCCTCGTATGACGGACTCTCCAGTACCTCGGGGCGATACCGTGCCCGCTTCTCTGCCTCACATGACGAGCAGTAGGAGCAGCAGTAGATCCCTCGTGCGTCATCAAGCTCTTCCTTACGCTCTCCAGAGCCGCAGGAGCAGACATCACGCTCTCGGATGGCATCAGCTACCCCTGAGAGTCTCTCGACCTCCCAATAAGGTATTTCGGTGTCTATCCAGAAAGCAGTCAGTACGGCTTTGTCATTGAGTTCTGAATTCTCGTGGTCATCGAGCGTCGCACTGGTATCGAGTCGGCGGATCTCGTCGATCACTGCCTGCCGGAGAGCAGGCTCTTTCACTTTCACACAGATGAGTGGCATAGAGCCTCCTATAGATTATGAAACCCTCTGCCTGCTAGAGCTCGGCAAAGAATGAATCTGAGTGATAGGATTTGACAGTTTATGTATCCCTTTATAGGTCTGTCGGGTTCCCAATACTTTGATCCTATACGTGAGGCCCTTACAGTTCAGATTGGAAACTGTTTCGGATATCACACTGCTTATCTTGATCGTAGCATTGGACAGACCAAGATCAGTTTCAGCAGTCACAAAGGTCTGAATTGTGAGAGTCACTTTTCTCATGTGCATAGAGCCTCCTAGTATTCGTCCGGGAACAGGAACGTACCGATGTAGTCACCAGATTCGTCTCGGTCTATTTTTAACCAGAAAGTTTTAATCTCCAGACTGGTATCCCGAAAGACTACCGTGGTCTCGTCCAGGGTCTCATTGGTCAGATGATAGCCTGCCAGCCGCACCTGTAAATGCTCACTGTCGGGCATCTCGAACACGAACATATCATGGGGATGCTTTTGGAGAATTGACAGTGCCAGTTTGGTATACATGCGAGCTTCTATCCCACCATACAAATCGTTAAAGCCTGCGGATGCTACGAACTGGATCGGTCTCCCGCAGACAGTCACCGCGGTTTTTGGATACGTAGGCATAGAGCCTCCTCAGAATTCGATTTGGTTGCCCAGGGACAACTCCAACGTATCGACCCCATAACAGGCGTCGAGTTTCCGTATGGCAGCCGCACGGATCTCACTCTCGTCGGCGGTACGGGTCTTCACCCACACAGAGTCTCGCTTACCCTGGATGATCGCAGGGTGTACTGACTCACAGCTATTCCTCGGGGTGAAACTGACCATCGTGCTGACCATGATAGAGCCTCCTCAGAGATCGAGTTTCGTCTGCGTCCCACAGCGTAGGACACGCAGGCAGTTTTTACAGGTCACTCTGAACAGGGGGAGGTCGGGGTGGAGCGTATGAGCCCACCCGCTTTTCAACCCCCTGTTGTGATGGCAGGCAATGTGAAGGTCGGTCTCTGTGACGATCACTCCGTGGACCGGACGCTCTTTCATAGAGCCTCCCTTTTACGGCTTGAGTTCGAGGGTATTCCAACAAAAATCTTTTATCAGAGTTTTGAATCCATCTACCACGGTCTGGCAAGCGGCCTCGGTCATAGCCTCAGGCTGCCCGTCCAGTACGCACAGGAGATTTTGCTGTATCTGTTCGCGTTGCTGTGTTAGAGCCTTCTGAAGTTTTTCTTTATCTGCCAGCTCTTGTCGGCGTCTGCTATCGTAATTATCACCATCCATAGAACCTCCCTGTTTATAGAGTATGTCTATTGACTTTTACCGTGCATAAAAGTATAATTAGGTTGTGGTTTTACTTTAACATTTACTGGAGGATGCCCGTGAAAGAGAAACCTTATTATGCTCGTTACAGAAGATACTATGAAAAGAACAAAGAAAGAATTAAAGAACGTGGCCGGGTTTATCATCTAAAATACTATCAAGAGCATAAAGAAATTTTAGATGCTAAAGCAAGAGCCTATGCAGAAGAAATTAAAAAGGACCCTGAAAAGCTCAGGCTAAAAAAAGAGTATAGAAAAGAATACCGCACAAAGCACAAAGAAAGACAAGACAAATTGCTAAAATTAAGAAGAAAACAACGAGAGGATGTTAGAGATGAAATAGCTTTACATTATAAATGTAGAAATCCCGGCTGTCTTTGGAAAGGTCCTTTTGCTCCAAGTCAATTAGATTTTCATCATCATAATCAAAAAGAAAAAGCAGGAGAGTTAGGACAAATGAAAACAGCTTCTGTCGAGAAATATATGGCTGAGGTAAATAAATGTATAATATTATGTAGAAACTGTCATTCTTATTATCATACCGGGGCCTTTCAGTTAGATGAACTTCTAAGATGTAAAGTCAAACTTGAATCTATTATAGAAAAAAAGAAAAATAACAGCCCCATGAAAAAGCCGGAGGATCTTCCAAAACTTTACATCTCTTTTTTTGACTAACTTTTACTAAAGGAAAAATAGTAGCGAGGTGAGTGACGGAACAACAGAGACCCGACCACCCCATCGGATTTACGTTTGACGACCACGAAGGGAGCCATGAAGCCTGTCACCTCGAACGCTTCATTGAGCTGCTGAGTGTCCCAGACCTGCCCATACTCAGCCTCCAGTACGTCACGGGAGCTGGTGTCGGCATTGATCTCACTGACGAGTGCCCGTCGGGTATCTTCGGTAGCATCTTGCATAGAGCCTCCTTTATTCGTCGATCTCAGATGCGTAGTCCGCCACCCAATCCGTGACACCCTCATCAGGGAACGTCATTTTCATAGATTCAGACGGAGCTATCTCCAGAGCTTTCTTACGGGAATCTGCACGTACTCTGATAGTCGTCGTTGTCCTCTTGATCTTCGATACCTGCACGCTATACAATGCCATAGAGCCTCCTTAAACGATGACGCTGATCTCGGTCTCCAACTCTTTAAGAGCCTCAGTGATCCTGGGCTTCTCCGCCCCGTAACTCTCCAGCTCTTTCTTTAGAGCCTCCTCTTTGTTCTCAAACAGGAGCTCATCCGAGAACTTTGGGACCCGGGCGTGCCGAATCAACTCGATCTTGCCGTCGAGGTCGACGTAGACAGACACTATCATAGAATCTCCTTACTGAATAGCGTGCCATCGATTCAAGCGTTCTTCCTGTGCAGTACGTACACGTTCAGCCCATACGGGCTGGAGACGACGCTTTACAGCCTCCAAGATACGTTCTATCTGCATAGCTTTAGAGCCTTCCTCCCAGAGCCGTGAGTCTTGCCGTAGACGACAGAGGAGCCGTTCATATCGATTCATAGAACCTCTTGTATGTGTAAAGGGGAGAGGAGCAGGCGGCGGACGTAGCAATCTTTGCTCGTACGCCACCGCCCTACAAAGAGCCTCAGTCGAATTGAGAGTAGACACGAGCAAGGATAGAAACGTCCTCTGCCCGCTGAGTAGCGGCGTCCCAGAACTCTGTCTCAGCCTGCTCCCAATCAGCAACTAGCTCAGGTTTTACTGGATAGGTTCTTTTATCCTGCTTCTTACGGGGCCAGTAGAGCTGGAGGTCGTCGACCTCCTGATAAGGTGCACCAGCTCCATCGGTCGTATGGACGCAGCGACCCGTGGCCCCCAGCATCATAAAGCCTCCACGCTTCATCTTAACTTTGATGCTGACCATACTGCCTCCTTAGATACTGTTGATGAAATCATCTACACTCTGAGTCTCCAAAGCGATCTTCAGATTGAGCATATCATCATCGTTGATGACCGTCTGTCGAGAGTGCGCCTCCAGCACAGCCTGGAGCTTGAGGAACGGCTCATCCTTGGGAGAATATTCAGCCTTCAGTACCTGGTCGTCCCCATACAGGATATAGGTACGCAGGCACCCCGGGATAGTAGCTCTCAGCCTTTCTACTAGCATCTCTGCATTGCTCTTTGTAGAGACTACACCCACGATAGCGATCACATTGATCAGCTTAGAGAAGAACACTTTCACAGCCCCGTCCAGTCCGAGGTCAGAGAGGATCTTCTCAATGACTTTATCATTGAGGAATTGCTCCCGAAACTCTTCGGGATCATGACCCTCAAAATTGAGAGTACTCACGAAATGTGGGACGAGACCCGCCTGAGAGGCGAACTGAGTTAGTATGTTCTTGACATCGATAGGCAGATCCGGATGATAGACGAGCAACTCTGGAGGATTAGTAGGAGCCACACTTATCTCTCCCCCGTCCTCTGCAAATTTCTCATGCCCACCCGGATATCGTGCCTGGAGGATAGTCATGAGCATGTTCATCAGTAGGATTGGCATAGAGACTCCTTACTTTTTGTTACGGTTACCACAGTTCACGACGACCTGGATCACGTTCGGGAGGATAGCCTTCATCAGCCCCCGCACGTTCTTCTTCGCTATGTCACTGAGCTTACCGAGAGACTCGATAAAGCCTGCCTTGAATGTCGCCGTCGGAGTCTTCTCGACTGAGCCCGGATAAATCACCGCATACTGCTTGGGATCCACCACAGAGACCGTCAAGAAATCCGGGTGCTCCATCACCAGCCTCATCGTCTGCTCATGCGTGAGCGGCTTGAGAGAGATCGCAAACAACTCAGGATGCTCACACGCCTGAGCCCTCAGTGCCGTCTCAGGAGCCAAGACTCTCACCTCATCTTCGATCATGAAAAGCTTATCGGTCTCCGCCCCAAATTTCTCACGGATGATTTCGGCAGAGGGTCTGTTGTTAATCTCCTTCGGTGCCCTGCCTACCACTTTGAAATTGACAGTCACGGTCCCATCAGAGGTGTGGTATTCATGATTACCAATCACCTCGGGGATAGCCTTGCTGATATCCTCTATGAATATACCTTTGCTATACTCATTGAGCTCTGCCTTATTAGCATCCAGTCCATCTTTGAGCTGGTTAATCTGCGTGTGCGTATCTTTGATTGCCAAAGCGAGAGCGAGCTTGCTTTCGTCGGTGATCATCTTAGAAGCTGCTGCCATGATAAATCCTCCAGAGGGTTGGGAGTACGACTACATCCACTTGATATCGAACGTCTCTTCGGTCGGCGCTGCGGGTACCGCAGGCGCTCTCACCGGAGTCTGTACGGGCTGTATCACCACTCGGACACCATCACCAGAGCGTATCCGAAGACGACGCCCTTCCGCCTTCGCTGCCCTCATCTGAGCGTGAGCCTGAGCACGGAGCGCTTCATCTTGACGCTCACGCTCCCAGTTCTCCACGATCGCATTGAGCAGGGGTCGTGAGTACTCAGGGATCACCGAGATATCTCCACGCTCTACGGTGCGGGAGATCCGTACCTGTCTATCGGTATGGGTCAGCTTACCGAGACGACAAAGATGTGAGAGATATCCAGCTACCTGCATGGAGCTGAGTTTAACCGTCGTACCAGTGCTATTGATCTCGTTGGCAAGGGTTACGCAGACGGGATCATCAGCGGGCACCAGGCGCTGGTTGTTGTTCCACCAGCGGATGATGATGTCACGGTCGAGGCATTCGAGTTCCCGCTCGAACCTCTTCACCTTCGCCACCCCGTTGTCTTTGAGGCGACGAAATTTACCTGTACCTTCTATCGCTTCGTTGTGTATCACAGGAGGAGGTAGTGACGCCTCAAACTGATCAGGAGTAATAGTCGATCGTATCCGTACCACCGGAGCAGGAGTCGTTACAGGAACCGGAGTTACAGGAGCCGTAGCCTCAGAGACTACAGGCTTGTTCCCACGCACGATCTTTCGTTTGATCGCCATATGCTGTCTCCTTCGTTTAGGTTAGCTAGCTGACTGGATAACCTTACGGGACCGTCGCACAGGCTCAGCAGTCAGGACTGCCGTCGTGTGAGTCGCAGACGCCGGGATCATCCCATGCGAGAGCGCCCACTGACGGGACCGTGCGATACCTTCGGAGTCTAGCTTAGAGACTGGTACGATGCTCCCCACTGTCGCCATGAGATCTTCCGTGGTAAGATCATCATGTTTCATATGAAACGCTCGCACCAGGGACTCATTGACCCAGGACTCAATCTCAGCTCCTGTGTAGTTATCACAGGCTGCAATCAGACTAGCGACATCACTCTGGTAGGTAGCGATGTCACGCCCACGCTTACGCAGATGGATCTTCAGAATCTCCTCACGCTGTACCGCGTCGGGGATATCGACCCAGAACTTGGCGTCGATACGTCCTGCACGCAGGAGCGGAGCGGGTAGATTTTCCACCTCGTTAGCGGTCGCCGCGATGAACACATCCTCTGTGCTTTCCTGCATGTTGGTGAGCATGATCTGCAGGACGTGCTGAGTCACCTCATGAGACCCGTGAGTCGACTTGCTACCTGCCATGGCCTTGTCTATCTCATCTATCCATAAAATGCACGGGGACAAGACCTTAACGATCTCCCAGATCTTGAACATGTTCTGCTCGGACTCGCCTACGATCCCCCCGAACACCCGACCGAAATCCAGTCGGAGACACGGACGGTTCCAGATGGAGGCGATCGTCTTAATCGCGAGAGACTTCCCGCACCCGGCAGTGCCGCCGAGTATGACGCCCTTCGGAGGTTTGATCCCGAATCGGCGTGCTCTGTCAGTGAAACATTCAGCGCGTGCTGTGAACCATTCTTTCATGATCTCCAGCCCGCCGATGTCATTGATCGTCTCAGTAGTCTCCACGATTTCGAGAAACCCTGACTTTTTAACGAGGGATACCTTCTCCTTCATGATGATAGAGGGCTCGAACCTACCGAGATCCTGATAGACGAGAGAGTAGATATTCTCTGCCTCAATCGTCGTCATGCCCAGTGAGGACGTGATCACGTCTTCGTCATGCCGAGGATATGGTGCACTGATGGCATCGCACAGTTCCCGCAGCACTGTCTTCAGATCATCCCGTGTGGGGAGCGGATACTCGATTCTGCGGATGAGCTTATCCAGCTCCACTGGCACAGTGCAGGCCGCGGAGAGGATGACGATGCTCTTGCCGGACTCTTTGAACTTGGAGCACGCTTTCTTGAGCTGTGAGACGATCATGTTGTAGTCGGGATGTTCTTTCGCCAGAAAAGGATGATAGTCTACGAGGAACAGAATCGTATTGTCCTCAGCGACCTTGTGCATCCAGTCCAGCACATCGAGATTGTTCAGGGCGTTCTCTGAATCGCTCTCGGTGATCATCGGACCATACACCAGCTCGTTATTGCGATAGACGAGCGGTCGGAGACCATCGGTGATGTCCCACAGGAACACCCGATAAGATGAGTCATTGCCCTCGGTGTCCGTTGTCTTGGCGTCACGAAGTACCTTGGTACATTCCGTGAGTACGCGCTGATCTTCGTAGCTTTTGATCCAGATCAGCGGGAATCCTGACTGGACATCGGATAGGAAACCCATGATACACTCTCCTTGGTTATGCGTGGACGCGCTGAGCAACCGTATGCTGCTTAGCGTTCAGATATTCAGCCTTGAACCTACGCTTTTGTGTGCTACCCTTGAGGGCTTCTTCCACGAACTTTGTCTCATCGGTGCATGCCTTACCGACGAATCCGAAAGTTTCTTTATGGACGCCCTTGCCGTCCCAATCGAATGTCACGACGACCTCACGTGTGTCTTCCATGTGTGACTCCTTATACCTGGACTTTGGTGTAGGTCTTGGCGCGGTTCTTGTTCTCCTGTGCTTTGGCGAACTTGGCACGGAGTTGGATACGGCCCTGTTTGTCTACCGTTTCCGTGCACTCCATGTGCTGCTTGCCGAACTCCGCTTTCATAGTCTCGACATTGCAGTAGGTATAGAGTTTCTGTTGCCACTCTTTGTTGAAATGGATAGAGCTACCACCATACTCGAAGTCATCGACGTGTGCCTTAAACACACCATCGACTAGCTCCCATCCAATATCACTGGAGTGCCTGTTGTTGAACACCCTACGGCGCACTATGACGTGCGCGTATTTGTGCTCCTCCGTGTGATACGTATTGAGACGGGTGGCCGTCTCGTGGATCTCTATGCAGCTCTCGGGCACGCCCATGCGCTTGAGAGCACGGACGAGGGCGTCTTGATTGGTGATTGTGGTCTCGAATTCTAACGTGTGTGACATATTTATCCTTTCTTTTTCTGTTCAATTTGTGCAGCGGTTTTATCTAATCGTCGATCCATTTCACCACTGCTTATGAACTCATTTACTTTATCGAATTTATCAGAGATATCTGAGAGTACACTTTCGAATTCATCGATAGGTATCTCCAGAGCTTTTGCAGTTTTCGCAGCCATTTTAGCGAGAATTTTCTCACTCAATAGAGACTTGCCTACCCCTGGGTTTCCTATTTTCATTAACTGTTTCTTTGTCATTGATTACTCCCCGTGGTATTCGCCACTCAGTTCCGCGGCTTGGTTGATGGACTCATCATCTACATGACACTCTTCACAGTCACAGGATCCACCACTGTAAGCGACCTGGCAGGAATGCTCACAGCATACCTGGTGTCTCTCTTTGGGCAGGAACTTCTGTCCACACCACTCACAGGCACGGACTTCATCCCGCCACGCGTCGGGGCACCCAGTCTCATGAGTGACTACCCCGTTGATACGGAGTAGCTCACAGGAGTGACACGGCTCCCAAGACTCCATCTGATCGCTGATGATCCACATGGGATCTTTGTCGATGGACTCGTCAAACTGCACGAAAGCGCCGCGGGCAGTCTTTTCGACCACTTCTCCGCGAGTACCTAGTGGGATAGCTTTTCCTACCATAGCATTGATACTGTCCGCTATCGTACGGATATACTGTTTAGGCATGGGTACTCTCCTTTTGTTCTAGTGCAGCTGTCCATCCTTTATCATAACCTTGCATGTATGTCTTTTGACGTTCATCACACGTTAGTGCCATTGCCATTATGGCGTGTGTATGTGATACTCCATCCTTAACCAGTTTATTAACGAACTCCCTTTGCCAATTATCCGTTTCATGCTGATTCACAATAGGCACTCCTTACTGGATGAGGGCGGGCGTGGCGTCGTAGTCTTTGCTCACTGGCGGTCGGACCACCACGCGGTCACGGAGTCGAAGACACTGAAGGTATGCGTCACCATACCGAGGGAGCCATCGGGGCGGAGACCAGCCCACGAGGGATTGTTCCTGAATCCCTCACAGGCTTGCTTGATCGTGTGATACCGTACTGAGGAACAGGCATACTGCCCGTTCACGTAGATGTCGATTTTCTTGTTGGGTCGGTCACTCACGCGGCCTCCTTGAGTTTCAGCGTACTGATTTGACGGGCGATGATCTCTTTAAAGGGCTCCCGCAAGACATTGCCGACTCGCTCACGATCGACACGAGCGAACGAGAAATCACACCCCGGCATCACGTTGCCGTTGACGGCGATGTGTAGCGTGTTGTTCACGCTCACATACTGTTCGCTGATGATCCAGATGGGATCCTTATTATCCTGCACATCGATATCCCATTCCTCCTGACGATACTGGCGTTTACCGAACCCGTTCTCACGAGCTCGCCCCTCACGGATGATTGCTTCTTCACTCGTAGGACCGTGCCCTTCTGTATTAAAAAACTTCAGGGCATTATAGAGCTTTGACTTCGGGACAGATTCATGATAGCTATCGTGCGACACTGTAAAGAAACTCATCTCAGGTTCATCGCAGTACGCATAGAGATCGATGAGAGCATGCACCAGGGGCAGAGATTCGACTTTGCCGTTGGTGACACAGTAGAAAGATCCCACACCGATCTTACGGGACTGTACCTGATCCACGAAATACTGGATAGCAGGTACGTTGAGGGAGGGCTCACCGCCCGTGAGCGTCACCGACCCGATACCATGCCCCTCTACGGAGTCGAGTACACGGTCGATGACGGTAGTGGAGATGTCTTTGTTCTGGGCGTCTCCCCTCATGCAGTGGTCACACGCCATATTGCATCGGCGTGTGACTTCCAGTACCAACGAGCTGAGGTAGAATTCCATAGAGGGAGTCCTTTCGAGTTACATCCATTCCTTGGGATCACGGAGACGGATGTTGTCACCGTCCGTCACCCAAAAAGCTTTCTTATTAGTTACGATCTTACCCCGCAAGGATTCAAAATCAATGCAGCGCTCGCCATCCCCGACGCGTCCCACGAGAGAATCTACCTGTGCCTTGTTGAGGCGCAGATATTCGTGTGTGTCCCCAGCGATGATGATACATCCCCCATCGAGGTAGGACTTACACTCATCACAGGGTTCGGCATCAGGGATCTTGTTGTGCCCGTATTCCTGATAGCCTTCCTTGCTGCCGTACTGCCCATGTGTTGCCTCATTCAGTTCACGCATGGTCTTGTCTGCTGCGGCACCGAGGAGTGCGAGACTATTGGTGTCCTTGCCGCAAATACGACAGAACATGAGAGCGGGTGCGACACCGTGTTTCTTATGGAGAATGATTGATCCGGACATGTGATACTCCTTTTTGTTATGCGCCGAAACGGACTTCAGCCAGATGCTCCAGACGCATCCTGTGCTCCGCATCGAGATGCTCTTGGTATCTCTCCCAGTGCTCTTTGTTCTCAGCACTGAGAGACTCCACGTCTACTACTGCCTCGACACGTTGCCCGCCGCATACCTCACACGGGACATCATACGCCCCTGCAAAATATGCCTCTTTAAAATCGGGATCACCATCGAAATCGGATTCACTCAAACCATTGCCATCGATGGCAGGATTGGTGTGCTTCCCTTCACCCCCGCATCGGCTGCACACCTCATAGTGTGCGGGGAGATCGACAGTGACCTCATCATCTTCACCGTAATATTTAATTGTCTTGGTCAAACTCATGCGACCTCCAGGAGGTTAGATACAGCAGCCTTTAGGGACAGCATTCCTACCCTCACCCGTGATAGATCCATTCGCCATCAGGAGCTTTTTAGAGATCAGAGACGCTTTCGCAGCGTCCCATCTCTCGACTGTGATACTTGTGGTGCGGTTAGCTTTGGTGTACCTGATGTTCGTTTCACCACCGTATGAGTTCTTGAGTTGAGCCGTGTACTTGAGTACCGTCAACTCATCCTCCGTCAGCTCAGTAGGTGCGGGGAGGAGCTTCGGAGCATTCTCGGGGTGCACATGGATACGGATACCCATGTCTTTCCCACAGAATATGATGTGCTCAGCACACGCCAGCCCTGGTACAAGGGGCACGGCGTCTGCACCTTGGATCTGTGGATCGAATGCTGACTGAGGAGGGACAGTGACGGTCTCGTCTGTGCCATCCAATTTAATGAATTTGAAATACGACCGTGAGCCGCCATCCCAGTAGGAGGTATTGCGGACGTTGATTTTCTCAGTCACCTCGATCCCAAATTTACGCCCGTTGTAATCGGGATACGCCTTACGAGCGAGGGCGATCACATCGGGATGACTGGTATAGATGACATCACTCATGATGACATGCTCTCCTTATCCAATGAGGTCCTCAAGGTAATCGGGTTCGAGCCCGAACTCTTCCTCACAGATATCAAACGGCATCTCGCCATCTCCCAGACGCTTCATAAGGGACTCACGTGCGTCCGCTACCTGTTTCTCTGCTTCTTCTTTCGTGATATGGTCACGTTCCATGAGCGTGGTCACGAGATCTTTCATGCTGCCTCCCCGTTTAGGATACGTTTGACGTTATCAATAGAGAGCACCCGTTGCTCTTTAGTATCGCTCTCGAAAACCAAAGAGAGACGACTAAGATTCAGGAAGCAGAAGAACTTAAACTGCACACCCTCCCGCTCACTGAGTATCTCAGCCACCCTCTCGGCCTGCATCAGACTAATGGTATTAGTCTGCATTGATGGGCACCCTTTTCTTCACAATGCGGTGCGCGATGTGGGGTTCGTTCTCACGGTAGCACTTAACCTGCTCCCGTGCATCCTTACGACTCGTCTCTGTCGTGGCGAGCTCCCAGCCACCTTGAGGCGACCAACTCTGTATCTCGAACTCATCTTCGGTCTTTCGAATGTACATGGTGATCACTCTTTTGCTTTAGTTTCACAGATATTCGCGGCCTCGCTGTAGTCTCGGGGACTCGACAAGAAAGCAATCTGCTCAGCGAACATCCGAGTAATCGGGTGCTGGTTGATCCAGTCAGTCCCGTGCCCGAATATTCGAGCCTCATATTGGAGCTTGTCGATTATCCGATCGAAAAGGTGTATCATCGCTCCCAGGTTACAGGCACACTGGACAGCGGTAGCGGTGGCGTAGTCGTCTTTGCTCAGCGCCTGACCCTCATGGTCCACGTTGTCGGGAGCGACACGACAGCCGTAGTAGATGGCGTCATGTTTCACGATGTCGTCATCAAAAAAAGATGGCAACACATAGTATCCCCCAGGTTTCTGCTCGACAGGCGCTCCCGCGGGGATGTCGATCGCACCGGGAATACACGAGCAAGAGCGATTCCACTGGAAAGTTTTCTTGACTTTCATGATAGGAATCCTTTCAAATATGGAGGGATTTAAGCGATGTCGAGGACGTTCAGCAGCTCATTAGCCTCATCCACGTAGCTCGTGCCGTCGTGGATGTCGAGCATTTTCAACAATCCCCACGCTTTTAGCGTCAAAGGATGCGGTGCACCATAGATTTTCGCCTGATCATAGGACCACACGATAGAAGACAGGAGCATGTCATACACTCCTATCCCCTCAGTGTTGGCTCCCACTGCTGAGAGCACTTTCGCCGCTCTGTCTAGCCAGGGCTGAGGCAATGCGCAATCGTACGTCTTAAGCTTCAATAACTTCGCTGCCTGGTCTTTCGTCAGATGATGGGGGACCATCATGATGTTGGGCATAGTCACCTCCGGTTTAAATAGTTTAGGAAATCCAAGACATCTTCTGTCTTGTAGAGAGTGATACAGAGATCGCTTATGTCTCCTGATCCTATCACCGTCTTTCTGTCAGGACGCCCACTGATCAAAGACTTGAGATATTCGAAATTCTCAAGCTCTTGTCGGCGTGCGGTGATCTCTGCGGGCTTGAATGACTGACCGTGATACTGAGGGACAGAGTACAGCTCCTCGTTGTCGGATCCGGGATACGGCATAGGTAAACTCCTGTAGTTATGCGTACACTCTCACGGTGTTTCTGAGCGACTGCCCGTCCCAGTGGCAGCTATGACTGCCGTAGTTGGTGACAACAAACTTGTTGTTGTACCAGTACCCTTCGGCGGACCATACGATATTGCCAGAGATATCGTCCCCGGTCAGCTCCTGGGATCCAAAGGACTGGATCTTCTGGGCGCTCTGGATCTCATTACGGATTCGAGCGGGGAGAGAGGACAGGTTCTGGATGTGCGAGGACTGATACGAACACTCTTGTGCTTGTAGGACAGCGACCATGAGAGACCTCCTGTATGTGAATGTGTGATCTGATCAATTCCAGGTGACGTCGAAGGGCTTTACGCCCTCAGGGATCGACACGCCCTGTCGCATCAAAAGCTCGAGGGCATCGCGACCGGAGGCGCACCCTACGTTCTCATCCCATTCGTTGACACGAATGAAATCGAACGCAGGTCCGGTGAGCTTGCCCCATCCGAACACATCGAAACTACTCAGACAGTGAAGGTCACTGTCCTCATAGAGCTTATCGTACCACGCGTCATCGTTCATGGTAGATCTCAGATCTATCAAAGCCTTGAGACGTGCCGCCGTGCCCTCGGGGACACCTGCCAGTATCTCAAGAACATCGTCTGCCACGCCAACAGGATAGAGCCTGACGCCCATGAGAGACCTCCCGTATGTGGTGTGTGATAGACCCTTTATAGCGTGCTGAGAATGGCTAGAGCATAGGACCGCGGTAATCGTAGAGAGCCTCGATGACTGCAGCCTGATCGGCGCGGTCATCGGTGTCTACGACGATCTCAGTCCATCCGTCCGAACCCTCACCAATGATGGCGTGGAAAATCCCACGGTGAGTGGCCACATCACTGTAGTTGTGGGGCAGTCCCATGACCTCAGCAAGAGTATCCACACCGAGGTCGTCGACATTCGGTGTAGCCTCCGTGAGACCGTAGATCGAAACCTTGATCACTGTAGCGTCGATGCACATAGCCTCTCCTTATCGTAACAGGGAACCCTCTGCGCCTGCACCCTATGTGCAGCCCACGACTTGGGACGTGGTGTGTCGCATTAGACCCTCCATATTCTTTTCAAATATGGAAGGATTTTGACGGTCAGTTCTTTTTAACGGTAGTTGGGGCGACCTCGTGCTGGACATCAGACACGAGACCGACTGCCGTGCCCTTGGAGTTCTGCACGAATTCCACGCACCGGTCGACCACGCGATCGCACACGCGGTTGGTCGGGGAGTGCTTGCTGTTCAGGAACGCACCAGCTAGCAGGAGCCCGACCACAATCAGGATACCTTTGACCATGACACTACCTCCATAAAGAAAAGGTGAAAAGAGATAACAGGAATCCTTTCAAATATGGAAGGATTCCTGCAGACTACTCGGACTAGCCGCGCAGCATCTCAATCTGCTTACGGGCTGCCCGCATGTCACCTTGCAGGCTCTCGGAGAGCATGAGGGATTCGAGCTGAGCTATCTTCTGCTGCGCCCGGAGACGCCGCCGGAGATAGGTCGCCTGTCGGAACATCGCATTCTGCATCGTCGCCAATTTCATCTGCAAAGCAACCAGAGTACGCATGCGTACCTCCAAAACTCCCCTATTTGTATGGAGACCCCAGCGCACGGGGAGGTTGTGCGCTGGGATCTAAAGAGTTAGCCGAGGACGGGGATGGAATGAATCACAGTAGACACCGCGGAGGTCACGAAATGCCCCGCGAGTATCACCAGTCGACAGGCGACGACTACCAACCACGCACTGAACGCGACCGTCGATACACCCACGTAGATGCGAGCGTACTTCTTGGTTTGTTTAGAGGATGCCATTGTAACTCTCTTTCAGGGAGCGTACTGCACGACGAGTGCGACGCATGTCATGTTCGTGACTGGCATTGATACGCCAGTCCTTACGGCAGGGGTGTGCTGCGTATCTGGATGTCCCACAACCATCCCAGCGAGGTACGTCCCACAGATTATCCAAGCCGCCCCCCATGCTCTTGAGGGAGGATTTTCGAATACTCACGAACGTAGGCAGCGCCTCAAAAATACCAATGTCTTTCGTCATAGGATCCTCCAAAGATGCTGTATAAAGAAAGGGCGAGGGATGTGTAGTCCCTCGCCCTTTATACGTGACATAGAGACTACGCAACGATGATCTCAGCGAGCTCCTCGAACGAGTTCACCTTGATCTCATCACGCTTCACCGCGACCTTTTTGACTTTGGAGGGTTTCTTGAGCCACTTCGCAGGCAGCGATGTTACCGTCGCCTCAGGCTCGATCACCGCGATCTTGCGAGCCGCGAGGGTCGTTTCCGCCGTGATACGTGCGGCCTCGACCGCCGCCTCGTGAGCGACCCGATCCGCCTCGACTTTCGCCTTGTAAGCGGCGCGGTCGGACTCACGGAGGGCGAGCTCTTCCTTCAGGACAGCGATGACTACATCGATCCGGCGCACGGCATCCCCGTGCTTCGTAGCCTGCGCCTGCAGACGAACGCGATTCGCCTGGAGATTTGACAGCTCCATACCGTACACGCCATGGATCCGGGAGGCGATCTTTCCGACCTGATACATGATACGGTCACGGTCGGCTTCGTGCGCGTCCGCGAGACCGGCGATACGCTTACCGTGATAGTTGATGTCCGTATCCCCGAACTCCAGCGAGGACGGGCAGGACACCCGAGCGAACTCACCCGCGGGGCGGATGGCGATTGCGAGCGCCTTGAGATCCCCCATGGAGACCGCGGCGTTGATGGTCGCCTGCTTGGCAGCGTTCGCTTTGGCCACTGCCGTTTTGGCAGCGTCTTCGGTCGCGATCGCCTGAAGGTTGTCGGAAACGAGCACGGACATGGTCGTGTTGATACCCATGATGGTATCTCCTTATCACCCCTATATGTAATTAGAGCCTATCACGCGGGGCGTCGTCGTGATAGGCTCTGTCGACACGAGTTGTTACGTCCTCATGCCACGGACGCCCCATGTTGGGGATTGCGCCGGGTTCTTGTACCGGCACGGGCCAAAAACAGCGCTCAGACTAACAACCCGAACGCCGTAATTTCCTCCCTATACTCAATAGAACAAACAAACGAGCGAAATACTCACTAGGTATTTTTTCCTATCAAGTATTTTATCTCTCTTCTCCCTATCAAGTATCTTTTCCCCTATACTCTATAGGATGAAAAAACAAGCGAGATACCTATAGGTATTTTTTCTCCCTATCAAATATCTTTTCCCCTATACTCTATAGGATGAAAAAACAAACAAGATACCTATAGGTATTTTTTCTCCCTATCAAATATCTTTTCCCCTATACTCTATAGGATGAAAAAACAAACAAGATACCTATAGGTATTTTTTTCCTATCTATCAAGTATCTCTTTCCCCTATACTATATAGGATGAAAAAACAAACGAGATACCTATAGGCAAATATTGCCGGTTCGTAAAAAAGCTATATAGGCAAAAAATGCCTGTCCACCGTCCCGGTCGTGTTTGAGGATCGTAGGAAATTTATCCAATTTTCAATTTTGAAATACTAAAACTACTGGTTGAGTTTTTGCAACCGTACAAAAATAGGACCTCCCTCGCCCCTACGGGGCCTTGGGCATTATATGTGGTATTTTTTACGTTTTCGAGCACTCTCGCACCATAGGGCACTCTCCCGACCACTCCCCCATGGTCCATGGAGACCATCATAAACTATACGGCCCTCTGGTGTAGGTCCCGTATGTTTTCGTGTCATGGGTAAAGTCAATTGAGCAGATACGTATGTGATCAGCTACATGGTATGAGCTAAAGGTTTGTAAAAATCTATAAATTTCAAAAAGCTGTACAGACGAGGGGGTAGGTCAAAGAGATCTGGCGATAATTTTTTGGATAGTTCTGGAGTGGTATTGATTATGCTTTATGGCGGAGATCATTGAGTATGAACTGGAGGTCGGCATATTGTTTTGGGGCTGACGTTTGGGAGAAGGGTTCATTTTTTCTTGGTGCCACGTATTTTTTAACGATATCGGCGAAGGATTCTTCATCGATGGATATGGACAGGTTGGAGTGTACTTTATTCCATAAGATGTGACCTATTTCGTGGGTACATATTTCGAATAAGGAAAAGACTATGTTACGATGGTTTTGTTGGAGGGTTTTGATATTGAGGTTGACGTATATAACGTTTTGGAACGGGAAAGCGTATTTAGGGCTTTTGGTGGTCAATCCTCCGAAGACTATCTCATCGTGGTAGGTGGACCATTTTTGGTTAGATATGGGTGTAAAGAAAGCGGCAACTACATTATTGGTTGCCTCAGTACGTTGTTCAGCGTATAGGTTTAGGATAGTGGGATCGTCGGGTATTTCGTGGATATCTTTGAGGTCTTGTTCTGACAGGCGTTGAGTTTCGAGGTCTGAGGCGAATTTTCTGAGATAGTTGGAGAGAAGGTATAGGGTCATGTTATAGGGGTGAGGTATTAGTAAGATATTACGGGATAGGGTACGTTGGTGTTTATCTAATTCTCTATTAATAAAATTCTATAGTTGCATTGTATATTCAGTGTGCTAATGAGTTTTTTAAGGGGTATGGAGCATGAGTAAAAATGTTATTGTATCGCGGGAGATGATTTCTCACGTAGCTGGGTCATTTGCGGGTCATGTGGAGCATGAGGTGATGACTCGGATAGCTATGGAGGATTGTATCCGTGATATGATAACTATGCTCAGTCCACACGTATTTCACAGAGGGGATGTGGTGGAGGCGGCGTATACGCGAGGTTTAATGTCACGGATAGCGGCGGGAGGATATGATGAGTCTACGGCTATGATGCTAAGTAGACTGTTGAATCAGGCGTTACCGACTACAGGAGATGAGCCTTCTATTACGTCATTGATGGCAGAGGACAAAAATGTGTGGCAGACAGTATTGAAGGCGCATAAAAAATTAGTAGTGTTATTATCTGCGGAGATAGGTCGTAAATTTTCGGATGCGGTAAACAAAGTGAATGCTTTTTACGAGTATACGTTGAATGTTTCTAAACCGGGTGACCGTGGATTTGAATTTGTGGGTACGATATCTGATTCTAAACGTATGCGCCCTACGGCGGCGCTATCGCATTTGTTAGAGAAATACGGGGAGGATTTGGGTAGTGGAGAGGACGAGGGATCTACTTCGAGGACCCCTGTAGAGGATCCGAAAGAGTTATCTAAACTAAATCCTGTTCGGGAGAAGAAAGATCCTCAACAGGGTATGGTGACGCGGGAGTATTCGTCACCAAGGGGTATGCGTTTGAGGGTGGTAGAGCAGTACCATCCCATATTGAAGGCGGGGGAGTTGACGGTAAACAAGGACATCAACGAGGATACTATACAGAATACTATACATGAAATGTATATGTATTATGCAAAAAATATAGATCAGTTTAAAAAGGTTTTGGGGAAAACGTTGACCAAGTCACCTCCGAAGCCTTTGCGGGAGCGTATGGGTAGGGTATTTGATGATTTGCCGTATGGTAGTACGTGGTTGATGCCCAGATTGCCGCCGGAGCATGAGGCTCAGACGGGCATGGGGCGTACGGATACTGACACGAAAAAGAAAATTTACAAGAACGTAGATACTGATGTTTTGAATAAACTGAAGGATTTAGAGGGTGAGAAAGTAGCGTGGATTTACAAGGGTAAATCCATAAAGAGGGGTGATCAGTTATTTCTCGAGGTTGAGTTACCTGAGGTTGCTCCTGGCAGGGCTTTTGTGGTGGGGGTCCCGGAGAGTATGGCGCATGACATAAAGGACCGTGGTCCAGACGTGCCGTATCATTTTTCTGTAGACCGAGTCACTGATAATGGGGTGCAGTTGAGTTTTGACGAGCAGGTAGCTGCCACGCGTACTCAGACGCTGGATATTGTTCGGGACATGGGGTTGGATGGTGACCAGGTGACTCAATTGGTGAGGGATATGGCTACGGATTATGCTTCTATAACCATGCAAAAGAATCCGAATGATGTTCTAGCAGATTTCGGTCAGGGATTCATGGTGAGTGGTAAAGCGATAGGTTCTGCTCCCGGGAGTTTGGACACTTTGATTCGATCTCATCATACGGGTCCGATTCGAGTTACACAGAGGAGTACGGTATTACCAGACGTGGAGGAGGCAGAGAGAAAGCGTGAGGAGGGTGAGAGTGGAGATCCACTACAGAGGCGTCGTGAGGAGTTAGAGACTGCCCCGGAGTTTATGGAGCATTTAGAGAGGCAGAGGGGTTCATGGGAGCGTCGGGTGGAGAAAGAGATTGGCACTATTGCGAAGACGTATCCTCAGTACGCTCCTTTTAATCCCTCCAACCCTAAAACTTTTGGTTTAGCGCCTCTGTTTAATACTCAGGACGGTGCGCGTTTGATACTATCTACGATCATGACTAAAGAGGTCAGTGATTATTTGTATGATAGGGCTGGGGAGTTAAAATGGGGTCAATTTGTGACGGACGTTATGCGCATGCGCCCTGAGTTTCTGGAGAGTGCTTTAGAGCTTCAGAAGAGGTTTGGGATTCGGTCCATGCAGAATTTCCTGGCGGGGGTTAAAGTTGTAGCGGCTCAGAAAAAGGGTCTTTCGGGAGATCCTTTGGCTCAGATGATAAAAGAGTACGAGTCTGGTACTTTGAAAGTATCTCCTGAGGATACGAAAGAGATTAGGGAGTATTTGGTAGAGGCTTCTAAAGACAAACATTTAGTCGATCAGGTGTATCCTTCTATCATGAAGAAATTCCTGGGTACGCTCACTGAGTTGTACACTGGTGGTGATAAAGCTATACGGGGTATGTTCGAAAAATCTCCTGAGTTTAGGGAGCACGTACGTAGTCAGAGACCTAAATCCAAAGGAGAGCGGCCTCGTAAAGAGACTCCTGAGAAGAAAGTACCGTCTGAGAAGAAGACACCGTCTGAGAAAAAAAAGGTCAAACTACAGCCTGAGCCCTCTCCTGCTCCTAAAAAGGAGCCGTTTGTGTTCGATGTCGACCCCTCCTCAGAGGAGTGGGCGATATACAGCAGTACGTCTCCGTATGAGTATCGTAATATTATGGCAGATATGTTGGAGGATGGTACTGAGGGTGTAGATGATGATAGTGCACGTATGTTTGTCCGATTGGCTATGCGCAGATTTTAACTATCAGGAGTGATACATGAGAGGCATTTTTGAGGTTACGGCTGGCGGCTCTGTAGCTCCTATCTCTGAATCCAGGGAGCGTGCATTAAAACAGTTGGGATATGCGCCTGTCACCCCTCAGATACTGCAGCGATACGGTATTACGCAGGACCAGCTGGATGCCTATTTCAAACCTGCGCGGGACGCTCGGTCTCTGCAGCGTTTATTGGAGTCTTTTCTGGATAAAACTTTTGAGGAGGGGTCTGCATTAGCTGTAGACATGTTAGATAGTATAGACGATCTTGCGGTACGTAAAAAAATCTTGGATGAGTTGTCTTCCCTGGTGCTTCATGTCACTCGCAGCCACGGGTTGAGGGTGCCTTTTCCTGATGCCATAGCTGAGGGTGCTCTACGGAATAATATTCGAAAGATATCCCCTGCGGCTACTAAATCTGATACCTTATCTTTATTTGTTGAGGTCCCTGATCTGACGGACAGGGAGTTGGAGTATTTGAGGCTGGACCGCTCTGACATCTCCGCGGATATGAAAAAGAGTGACGCGTTGCTGGCCATACAGAGGTTGCACGGGGTGAATCGGATACGGTTATCTGACATGGGGAAAGACGAGGCGGCTGTAGAGCGTGAGGTACGTCAGGAGTTAAAAGGTTTGGGTGTAAACGATCGCAGACAGATAGTCTTAAAACTGCTGGGTGCTATTCGAAACGCGAAAATAAAGAAAAACAAAGTCTTGGATAAAGAGGATGAGCGCTGGTTGGGGGCTACTCCTGAGAAAGTCATGGAGAAAGCCGACTATATCTTAGACTCTATTAAACCTGACGATGGCAAAGCTCCCTCTGAGGTAGGTGAGGTGGATTATCAGACTGTGGCGTCTGATGCCCGTGCGTTTATTCAGACTCTCAAAAAGCTTCAGGATTACACGAAATCTATACAGCAGTCGCCCTCCGGAGGGTACGGCTCCACTCATCCTGAGCTGCAGCAGGACATTGAGAAAATTCGTACTTTCCAGAAGCCGTCCATACCTGAGTCTGTCACGGGACCTCTTGCTAAAGAGATGGACAGGTTGAGTAAGACTCCAGCGTACCGTAAAGTTTTAGAGGACATGATAGATCCCTACGGTCAGATTTACACGGCGGATCCTGATTCTGTTAAAAAGAGGTATCAGTTTGCCGAGGCTGGTCTTTTAGACCGGTACAAGAAAATGCGTGACAGAAAACACGGTGAGCTTTATACTCTCCCTATACCGTCTGGAGAGGGGTATACTCCCGAGGGTCGTTTTCTGAGGACTATGACGTTGGGGTACATGTCTCGGCTGGAGTCTGGAGATGCTTTAAAGACTTTGGATGACATGATTCGAGATGTACAGTCTAGGATGTCTGCGGCGGATGAGCTTCAGGCTATGAAGAATCGTGGTGAGTTGGACAGGCTCGAGCAGTTATCCAGGTCCTTTATGGATACTGTTTCGGGAGAGCTCAAGACTGTTGCACAGGCTACTGATGCTGAGAGTTGGGATGGTGTGATTGATTTGATGCATGTCATGCATAGTCAGTTGGCTACTCTTTTTCACAAACCTGACGTGGTAGCTCATCTGAAACCTTTATGGGACTCTGGATCTGATTGGACGCATCGTACAAAGAAAGAGGTAGTTGATAAAGGTTTTGAGGGGGTTTTTGCCAGTAAGAAAGATTTTGGGGACGTAGCTCTTTCGAGGGCTGTAAAAGACAAGGATCCCGCGATATTTCTAGGGTATTTGGATCGCGAGCCTCTTCTGAAGTATATCTCTCACAAATTGTTCATGTTGGAGCGTGAGCCTTTAAAGCATCTTAGGGGGCCCTCGTTTGACCAGACTGCCAAGATGGTATCCAGTTTTCAGCAGGGTACCAGTAGGGCTATGAGTGCCTTGAATCCTACGTCATTGCGTCGGAGGGCTTTAAAGGGCATCTTCAAGGTAGAGGATCCTGACGTAGAGGTTGGTACTGATAGTGGTAAGAAGCCTGAGGCTAATAAGGCTCCTGCTGTTACGGAGAAGAAGGCTGTGTGGGATGTTTTACGGGCTGCGGCTATTTCTTTGCTGGGCGGTAAAGCGGAGGATGACGCTATTCTCAGGAAGCGTTTCAAAACGGAGAAAGCTCCAGACCTTGGGCATTCCCGGAAGCGTCCGTCGAAACTGTTTGGGCAGGTGACGTTGGCTGGATTTTTCGATCAGCCTGACTATGTAAAGGGTTTTGTGAAGGCGTTAGAGGATCGCAGTAAGATGCTTGTGGATGCTGCCCTGAGGCCAGAGGACCCTAAGCAGCTCAAGAAAACTGATCCAGAGGAATTCAAGAAAAAAATGGGTGTAGATGGCATTGTAGCCGAGGTATTGGGTACGGAGGAAAAGAATATAGAGGATGTTCTTATAAAGCGTAGGCTTAATTCTATGATGGATGAGCGTCTGGAGAAGAGCTCTAAAGGGTTATTCGATAGGGATCCTGACACAGGTAAAACGAGGGCTCGTTTAGAGAAAGAGAAGGTCGCAGGTAAAATAAAGGGTATACAGGACAAGTATTTGCCTACGCTCAATGCTATGGCAAAGGTATTGAGTAATCCTTTTCCTGCTATAAAGAGGTCGTTGGAGGGCATGAGTCCGGACAGGCGTAAAGAGTATGAGGATGCTATAGGGAAGCTTCAGAACCTTACGCCTGAAGAGAAAGAGAAGGCTTTAGAGGTTATGCACAGTAAGTCAGAGGCGTTGGGGTTGATGGACAAGGAGCATAGATTCCTGTCTAAAAATGTTCTCGCGCCTTTGATGGAGGGGACTCTTGTTAAGAAGGCTCCTATATCTGACGAGGAGTATAATGCTGCTGCTAAGAATTTCAAGGAGATCGTGGCGCGTCGTGGTGTGAAGCGTCCTAAGGATGAAGAAGAGAGCCCTGCCAGTTTTGAGAATTTCAAAAAGGAGCTCGATCATAGCATACAGATGCTATTTAGTCCTCAGGCGTATAGTCATTCCATTATTAAAGGGATAGATGTCTCTAGGCAGGTTGAGGATATTCTGTTGAGTGATCCTGTAAAGTACAATTTCAGTCCTAAAGATCGAGAAGAGTTGATGGGTACGCTTGTGAAGAGGCATCGGGATTTGCTACAGATCATAGATGCCCATAGTAAAAAGATGGATGAAAATCTCGAGGCATTGAGGTCTGGTGAGTATGATGACAAGGGTGAGCGTCACAAGTTAGTGCGTTCATGGCAGCTTGAGGACAAGGCTTTGGGTAAGTTGGAGTTAGAGGTTAGCTCTGTATTGGATATGCTCCGTACAGTAGAGAGTGAGTATCATACCAAGATTAAGGAAGCACCGATAGATAAGGTCTTGGATCGTGCTAAAGAAGTTATCGACTACGAGTTGCAGGTTCCGAGCATTACGGTAGAGGATATCAACAAGGTAGATAATCCTGAGTTGTTGGCTTCTTATTTGAGGAAAATAGAGTCATACAGGATCAGGTCGGAGCGTAAGAAGGAAGAGATAGAGGGTTATCGTAGGCGTCTTACGACAATAGCTTGGGATAGCGCTAAATGGGGTAAGACTCCTGGGGAGCGTATTACAAAGAACAAGATGATAGATATAATGATTCAAGAAGAGAGAGCTCTACAGGCAAATTTGAATGAGGCTAAGGAGTTAATAAAAGCTTTGAATGCTAAAAAGGGTGTAAAGTCTGAGAAAGAACCTGAGGGAAAATCTGAGGCTTTCAAGCAGTTCGAGTGGTTTAGCAAGTCTATAGCTACAGCTAAGTCTATCGACAATGTCAAATCTATATATGCAGAGATACTAAGATACAGAGATGAGCTGGATAAAGCTATAGGATCTATTGGTAAAGTACTCAAATTAAGAGGGGATCAAAAGTACGCGGCTACAGCAATAGATAGTCCTGCCACGTCTAAAGAGACTCCAGAAAAAGCACCTACGGATACTTTTGTACCAAAACTTATGAAAGAGCCACCTTATCTTGGTGTCGCACGTAAGATAATGGAAAAACTTTTTCCAGACAATACTTGGTCAGAATATTCTATTTCTGAGATGGATCGTATTATCCGTGAGCTCAGGGCTGAGCTCAACAATACTGTTGTAGATTTAGTAAAAAAACAGGGAAAGATAATAGAGGATATCGTTAAACAGGCTGAGATGGAGTTGTCAAAGCACAAGCAGATTACTACTAAAGCTATTGCTAAAGAGGCTCTGGATAGCGTTATTAAGATGGCGAGAGACTTCCAGACTATGTATGAAGAAATTCAAAAGATAAGGTCTGATATAGGGGATAAAAAACTATATGACGATTCTACCCAGGAAAAAGTCACTGATGCTTTAGGTGTGTCTGAAAAGAAATGCAGTGCATTCCTGGACAAGCTCATTAAGATACGAGAGCAGTTGCTTAAGTTGGATATATTTAAAGGTCTTGAGTACAAGAAAGAGCCGTATGGGGCACCTCCTAAAACAGAGCCTCCCGTGCCTCAGACATCTCCGGGAGTCATGAAAACTGCGGCTATAGAGGACGTCAAGGAGTCTGATCCTGAGACTGCTTTGAGAGAGACGACAAAAGTACCATCCACTTTTTATGATGAAGAGGCTACGCGTCTCAAAGAGATGGAGTTGTTGGAGTATTTGTATGCTGGTGCTGGAGAGGAGCTCAGTTCACTCAGGGAGATCTCCAAGAGTGAGTATGTGAAAAAGGATGCCATTGAGTCACGTATTAAGGAGCTGGAGCAGACCATAAAGAAACTCGGTAAACTGCAGGCTATTGAGATACCTGTACTGGGTAAGAACGTGTCGCTGAAAGAGATCCCTTATGAGTTTGATAAAATGACCGACAGCTACTTTGAGGATATGGCTCAGGCTCGAGCTCAGATGAAGAATACAGTAGAGCGTGTAAATGAGGCTAAAAAGCGTGTAGGTGAGATAGAGCAGTATTATGATCCTGAGACGGGTGATTATAAAATGACGGATGTTGAGAAGCGGTCTATCATGGATATTTTCTACCAGGGATTGTTCTGGGCGATGCAGAACTACTGGAATCAGCAGTTAGGTAAAGGTACTAAATCAGGGGAGAGGGATCTGTATTTTGGGGAGCGTACGCAGGAGCCCTTCTGGAAAATTTACGAAACATTTAAAGCTTTAGGAAATGTGAAATCAAACCCTGTGTACCAGAGACTTCTTAAGACAGGGGATGCTATCCTGAGGGCGGATATAAACGATGAAAAACATCGGACTATGAAGGGTGCCTATCTTGATGAGATGAAGAAAATGAACAAGAGGTGGGTAGATCTCGGGTACACTGAGAAGGAGATAGAAGAGGCTAAGAAGAGAAACCCATATAAGCATTTCGAGGAGCAGATAGGTTATCTTGATAGCGTAAAGAGGCAGCAGAATTTGATATTCAAGGCTATTCGAGAAGTTAGTGACGCTAAGTATGTAAGTCACATCCTGGGTGAGATTGCTAAGAAAACAAATGATGATGGTCTACGTGCCACTGTAGAAAAGCGTCAGAAAGAGATCCTCGGAGAAGTAAAGAGTGATTCGGATAAAGAGAATTTGGTAAAGAAAGAGGTGGTAGTTAATCCAGAGGATCTAAAGAGAGCGGTGTTAGAAGCTGAGGAAATTGTAGCTGGTAAATACGGGGATCCCGCGGAGCAGGTACTAAATCTTAAAAAAGAGCCTAAGATTGCCTACGACCGCTCCCACCCCGATTTCGATCTAAAGATCCTGTACGGGTCGGTTATGCAGAAGACGATCGCGAGTATGCTGAAGCTGTAGGATTATTAAAGCTACCTACTGAGGAAGGGCACTTTCTGTTAGGGTGCCCTTGTTTTTTCTCCCCGTATTACTCTTGTCATTGTACGCATCTGCTATTAAGTCAAAAAGATCAGTCATAGGTTCAGCGCTATTTGTCATTGAGTGCCTAACAAAAATTTCTGCCTCTATAGGCCACCCCTCTTTGATGAGCGTTTCTTTATTTTTACATAGGAGTGTATTGAGAGCTTTCTGATCCCATGCGTATAGAGCTCCGGAAACTACTGCGCACTCGTTTTCATCAGCGAACGTTATGGTTAATCCTTTAAAAACGAGCTCGTATATTAAATCTTTTATTTGATCTTTATCAAGAGACTCTTCTAATGTTTGTATGGGCATGTATCCCATAGGTTTGTTACTTCCTACGTTCAAAAGATCTTCAGTGACACAATTATAGATCATGTTTTTCCTCTATTTCGCGATAGAGAGACGCCAGGTGGCTATGATACAGCACATGTATGCAGGGTCGTTGATGTAGAGGGGCATATCCTCTAACGATTTCGTGTATAGCAGATATCTCAGAAATTTATGCTTAGGTATACAGTCGTATGGCGTTAAGTTTATATGTTTTCCCTCTGAAATCAGCCATATATGCTCGACGTCTATGATCCACCAGAGATCATCTATGCCGCTCGTTCCTCGAATGACATCTGCTACCGGTTTTCTTCTGTAGCCAGGCATCCTTGCGGCAAGTTCCCACAGATTTTCTTGAGTATATTCGATCATGGTTATTTAGCGATCATGAGACGCCAGCGGGCGAGCTCAGGTATGGTATTGATGTAAAGGGGTACTTCCTCGAGCGGAGTAGCGTGTAAGAATCCCCAGATAGGTTGTGTGTGGCCGTTGATAGCTCTATCCAGCTCATGCGCCCAAACAACCTGTGTTCCTCCGTGGACTTTTAGCACAGTGTAGTGCAAAAAGTTATCTGTGTGTATTCTCCATGTGAGGATGCTTTTGAGTAGCTCTATCTGTTCTTTCGTGTAGGTCATGGCTACTTCGCGATCATGAGACGCCAGCGGGCGAGTTCGGGGAAGTCATGGATATAGAGGGGTACGTCTTCCAGAGGCACGTAGTGTAAAAACCACGTTATAGCGGCGCTATCCCCCAAGACACCGTTTAGTAGATCATTTTCGTAGGTAACATATTCTGTTTTACGTACATTTATGATAGAGCGTGGGGGCACCAGGGAGAATAATTTTCGCCAGGGTAAAATGCTCCTCAATACTTTTATATCTTCTTTCGAGTAGCCCAGTTTTGCTAGATTCATAGTCCTACACTCTCACTAGTTTAATCTTGTGGGGCTCCCGACCCTGTTTTTTACGTAGAGTATCCAGGGCAGCCCCCACTGCCACCGCGATCTCCCGCTTTTTGAACATTGTTGCTTCTTTAATGTCCATAGTGTAGCCATGGTAGTCTACCATATAATAGAGTCCGCGGCTTTTGAGGCTCCCAGGCAGTGGCGAGTGTACTACCCAGCGCCGCGGGTCTTCGTATTCTTTTACACGGCGTTTGAGTGAACGTACCTGGGCTTTAGTTAGTGGAGGGAATTTCATGCTTTTTCCTATTCTCCATGAGGCTCTTCAGGGACACAGGCTGATATTTCGTGTGTTCTATCGCTATCAGGATATGTTTGGGAGTGAGCCTGGCTACGACCTCAGGCTCGTGTTCCATTTGAGTCTTCACATCAGTATCATGGAAATGTCCGTGCACATTCCAGTCGTAGTCCCCGTCCGGCTGAGGGAGATGTGAGAACAGTATCCTGTGCCCGTGATATTCTACGAGGCAGTTCTCTCCCGCCCAGTCCCAGCCGTGCTCTATGTACCATACAGCGTTGTGACCGTCATGGTTCCCGATCGTGAGCCAGTTCTTGCATTTGGCAGATAGCATGTACTGCTCGTGCCAGTATGCATCTCGTTTCCAGCAAAAGTCCCCCAAATTGATGAGCAGGTCCCCAGGGCGTACGGTGTTGCCTATGGCCTTGAGGATCTTATTCTCGTAGCCTTTGGGGCGTCCGCAGTCCAATACCATCTTCTCATGGTCGTAGTGATTATCGGTTGTGATGTAGATGTTCATTGAGATCTACTTTGCTATGGATAAACGCCATTTAGCTATCTCTTTTTCGATATAGCTCTCGTTTATATATAGAGGCATGTTTTCTATAGGTTCTGAAAACAAAAGTTCACCGTGGATGTCATTAACCTGCGCTCGTGACCGGATTATATCACTATGAAACATATAGCGTGTCTCAAGAGCTCTTAGTATGATCTCTTTAGGAGACATGGTGCCTTTTGAGTTATCCCCTTCTTTTGTCCCTCCGCATAGCATGTCATAGAATAGCAGGGCTTCCTCTCGGGTGTACTCTATCATGTTACCGTGCCTATTGCTTTCGTTTCTTTAGTACCGGGCAGTTCACGTCCCCGTACTTGCATACCCCTTCCCACTCCCCTTGATTACAGTGGCTGAGGTGCACTCCCAATTCTTTCTTGGGCATTTTTTTTTGATAGACCCGTATAGTTTTGCGAATCCTATAGACATGGCGGTAGCTCTTGTCCTTTTAGTGATAGACATTATATCTCCTTTTTCACGGTAGTCTTTGGCTCGCTCTTCTTTTTGCTATAGTAGCTACAGGATTCTTTCTTTTTGGGTACCTTTTTGGTGATATCTATGATAGCACAGTCTTCTGAACTCGCGCATTCTTTATGTGGACACTCCATGGTTCATTTTGCCTTTCTTTATCTTTCTGAATACCCAAAAATAACAGTGGTGCTTCCGTGCATTCTTTTGATTAGCTTTCTGCCAGTCAGCCACGAGCCTGATTTTTACTATCTTCACGAGTAAGTCCGCGGGATACCATCCCGCCTTGATAGCTTCGTTGTAGATGTAACAGTGCGAAAAATATTGGATCCCAGAGCTCACTTTGTCCTGACATTTAAAAATGAGCGTACCACCCGGTCTACATACCCTGTATAACTCATTTAGAGCTTCTGAGTACATCTTAAACAGGGAGGGCTCGTCAGGGTACACCCCGAATCTCTTGTTGATTCTATTGCTTTTATCGGGCCTTTTAAGGGACGGTCCTGTGGTAGCCAGAAACGGAGGATCGAATACTATCACCTCCACGCTCTCGTTCTGCAGGGGCAAGTCCGTGACGTTCGCCGCGGTCACCCCCTTCACCTGAGGGTCGATGTCGAACTTGAGTATAGGCTGTTTGACACCTTTCTTGTAAAACCCACCGGTGCTGTACGTGGGGTCAAGGTCTATCTGGGGTACCCGGCAATGCAGCTTCAGGATAGCCCGTAGGGCTGTGGTATCGCTTCTGACGACGCTGCGGATCATGTGATAAGAATCCTCTCGTGTTACCTGAATATACTATTTTACAGTCTTGCGAGCGGGAAAGCCCACGGAGGCGAGGCGCTACTGCGCCGAGCCGTCTTTAGCCGTGGGATGAAAGCGAGCCATATCCATAAAATAAATATCACATTTCCTACGCAAATATACTATATTGTGTATAGATGCGTAAAACTTTCAAATATCGTCTATACCCCACTAAACTCCAAAGCACCAAGATGAACAACATTTTGGAGCAGACTCGTTGGGTCTACAACGAAACTCTTGCACTCAGAAAAAATGCTTGGGAGTCTGAAAAGAAATCTATATCCCTCTACGAGAGTCAAAAAAATCTTACGGAATGGAAAATTCAAAAACCTGAGCTTACCACTGTTCAATCTCAGGTACTTCAAAACGCTCAGGTAAGAGTAGACCTCGCTTTCAAAGCCTTTTGGAGACGCTGTAAATCTGGAGAAAATCCTGGATTCCCTCGATTCAAAGGAAAAGGTTGGTACGATTCTATTACGTATCCGCAGTCTGGGTTCAAACTTCACCGTGGAGAAACCTACCTCTCCAAAATAGGCTCTGTGAAAACTATCTTTCACAGACCGCATGAAGGTACCATAAAAACCTGCACAGTTAAACGGGATCCTACTGGTAAATGGTATGTGTACTTTTCTTGTGAGGTAGAGCGTCCGGAGCCTCTTCCAAAAACAGGTAAAATAGTTGGATTTGATCTCGGACTTTTGACATACATCCAGTGCTCTGACGGTACTAAAATTGATAAGCCACGATTTTTCAAGCAGGAGCAAAGAGCCCTTGCGCAAGCTCAGAGACGCTTTTCTAAAACTAAGAGTCCCCATAACAAGCGCTCTGTAGCTTTTGTTCACGAACGCATTCGAAACAAGAGAGAGGATTTTTGTCACAAAGCTGCTAAATCTCTTGTAGATAAGTATGATTTCATTGCTCATGAAGACTTGAACGTAAAAGGAATGTTGGAACAGAAAAAATTTAGCAAAAGCATTTCTGATGCCGCTTGGAGTACACTGATTCAGTTTCTGACCTACAAAGCTGAAAATGCTGGTAGAATCAGAGTAGCAGTGGACCCCAGAGGTACGAGTCAGAGATGCTCCCAGTGTGGTGCTGTGGTGAGTAAAGATTTGAGTGTACGAGTACATCACTGTCCTCACTGCGGTTTCAAGACGAGCAGAGATTTGAACTCTGCTTTAGAGATACTCAGACTCGGGCTGGAGTCTGTTGAGCGACCGGTGCCCCGCCGCAAGGCGGGTGCGAAGGTAGGGGCTCATAGAAGCCCACGACTTTAGTCGGGGGAGCAGTCACATTGAGTTTATCAATGCCAGCTTATCTCCACGAGACATTTGCTTGATAGCGTACTCTCGCTTTAGGGCGTCGCTTTTTGAGCTGTACACCTCTGAATATACGAGTTTCACGGGGATACCGAGAGCTCTCACGGCTTTGGACCCGGTACCTGCGTTATGTTGGGCTACGCGCTTGCGTACATCGATGGCTATGCCTGTATAGAGGGATCCCTTAGCGCACCGAACTATGTACACGGTCCATTGATCATTCATTTTTTTCTGCCTCGAGTATCTTCTTAGCAGCACAATGTACCATATACAAACAAAACATGACTCTCTCATCAGCTCTGTCGATAGCAGGCATCTCTCCATCATAAAAAGTGGAATCATGTATTGTTTGGTAGACTTCTTGTAGGTCTTCACAGCCATTAAGGTTCACATATAAATCCCACGCGTGGTTATGGGGGCTCGCCTTACTCTCGCGGCTCTCCCATACGTCTTTATCCAGACCATGCTTCTGATAAAACGCTACGATTTCTTCTAGGGTTTTAGGTCGGTCATCTGGTATATCCTCGTAGGGGAGCCCTTCTGTAGCACCCCATAGAGTATCTATCAGGTACTTTTCTACCAGGCTCTTGTCGATCACCTTTTTATCATAGTAGACGTGCTCGAGTTTTGAGTGCTGGTAGTAATCGATGTCGTCCCCAGCCAGGAACTCTATGCCGCGGGCCACCCTGTACGATATGGAA
>Ga0315291_10001270_pt1 | contig 33765 bp, 25 predicted proteins | sample YL17G12_20_MG_FD_203070 | JGI IMG/M metagenome (GOLD analysis project Ga0315291, IMG submission 203070) | Sediment microbial communities from Yellowstone Lake, YNP, Wyoming, USA - YL17G12_20 | ecosystem: Environmental > Aquatic > Freshwater > Lake > Sediment | place: USA: Wyoming | collected...
TTGACAGGCTGAATTACAGTGATGGCTCTCATCCGGATAATTGCCCCGGCGGCGTGGATTTGTGGCCTGTTGACGCCGATGGCTGGGGTATGTCGCTTGGTCGGCTGTATGGGAATCGGTATGGCAACGACCCGAACAACTGGACTGCTGCCGACCCCTCCCCCGCCGCCGCCAATCCGTAAGGCGTAAGGCTGATGAATTGTTGAAGGGAAATCCGGGGCGGTTCGGATGTGAACGCCTGCGGTCGGGCTACTGTGGATTGTAGTCCGGGTTGGGCGTTGGCATTTGTGCATCCACTTCTTTTAGCCACTTCTTTAGCATCTCGTGCAGCTCAGCGGTTTTCTGCGGCATACGGTCGGCGAGGTTGGTCTTTTCGCTGATGTCTTCTTTGACGTTGTAGAGTTCAACGTGACTGTCCTCGTAGGATTCAATCAGCTTGTAGTCCCCTGCTCGCACCGCCCCGCTTGGGCCGCCGCCCTGGTTACTGTAGTGAGGGTAGTGCCAGAAGATTGCTTTGCGGTCAAGTGACTTTCCGCCTTTAAGCAGAGGCACGATGCTTACGCCGTCGATATGCTGCTGGTGTTTGAATGAAAGGCCCGCCATTTCGAGTATGGTGGGGTAGAAGTCTGTGCTGATAACAGGTTCATTGCAGATGCTGTTGGGTTTGGTTACGCCGGGCCATTTCATTATCAACGGCTCGCGGATGCCGCCCTCATAAAGCCATCCTTTGCCCGCCCGCAAAGGCACATTGGACGTGGGATGGCCCTCTGCGGTGGAGGTGCCGCCGTTGTCGGAGGTAAAGATTACTATGGTGTTGTCGGCTATGCCAAGCTCTTTGAGTTTGTTGTTCACGCGGCCGATGCTTTCGTCCATACTCTGGACCATAGCAGCAAAGACCGGATGGTCCTGCACCTGTCTTGTTTGCAAGTTGCCCTCAGGAAGAAACCGCGGCGATTTTGGCAGGGGCAGATTTGCTGCCTTTATCTGGTATTTTTTGATGAGGTCCTCCTTGGCCTGTAACGGAAGGTGCACTGTGTAGTGTGCAAGGTAGAGCAGGAACGACTTATCTTTATTGGCTTCAAGAAACTTTATCGCCTCATCGGTGAGCCGGTCAGTCAGGTATTCGCCCGGGCGGCCCTCGATTGGGGGATTGCCCCGCCACTGAGGCCAGAAGTAGCTTTTTGGCGAGCCGCTGTTTGTCCCGCCGATATTGATGTCGAAGCCCTGGTCTTCGGGCCAGAATGATTTGCCGCCGAGGTGCCACTTGCCTACGAAGCAGGTGACATAGCCCCCTTCTTTTAATGCCTCAGCCATAGTTACTTCTTCCAAGGAAACCTGCCGGACGTAATAGGCGGGATTTAGTTTGCCGCGTCTGTCGCCGACCAGAAAGTTGGTCAGTTTGAGTCTCGCGGGGTATTTGCCCGTCATAATACTTGCCCGTGTCGGCGAACAGACCGGGCCGGCTGCATAGGCGTTGGTAAATCGCGTCCCTTGTCTTGCGAGTTTGTCGATATTGGGTGTTTCGTAGAAGCTGCTGCCGTAGCAGCCGACATCCGCCCATCCTAAATCATCGATGAGAATGAAGACAAAATTGGGCTTCTTATCCAGCTGCAAAGCTGCCGTCTGTTGCCGGCGACCGGCCATACAGCCGGGAATAATCAGCGGCGCAGCCGCAAGTCCCGCGAGTCTGATGAAGTCTCGCCGGTTGAGTAATGTATCCATAGCGGCACCTTACTTTAGTTCGCTTCCGGCATACAGGGTATGACCCCTATTGCAGCAATAGTCGCTCTATGCGTCATATTTGCAACGGCTATATCAGTTCGGCCAGCTAATCGGAAATGTCTCGGAACGCCGGTGCGGAGCAACGTGCCCATCCAGAAAAGCGCAGTTGCCTTTTCCGCCCAGCGGGTCTGCGGTCGGGGCGTGGTGGAAGCCGGCAATGACGTCCCAGAACGGCCCCACACCCTCCGGACCGGGTTTTATATTTCGGTAGCTGCCTTTGACCGTAGGGTGGCTCAGCCAGCCTTGAATCATCGACTCTGAGCCGGGAATCATAAACGTATCGTTAAGACCCGAGACGTTGTATCGCGTATCAACCAGAGCGCTTTCTTCGGTAAACGCGAAAGTCTGGCCCGGACGCTTGACTTCGGAGAGCTTTTTGACCCATTTGCCTGAGCTGTTGGTGCCCAGATAGGCGTTCATTGTGTAGTTGTACCACGGCAGATAGTTTTTCAGCTTGGCGGCCTCGGCTTGATAGAAATGGTCCTGAGAGGTCCTCCTTGATATACCGGCGAAGGTTGGGCAGATAAAGGCCTTTGCATCAACAAGGTAAGGATAAATCAGGCCGCCGTATTGCGGATGGTTTCTCAGATACAAATCCCCATTACACCAGCGAAGGTGTATCGGAGAGGACAGGCCCTGCTCGACCGGGTATGGCGTTGCCTGGGAAAAATAGCAACTGCTCGGGTCACAAAATTTCTCATCGTTGTCGCCGAGGTACATATACAGCCCGAGGGCGTAGTTTTTCAGGTTAGCTCTGCACGCCGCTCCCTGGCCAAGCTCTTTGGCCTTTTTGAGGGCCGGCATAATAATGGCCATAAGGACCGCGATTATCGCTATTACGACCAGCAACTCTATTAGCGTGAAAGCCCTTCTTATACCCATAAACTTTCTCCTTAAAAAATATTCTCTCTTTTTCCCGATGGTCTGTCAAGAAATATAGCGAACGAAGTGAAAAATTAAGAATTCAGAATGAAGATTTCACAACAGAACACAAAATAAGACCGGCAAGGTCACATGTTTTCAGGGAAAATCACGTCACCGAATATGAGGGCGTTCAAGCCGGCACAGGTGGAGTCGATTTGGAATTTCCGGGCATTGCTTTCGGACTGACCTTGATTGTTCTGAACCTGAGCCGGGGTTTCGCGAAGTCGCTGCTCTCTGGTGGGCATATAGGGAGTAAGTGCGGCTATGCCGCCCCAGGCAATCAGACAGGAAAAGACCGCGACGACGATTCCGGCCTTGAGCCACTCGAAAAAGTGGACCTGTGTGCGGTATCGCTTTTCCAGCATCCCCAGAGCAACAATGTTGGCTGTTGAGCCGATCATTGTGGCATTACCGCCCAGGCAGGCGCCCTGCAGCAGTGCCCACAGCAGAGGTGTATGGCCCAGTTTATTTACAATCGGCATAAATGCCGCGACAAAGACGACATTGTCCACGAAGGCAGAGCCGACCGCCGAAATGCCGATGATTGCCGGCGTCAGGACCGAGGGACGATTGCCGAAGGCGGTTTGAAAATGACCTGCGATTTCTTCTGTGACGCGAGTGTGCTGAAGCGCACCGGCGACTGCAAAGAGCATCATAAAGAAAAGGAGAGTCCACCACTCCACATCGGCCTCGATGTAATGACGCGCCCGCTCGTGCCGCCAGATCATAAGCAGTCCCGCAATCATCAGCGGTGCGACAATCAGAACGGTATTCGGCGCCAGGCCCAGGTAACCTTCAAGGTAGTGATGCAGGGCGATAAAGCCGATCATACCGACGAGGATGCCAAGTCCCCGCTTATACGGCACCCTGACGAGCGGACCGAGGCCCAGGCCCATTTCACGGCGGGCGCTGAGCCTCTCGGAAAGCAGCTTGATGTCCCGGCGGAACCACCATAAAAGTATGGCTATCGAAGCCGACAACGTCAGCAGCATAATAGGAAATGACCACTTCACAAAATCAGGGAAACTAAGAGGCGGCGTTGCGTTTTGCCCGATTAAAATCCCCACGGGGTTGCCGAGCATTGTGCCTGTCGAGCCGATGTTGGTGGCCATTACCGCGATGATTATAAAGGGCGTGGGCCGAACCTTTACGGTATCGCAGACCTGGAAAATCAGCGTCGCGATAAACACAATGGATGTCACCTCATCCACAATACAGGACATCAAAGCTCCTAAAACTGCAATAATGACGACAAACATCTGGCCGGTCATATGGGGGGTTTTGATGACGCTCTGGATAATCCAGGTAAACAGGCCCAGCTCTTTGAGCACCCCCACGGTGACCATCATCCCCACCAGGAACAGGATTACATCCAACTGGCACTCTTTAATAAATGTCGGCAGGTCCAGGGTTCTGCTGCCCATCAGAATACTGATTCCAACAAAGGCGATGGCGAGACGGAACTTCCAAAATAGGAGTGTGGCCATCACAATCATAATAAATATGGAAGAGGCAAGGACCTGCTGCGGGTCCAGGTTGATGGCGTGTGTCAATATACCAACGCCGGCCGTAATACCCAGTAATATGAAGAACCGAGTGAAAAGCTGGAGTGTCGTTTTTTTCTGGTTTCCAATAGCCATAAACTATCTCTGCAACTATCCTCGAAGGACTCTGTCTAAGAAAGTTACTAATGAAACTACGCCTACCAGTTTCTTGCCCTGCAGCACATAGGCTCGGTCCACCCGCCAGCGGGTGATTTCCTTGGCAACCTGAATTGCCGGTGCCTCAGCGTCCACGGTTGCGTATTCGCTTGTCATAATTTCCGTCAGCCAGGTTTTGCTTTCCTTTCTGAGGATTTCCGCAAAAGGCTCGAAATTCAATATGGGTGTCAGGTCCTCCATCCAGAGGATATAGTCAGGAAGACAAACGCGAAGCAGTTCGTATGTAGTTACAACGCCAATCAGGTCGCCGTCTTTATCGACGACCGGCAGGTCACGCAGACGGTGCCGCACAAACAGCGTAATAGCCTGTTCGAGCGTATCTTGTTCCTGCAGCTTTATCTCCACCGGCTTCATAATATCACAGGCACGTACATAACTGGGCAGGATAACGCCGCCCCGGTCAAAGAACTTCCAGACCTTTTCAGGCGTTGGCAGTTGGGCAACCACATCTGCGGTGTTTGGGTCCTGGCAGATTTTCGCTACTGAGCTTATGGTCTGCAGGTATGCACCGGGTGACGCCTTCGGTGCGAGGGTCAAAATGATAAGCCTTATCGGATTATCAACGCCCCTGGCATAGACAATACCCTTTTGGGATGTGGCAACGCCGACCACGATATCGTCTAGCGCAGGCAGACGCGCGTGCGGCATAGCAATGCCGGGTCCGACGATTGTCGGCATCTCATTTTCGCGTTCGAGTACCGCTTCGTATGCATCCTGAACGTTTCCAATCCCGCGCTGATAGGCCAATTGCCCCAGCAATTTCAGCAGCACCTCGTTGCGGTCGGTAAGTTCGGTCTGGCACATTACCTCGGCAGGCCCAAACAGCGATGAAAATTGAACGGCGTTATTATTTTTAGACATAATTTATCTTCTTTGCCTGCAGGCCGGTGCTCTCACGTATTGGTGCAGGGACGAGAGGTTGTGAGAGTTGAGAATTCAGAATGTGGAATTTAGAAATATTCATCATTATCTCTCTGCGTATCCGCCGGAATATCAGTGAATTCAAAATGACATTCATCTTCGACCCCGTGCTCGCGAGTAACGTGTATAGGACCCTGTATTTAACTATATTTATCAAAACTCGGCATACTAACGTGTAAGGCGGCATTAGTCAAGAAACCCCTTGCACTATAAATAGTTATCGGTTTGCCGCAGAGCTTTGTTGACTAAGGTCCTGCGTGAACGTAGCATTTCTGCTGTAAAACGTCCTGATAAGGTGAGTTTGGCTGGAAATTATGAGAACAGATGTCGCTATTATAGGGGCTGGCCCCGCGGGATTGGCTGCTGCAATTTCTTCGGCAGAAGCCGGCGCCAGGACCGCCGTTGTCGAAGCCAATACCAGTGCCGGCAGAAAACTTCTGCGGACAGGCCGAACCCGCTGCAACCTGACACACAGCGGCTCGGTCGAGGATTTTGTCAAAACTTACGGGGCGTTTGGGAGATTTCTTCGTCATTGCCTTTACGGTTTTTCTGCGGACGATTTACGCGTGTATTTTGCGGGGCATAACCTCAAAACCAAAGTGGAAGAGGATGGCTGCGTTTTCCCTTCCACCGACCGTGCCGGTGACGTCGTGCGGGTGCTTGTCGATGATGCGAAGAAATTATCGGTGCGATTTGTTTATGGAAGGAAGGTCCGGAGCGCTGAGAAGAACCAGGATGGATTTATCCTGCGGGCCGACAGCGACAGAATTGTCGCTTGTTCGGTCGTTATAGCAACCGGCGGTGTTACCTGGCCGCGCACAGGTTCAACAGGCGATGGCTACAAATTAGCTCGAACATTTGGACATAAAATCGTTGAGCCGAAGGCTTGTCTGACTCGGCTGATTACCGCCGAAGCCTGGCCGGGAGAGCTGGCCGGCGTCGGTGTCGAAAATGTCACCATCTCCGCAAAAGTTGATAATCGCAAATTCCAGACCGCCGGACCGCTGATGTTCACCCACGATGGCATCGGCGGGCCGGTGGTGTTTGACCTCAGCAGGCTCATTACCGATTTTCTACCCAATGATGCCGAACCGGTAAAGATAACCATTGATTTGCTGCCCGAATGCCAGGCTGAGCAGCTTGATAGAGAAATCGTTCTGCTGTGCGGAGATAACCCGCGCAAAGAGCTGGCCGGCGTGTTAGACCGGCTGATTCCTCACTCATTGGCCTCACACACAACCGCGCAGTCAACCGGTTCGGCGACCATACTGGCCGGGCAATTGCAGAGGCAGCAGCGACAAAAGGTGATTGACCTTCTTAAGAGATTGCCTTTATCTATCAGAGCTGCGGGCCCTATTGACGAGGCAACTGTTACTCGCGGCGGTGTCTCGACCGATGAAATTAATCCCAAAACGATGGAGTCAAAGCTCTGCCCGGGGCTGTTTTTCGCAGGCGAGGTGATAAACGTGGATGGGCCTTGCGGCGGGTTTAACCTGCAGATTGCCTTTTCCACGGGCCGGCTTGCCGGCAAAATGGCCGCCCAATACGTGCCGCATAAAACGGCAGGATAGGTTCCGATAATGCAAAGCAGGGTTTTTTATTTCTTTAATCGAAGGGGCACGCCTTTTTCACGGGCCTCCGCCACGAACGTCTTTAGCTCATCCAGTACCTCCTGCAACTGCTCGGTGTTCTCAAGCAGATTTTCATAGAATTGCCCATCGTTGAGGAGGCGGGCGGCACTGCCCTGGCCGCTATTTACCTTCTCCAGGATTAGTCGAAGTTGCGAGCTTGCCTGGCTTAATTCCTCGCTTGTCTCTGCCAGTGCCGTAACGAGCTTTTCAACCTGAACATCCGCCTTTTCCAATGTCGATGTCCCGGTCGAAACGAACTTACGGAAATCTTCTATCCCCTCTCTGGCTTTCTGCATCGTTTCTGCCGCCTGCTTCAGCGCGACCGTTGCCTGGCCGGATGCCTCAGACAGGTTTACCACGATTTTGCTGATATTGTCTTGATTATTGGGGTCGCCGATAATAGCGTTGGCGTTCTTCATAAGGGCAACTATGCTTGTAATCAGCTCATCGAGCTTTTGCTGGCTTTCTTCCGGGAAGAACTCGCTTGTCTGTCCTGCGGAGCCTTGCAGCTTGCTGCCTTTAATCAGGACCGGCCCCATCGGCTCGTTGACGTCAAACTTTTTCTTTAGCTTTAGCTCGATATAGCTGCTGCCCAAACCGCGTGTCATCAGCTTTGCATCTACATCGGCGGGTATGTCATTGTATTGGTTGTTGATGCTGAGTATGGCCAGGGTCTGGTGATAAAATTGATGATTACTCAGGTCCTGCATAATTTTGGGCGGCCTGACTTCGGTGACTCTTCCGATTTGGTAGCCGCAGAACCGCACCGGCGTATCCCTCTGCACACCCGGCGCCGTCGGTAACTGCAGCAAAACCTCGTAGGAGCTGATTTTGCTGAAGATCGTGGGCAGATCGCCGAACTTTTTTATCAGCCCAACAAGCGCGCAGAGCGCAGCTAACACGAAGATGCCGACAATAACGTTGCGTCTTTTCTGGATGGATTCGTAGTCAGTCACTGTCTGTTCCCTTTCAAATCGGTTCGGCCTTCCATAAATAGCTCCTTTATGGCGCGCAAAGGATAGCCGCTGTCTTTAAGCTGTTTTATCAGCTTGATGCGTCCGATGGTTTTTTCATCGAACAGCCGTCTGCCAGTCGGCGTAACTTCTGTCGGCTCAAGCAGGCCTATCATAAGGTAATATTGCAAAGATTGCAGCGAAACGCCAGCTTTTTTTGCAGTCGGCCCTATAGGTGTCAATTTACTTTTCTGATTCAACGCTTCCCCAGTAACCTAAAACTTGAAACCTGAAGCTTTCCGAACTTATTTTATCGGCATAATTTGTAAAGGACAGCGATTTTCCTTCCCTTTGTGGGTTACATATTGTTTTTCCTTTGATTTTTTCGGACCAACGTGGCCGCAAGAGCTAAAAATGATGTCTTTATCTGTTCAAAAGTTGGCTGCACTGCACCGGGTTTTGCATCCGCCGGCATAGCCGATTTTTTCAGCCACTGTGGCGAAATCATAAGCACATAATCGAAATCGGCCGGAATTGAATTTTGACTTTGCCGAAAGGCCTCGCGCAGCAGCCGTTTCAGGCGATTGCGGACGACCGCCCCGCCGCAGTGTTTGCCGACCGAGATGCCTAATCGGGGGAAGCCGCATTCGTTCTTCCCTATGCAGAGCGTAAGCAGTCCGTTGCGGGCACACAAATCCCGGGCCATGACCGCTTTGAACTGCTCGCGGTTCACGAGCCGTTTTTTCTTCGTAAAGGAAAACTGCTTCAAGATTTCACCACGCGAACAAAATCCGAACCCCCGCTCTTGCTTCGCAAGAAGCTGCGGGGGCAAATGAAAGTTCGGATTACTCGGCCTGCAAAACGGCCTTCATCTCGCTTAACGATAATAATCCGGACGTGGCAAGTTTTATCCTGCCCTGGGCATCGATAAAAAAACTGCAGGGAACGCCGGTCATGCTGTAGATTCTCCTAAAGCCAAATGGCTGCGGCATATTACCTTGGTCGAGAAGTATAGTATAGTTTATGCCTCGGTCGTCAGTGAACTTCTGCACCACGTCCGCCTTCTCATTCGATACCCCCAGCATTACCAGTTTGTTCTCGCCGGTAGTGTTTCGCAGCTCAATTAAATGCGGCAGCTCCATCTGGCAGGGCGGACACCAGGTCGCCCAGAAAATAAGCAGGACATCTTTGCCGCGATAATCACTCAGCTTGTGTTCTTTGCCGGCAAGGTCAGGCAAGGCGAAATCCGGCGCCGCCCTGCCATACCAGGATGTATAGACGGGCCGCCAGTTCCTTGCCGCCCTGATAACGTCGGATAAAGTAAACCTCGCCGGAGCAGGTTTTACATCCACTTTTGCAGGTTCGCCATCTATTTTTGGATGCTCGGTGTCGGCCTTTGGAGCCTCGGGCTGCGTTGTCGAAGGTTCGTTGAGGTCTTTGGTCTGAGTCGGCTCGTGCGGATGTCTCTTGCACCCCGACGGAATTGCTGCCACACTTATAACAATTATGAAAGTGGTGATTTTTACGCCGAAATGTTGCCGTTTATTTTTCTCTGCCATTTAGTCCTTCCACATCAGAACCAGCCCGAAACCAACACGAGCGGATTTTACCCTGGGGTGAGCGAAGAATCCAGCACTTTCTATCCTTGGACTGTCTATATGTGCCGGTGATTATTTTGACCTGTGCCGCGGTCGTGGTATAATCCGCCTCCGTAATTGTCTGTTTCCGCCGATACCCGCGGACCATTCCGTTTGGCGGAAACTATGAACTATTTGAAAGGAATCAAAAAATGAGACGTAGTAAAAGCGGTTTTGGCAAATCACTTTTTTTGGCCTTTTCTTCGGTTTTTGTGCTGATAAGTGCGGCTTTCGCTAATGTGCGTCTGCCGGCTGCGATAGGCGACAATATGGTTTTGCAGCAGGGAAAGAAAGTCACGATATGGGGCTGGGCAGAGCCGAATGAGCAGCTTCGGGTCAGCGTTAGCTGGAGCACTATGCGCTGGGGAGTTGCCGCAGACAAGGACGGCAAGTGGATGTTCAAGATGAGTCCTCCGGTGGTCGGCGGACCGTATGAGATGACCATCAGCGGCAACGATACCGTAAAAATCAAAAACATCCTGGTTGGAGAGGTCTGGGTATGCTCAGGACAGTCAAATATGCAGTGGCCGGTCAGCCAGTCCGTCAACGCCGAGCAGGAGATTGCGGGGGCCGGTTATCCAAACATTCGATTATTTACGGTCGAGCGAAAAGTAGCGGAGCAGCCCCAGGCGGATTGCAGGGGCAGCTGGATACCGTGCAGCCCTCAGACGGTTGGCGATTTCTCGGCGGTGGCATATTACTTCGGCAGAGAGCTGCATCGCCAGCTCAATGTGCCCATTGGCCTTATCCACACCAGTTGGGGCGGCACGCCCGCCGAGGCCTGGACAAGTGCAAGGGTGCTAAAGACGCTGCCGGATTACAAGGGCGTGATGGAAGAAATTGAGCAGGTGCGGGTAAATGCGCAGCCCTTCCAGGAAAAATACCAGCAGCAATTAATTGAGTGGCAGAAGAAAATCGACCTCTCCACCTCTGAAGGAAAAGGCTGCACCGCTGCTGATTTTGATGACGGCAGCTGGGAACAGATGGAACTGCCTAAGCACTGGGAGCAAGCGGGGCTGGCGGACTTTGATGGTTTAGTGTGGTTTAGAAAAGATGTGAATGTCCCGCAATCCTGGGCGGGCAGGGAACTACTTCTTGAGCTGGGACCGATTGATGATATGGATACGACATACGTCAACGGGACGCGGGTCGGGGGCTTTGAATCGCCGGGCCATTGGACAACCGCTCGCAAATACAAAATCGACCCTGCCGTTATCAATCCCGGGCGGAACGTAATCGCCGTCAGGGTCATCGACACAGGCGGTGGCGGCGGCATTTACGGCAATCCGGACCAGATGAAGTTTGGACCCGCCGGCGCAGCGGGCGAAGTCATTTCACTTGCGGGTAGCTGGCGGTATAAAAAGGCCTTCGATTTGAAGTCAATGCCGGCGCCGCCTGCGCCGCCGCTGGCGGTGAATAACCCGAATGCCCCGACCTCGCTTTATAATTCGATGATTGCCCCGCTGGTTCCTTATGGTATTCAGGGTGCAATCTGGTATCAGGGCGAATCGAATGCCGGCCGGGCTTACCAGTATCGTAAGCTCTTTCCGGCAATGATTCAGAACTGGCGTGAGGACTGGGGTCAGGGTAACTTTGCCTTTCTATTTGTGCAGTTGGCTAATTTCCTGCCCGTCAAGCCCGAACCCGGCGAGAGCGAGTGGGCGGAGCTTCGTGAGGCGCAATTGATGACGCTGTCACTGCCAAATACGGGGATGGCGGTCGCGATTGATATTGGTGACGCCGCCGACATACACCCGAAAAATAAGCAGGATGTCGGCAGGCGTTTGGCGTTATGGGCACTGGCAAAGACATACGGCAAGCAGGTGCTGTACTGCGGCCCGCTCTATAAATCTATGAAGCTCGAGGGCAATAAAGTGCTCCTCAATTTTGACCACGTTGGCGGCGGGCTTGTTGCAAAAACAGAGCCGCTTACGGGTTTTGCAATCGCCGGCGCAGACCGAAAATTTGTCTGGGCTGATGCTAAAATAGCAGAGGGCAACGTCATTGTGGTCAGCAGCGACAAGGTCCCCGAACCGGCGGCCGTCCGTTACGGCTGGGCCGACAATCCCCTCTGCAATCTCTACAACAAGGCGGGGCTGCCGGCTTCTCCATTCCGCACTGATGATTGGCCGGGCCTGACAGCAGACAGAAAATAAGCTGCCTTCAGGTGGATTTGACATTCTAAATTCCATTTGTTTTTGCTCGAGTCCGCCACAATGACTTGGCGGACCATTCATTCCGGCGGATATAACCCTCTCACCGCAGCCAGGAGAGTCCTATAATTATTTGCGGTTTTTGACCCGCCACCAAGACGGCAAGGGCAAATTCCTTGACAATAAGGCCGAAAAACTATATAATTTACTAATAGCAGTATAACTGTATCCCAATCTGCCACGACGTCTTTGGCGGACCAAAGACATCCTGGCGGACCGCTTTTCAGCACAAGGAGTGAGGGTATAGCGCGAAAAGGCATAGTCTTTGCCGCGGCTTTGCTGTTGCTGTCTGTCTATTGCAGCAGGCTGTCGGCACGTCCCACTACGGCGGCCGAAGCCGGAAAGGTAGTGACCGGCTGGCTCAAGGCCGATGTCTGCCCGCTCGGCACGGTTCTCGGGCGGCATATAAAGCAGGTCGAGACCTTTACGGACGGCGCCGGCGAACCGATTTACTACGTAGTTTATCTGCAGCCGTCGGGATTTGTAATTGTTTCGGCCGATGATTCGGTCGAGCCGATTATCGCCTTTTCCGATGACAGCGCTTATGACCCCTCCCCCGCCAATCCTCTGGGTGCGCTGGTCGGCCAGGACCTCAGAGAGCGAGTCGTGACGGCACGGCTCGGCAGTCCATTAAAAGCAAAAACCCGGAAGCCCACTCCTGCGGAGCATCGCAATAAGTGGAACAAGTTCACGGTTGGTGCGGAGGCATCTGATGACACGCTTACCTTTTTCGGGATGGTTTCGCCGTCGAATGTTTGCGTGGGGCCGCTGCTGCAAAGTAAATGGGGACAGAGTTACGCCTGCAGCAATACCTGCTATAATTATTACACGCCCGACAACTACCGCTGCGGCTGCACCGCTACCGCGATGGCGCAATTGATACGGTACCATCAGCACCCTTCTGCCGGAATAGGCATGCAGGGGTTCTGGATTAGAAAAGACGGCGGAGACCAGTTTGAGGCATACACCAGAGGCGGTGACGGCGCCGGTGGGCCATACCACTGGAGCGATATGGCACTTGTTCCAGGCTGCGATACAACGCTCACGCAGCGCGAAGCTATTGGGGCCCTGTGTTATGATGCGGCCATTTCCATCGGTACGAATTTCGGCAGTTCTTCCTCTGAAGCTGACACACTAAAAGTAAAAGATGCCCTCATAGACACCTTCCAGTATGGCAATGCCGTCAAAGCGTATAATGGCGGTGCGAACATCGGCGGGTGGTTAATCTATATGATTAATCCCAATCTCGACGCCAAAGACCCTGTTATTCTCGGCATCAAAGGCTCAAGCTCACACGCCGTTGTGTGTGACGGCTACGGCTACAACTTTTCGACACTGTATCACCATATCAGTATGGGCTGGTCGGGCGTTTATGACGCCTGGTATAACCTGCCCGCTATTGACTCCACGCCGGCGTATAGCTCGGTCGTTAAGTGTATCTACAACATCCACATTACCGGCGGAGGCGACGGCGAAGTCATAAGCGGCCGTATTCTGGACCATATAGGCAACCCCATCGCAAATGCCGCTGTCTATGCCAAACCCAAAGGCCGCGACGTCGAGATTAGCACTAATTCTGACAGCAAAGGAATATATGCATTTGACTGCTTAACCTCAGGCACCACCTATACCATAAATCCTGTAGTGACCGGATATGTCTTCCAAAGCCGGAGTGTTGACACAGGGACCTCCCGCGACAACTTTGCCTACTGCGGAAATGTCTGGGGTGTTGACTTTGATGGAGATGCACTCCACATAGGTGACCTGAACCACGATAGCGCCGTGGACCTGGCAGACTTTGCTGTATTGACCTCTGCCTGGTTGTCTCATCCCGGGGATGATAACTGGAATCCCTATTGTGATATTAGCGCTCCTGCCGACAACTTCATCGATGTACAGGACCTTGCAGTACTCGTCCAGGACTGGCTGGCAGGCGGGCAGTAGCGATTTTCGATTTACCCCGTTTCACCATTCTGCAATTTTCTTCTTGCATTTTGGGCGGTTCTGGATAGATTTTATAAACTAAAAGTTGAAAACCTGAAACCAAAAGCTGCGGCAACCTTTTTATTTTGAGCTTTTGTGGAGATTTAGCAATGATAGGCAAACAGATACGGCTGGAAAGAATAATCGACCGAAATTCCCGCAAAACGGTAATAATTCCGATGGACCACGGCGTAACGGTCGGGCCAATTGAAGGTCTGGCGGATATGCGGACCGCAATCAGCAGGGTCGTCGCAGGCGGCGCAAACGCAATCCTGATGCACAAAGGAATGGTTCGCGCAGGCCATAGAGGCGCGGGCAAGGACGTCGGCCTTATTATTCATCTTTCCGGAGGGACATCGATGAGTCCCGACCCCAATGCCAAGGAATTGGTGTGCACTGTTGAAGAGGCAATCAAGCTTGGCGCCGATGCCGTGTCCGTTCATATAAATCTCGGTGCGGAGACCGACAAGGAAATGCTGCGGCAGTTGGGAGACGTCAGCAGGCAGTGCTCTGAATGGCAGATACCGCTGGTTGCAATGATGTACACACGCGGGGCAAAAATAAAAAGCGAATACGATGTCAAAAATGTCAAGCACGCAGCAAGGGTCGGCGCGGAGCTCGGCGCCGACATCGTCAAGGTCCCCTACACCGGCAGCGTCGATAGTTTCCGTGAAGTGGTCGAGGGCTGCCCGGTGATGGTTGTGATTGCGGGCGGGCCGAAGATGGATAGCGATGAAGACATCTTCAAAATGGCTGAAGGAGCCCTCGAAGCCGGCTCTGCGGGCTTATCCATCGGGCGAAACGCCTTCCAGCACAAAACCCCAGAAAAAATGGTCGCAGCCCTGTGTAAAATGGTCCACCAGGGTGCAAGTATCAAAGAAGCAATTAAAACACTAAAGAGCTAAAAATTATTCGCACAAGGCAGTTGAAGTGCAAACCCAATGAAAAAGCTGTGGATAAATGTTGTTCCGTATAACAAAGAAATCGCCATCGCTGCGCTGGAGAGCGGGGCTGAAGCGGTCATTTTACCTGATGGTGATAGTGAGAAGGTTCGGCAGTTCGGCAAAATCAAAACGGTCGAAAAAAATGGCGATATCAAGCCCGGCGTCGATGTCGAATTTATAGACGTCAAAGGCAAGCTAGACGAGGATAAAGCCGCTGCGGTATCGGGCGAAAAAATCGTAGTCCTTAGAATGTTGGACTGGACGATTATCCCGATTGAGAATCTGCTTGCCAGACGCGGCAAAAATATTATGGTGCAGGTCGAAAACAGCAAACAAGCCAAACTTATGACCGAGATTCTCGAAAAAGGCGTGGACGGTGTCGTCCTCGGCACAACCGATGTGAACGAAATCAAAAAGACCGCTGAAATCATCCAGGGTATAAGCGAGAAAGTTACTCTCGTAACGGCCACCATAACAGGCACAAAACAGCTCGGTATGGGCGACCGCTCCTGCCTTGACACCTGCACGCAAATGACGCTCGGCGAAGGAATGCTCGTCGGTAACACCGCTTCCGGATTTTTTTTGGTGCACTCCGAATCCATCGATAATCCTTACGTTGCATCCCGGCCCTTCCGCGTCAACGCAGGGGCCATCCACGCATACACATTGGCTCCCGGCGGCAAGACAAAATACCTTGCGGACCTTAAGGCCGGCGATGAACTGATGTTAGTCAATTCGCAGGGCAAAACGCAGACCGCATACCTCGGCAGGAACAAAATCGAAAAAAGACCGATGATACTTATCGAAGCTGATGCCGAAGGCCAGCCGATAACGCTGGTTATGCAGAACGCAGAGACAATCCGCCTTGTCAGCCCCGATGGAAAGGCGATTTCAATTACATCCCTGAAGGTCGGCGACAAGGTCCTCGCCCACATTGAAAAGGCCGGCAGGCACTTCGGCATCCAGGTCGATGAAACGCTGATAGAGCGATAAACCGCCATTTCAAAGAAATCCCTGAATATAAGCGATGCTTTCGCTTTCTGATGTTCCCAGCCGTATCGTTTTGTTTTGACGTCCCGGCGAGTGTCGAGTAAAATTACCCAAAGCATTTACGTTTTGAGGATATAATGCCACATTGATTGAGCTGTACCGAAACAACATTAGAAATACCGCCGGAAACAGGCGGCCAACTTATGGAGACGAAGCAATGCAATCGTCAATGAAACACATCCGCCCAGGTTGTCATAGAAACAAGTTTCACCACTGGAAAATGAAGCATCGCTGGCTGTGGTATCTATTTCCCATAACGGGATTGCTGGCGCTTATATGGTTTGTGATACGTGTGGTGCCCAAGCCTTCGCGGGCGACGTATCCCTGTCAGCGTGTGGCGATGCCGTTGGCATCGGGATTTGTGGCCTGGATTTTGGGACTGGCAGGGTCGGTGGTTGCATTCCGCAAAGCCAAAGCGCTCTTGAAGCAATCAAAGGTACAACTGGCCCTTGTCTGCCTTGTCGTTGCGGTGGTTGCGGGTGTAATTGCGATTGCCAATATGCCGGAAACCAAAGCTGTGGCGGATGAGCCGCAGCGGCTGACACCTATGGGAGAGGCAAAAGGAATTAACCCCGGTCGGGTCGTCTGGGCATACGACCCGGATGCGACCGACTGGAAAGGGCCGGGAGACGGCCACTGGTGGGAAAGTAATCATACAAGTTACGAGCGTGTCGGCGAAATGCTGTCGCGGACAATCCGCGAGCTTACCGGAACAGCCGGCGATGCGGCGGCGTGGGATAAGCTCTTTAGATACCATAACAAGGCGCGCGGCAAAGGTGACGTCGGCTACAAGGCAGGCGAAAAGATTGTTATCAAGGTGAACTTTGTCGGCTTTATCTGGACGCACGGCGGAGTCAATCGGGAAAATTACAATCTTGAAAACAAAAGCGACTATATGAACACATCGCCGCAAGTGATTATTTCGCTGTTGCGGCAGCTCGTAAAGACAGTCGGTGTCAAAGAATCGGACATCACGCTCACCGATACCCTCGCTTATTTAGCCAACGAGTACTACAACATCTTTCACAAGGAATTTCCGAATGTGCAGTATGAGGATTGTGCAGGAAAGTTCGGCCGAAGCCAGGCAAAACAATCTTCAGTCCCGCTTTACTGGAGCTGCAGACCGCGGGACCGCAAGCAGGATTACATACCCACGAGTTTCGCCGACACTGAGTACATAATAAACCTCGCCAACCTCAAGGCACACACGGGAGCCGGAGTAACGCTCTGTGCAAAGAATCATTATGGTTCGCTTATTCGCTGGCCGGCGCAGGAAGGTTACTTCGATATCCACCCGGGCGCGTTCTCAACGGACACGAAAATATACAGGACTCTCGTGGACCTGATGGGGCATTCCCATATCGGCGGCAAAACGGTGCTTTATTTGATGGATGGTCTTTATTCGGGTGTGCATCCTGTAGATATGGATAAAGGGCCGAGAAGGTGGAAGCTGCCTCCATTCAACGGAGGCTGGACATCGAGCTTGTTCGCATCGCAGGACCCCGTGGCAATTGACTCTGTCGGCTTTGACTTTCTCTATGCGGAATACGAGGACCATCCACGCAAAGGCGGCGTTGATGACTATCTGCACGAGGCGGCGCTTGCGGACAACCCCCCTTCCGGAACGTTTTACGACCCCGACCACTCCACCGGCACCAGGAGACTTGCCGGTCTCGGTGTGCACGAGCACTGGAATAATCCGAACGAGAAAAAGTATTCGCGCAACTTGGGGACCGGCAGCGGCATCGAGCTTGTAGCGGTGTCACTTGGTGGCAGCGCTAAAAAATCGAACATCGTCGCAGAAGGAGCGAAAGTTGAAAAACTCGCCGGCAATTTTAGCTTTACAGAAGGGCCGGCGTGCGATGTTGAAGGAAATATCTTTTTTACGGACCAGCCGAATAATAAAATCTATAAATGGTCGGTGGATGGAAAGCTGTCTATTTTTCACGAGAGTCCCGGCAGAGCAAACGGGCTTTACTTCGACAAGAAGGGCAACCTTATCGCCTGCGCGGACCTCAACAACGAGCTTTGGTCGATAGACCCCAAAGGCAATGTCACCATCCTTGTCAAGGACTACAAGGGCAAGAAGCTCAACGGCCCGAACGACGCCTGGATTGACCCTAATGGTGGGATATACTTCACAGACCCATTCTACAAAAGGCCATACTGGAACAGAGGGCCGATGGAGCAGGATGGCCAGCACGTCTATTACCTCTCGCCTGACCGAAAGACACTCATAAGGGTAACAGACAATCTCCTTCAGCCGAATGGAATCATCGGCACCGGTGATGGCAAGCTCCTGTACGTAGCTGATATTGGTGACAACAAAACCTATGTCTATACCCTAAATCAAGATGGGACGCTCTCTAACAAGAAACTTTTTGCTCCGATGGGCTCCGATGGAATGACAATTGACAATGAAGGAAATATCTATCTGACCGGAAAAGGCGTTACGGTTTTTGACGCAGAAGGTAAGCAAATAGAACATATCGATGTCCCCGAGGACTGGACCGCCAACGTCACTTTTGGCGGCAAAGATAAACACACGCTCTTTATAACCGCTCGGACATCGCTTTATGCGCTGCGTATGCGAGTTAAGGGTGTACAGTAGCAAAGCCGGATAACAGTTGTGGACTTTCAACCTTATGTGTCGCAGGTTAGTTTACTTGGTCGCATTGCTTCTGCCCTGGACGTGCCGGACGATGGGAGCTGCACCCATCACCGCCGAGGTAATAAGCATCCAAAAAATCTGGGACCAGGCCCCTCACAATGCGTTCACCGACCTCGTCAGGTGGAATGACCGCTTTTACTGCGCCTTTCGCGAAAGTGCAGGCCACGTCTCAATTGACGGCAAAATACGAATACTCGAATCAAAGGACGCCGACCTGTGGCAATCAGCGGGTTCGGTCGAATTGCAGGGTTACGACCTTCGCGATGCGCATCTGTCCGTTACGCCGCAGGGAAGTTTGATGCTTCTCGGCGGGGCCGCCCCGCGAAAACAGGACAATCAAAGCGCACCCACGGGGACATTTGTGTGTTTTTCCAAAGATGGCAGAACCTGGAGCGACCCAGCGATTGTCATAAAACCGGGGCGCTGGTTATGGTGCGTCACCTGGCACAATGGAAAGGCCTACGGTGTCTCTTATGCCGCCGATGACAATATGCCGTATCTGGAACTGCACATAAGCTCCGATGGGATAAATTGGCAATCGCACGTGGCGAGACTATTCGGCGAAGGATACCCGACCGAGGTAACGCTGCGATTCGATGAAGACGAAACCTGTTATGCCCTTGTTAGGCGGGACCAGATGGATAGCCAGCCGAGCAGTGCACTTCTTGGAGTAAGCAGACCGGATTATACAAAATGGCAGTGGCACGACCTCGGCGCACAGTTTAACGGCTTCGGCGGACCCAATCTGGTCAAGACAAGCGACGCTCACTGGATTGGCGCAGGCCGAATGCACGATGGCGGCGCACATACGGCGCTCACCTGCGTCAATATAAAAAACGGCACAATGAGCAAACTGATGAGATTACCAGGCGGCGGCGATACAAGCTACCCCGGCCTCGTCTGGTATGATGGCATACTTTATGTCAGTTATTACTCCAGCCACGAAGGCAAAACAAACATTTATCTTGCCAAAGTAATGACAGTTCAGATACCTGCTGAAATACCGGAAATTCTCGCACCAGATGCAAACAGTCCCTTCGGCGCCGGAGCAAATCCGACCAAAAACCCTATCGGCGGCGGCAAAGAATACAGCCGGTCAGTCGCACATAAGGATTACGTAGTTAGGGGATATGAGGAGCTGGTTACTGCCCTGAAGCAAGCCGCTGAGGGACAGGTTGTGTATATCGCGGATGAAACAGAATTAGACCTCACAGGCAGGGAAAAACTCGTTGTCCCGGCTGCTGTGACCCTGGCGAGCGGCAGAGGACAGCGAAACTCGCAAGGTGCACTTCTTTATACTAACGACCTTGCCGCGTCACCTCTTATCTTGGCGGGCGGCAAAAATGTTCGCGTCACCGGACTCCGTTTGCGAGGCCCTGACCCGCAGCGCCGCACCGAACAGATGCAAGAACTTCACGCCCAGGGACGCTACTACAGCATTCCCAACTCCGATGCAATAATCTGCGAGCACCCGGGGCTTGAGGTTGACAACTGCGAACTTTGGGGCTGGAGCCACGCAGCAGTATTTCTAAAAAGCGGCGCGCTAAAGGCGCACATCCATCACAACTATATCCACCACAACCAGCGAAGCGGATTAGGTTACGGCGTCTGCCTTGACCAGGCGGATGCCCTTATCGAGGCCAATTTGTTCGACTGGTGTCGCCATCACATCGCCGGGACCGGCAGGCCCGGCACTATCTACGAGGCCCGCTATAATCTTGTCCTCGAAAATGCCAATAGCCACAGCTTCGATATGCACGGAGGCGCGGACCGAGGCGATGGAACCGACATTGCGGGCGATTCGATTCTGATTCATCATAACACCTTCCAGGCAACCTCTGTGCCGGCAATTGTCATCCGTGGACGCCCAACAAAAAGCGCCGAAATCCACCACAACTGGTTTTTTCATTCCAACGCTCAGCAGGCAATTGCCCAAACAAACGCCTCGGGTAATATGAACGTTTATGAAAACAATTTCGGCCCATCTGGTGTGACGCAGAAGTGACCTAATTGCAAAACCAGTGTGGACACTGCCTTGCAATCCCTATGGTAATGTTAGTAAAATATGACTCGTGGCTTAACAGACCGTTGGTAGTCTGATAGATGCCCGTGGTATGAAATGAGACTCAAATGAAAACGAAATGGTATTGGGTAATGGCATTGTTACTTGCAGCAGCGGCAGCGACAGTCGGACAAGAACAGCCGGCCGGCGGAAAAAAGAAAGAGAGCACCGCTTCCGCGAAGAACCCTGCGACTGAAAAGCGAAGCGTTGTTGCGCCGGACGCGAAGGTGGAAAAGCTTGCCGGTGACTTTCAGTTCACCGAAGGTCCGGCATCGGATGCCCAGGGCAATATCTACTTCTCGGACATCCCGAGCAATCGGATTCATAAGTGGTCGCTGGACGGCAAGCTTTCGACCTTCCGCGAAAATTCGGGCGGCTCCAACGGCCTTTACGTTGACAAAAAAGGCAATCTTCTCGCCTGCGAAGGCAACGGCAGACGCCTGGTATCCATTGATTCAGCAGGCAGCGTGACGGTGCTCGCCGACAAATACCAGGATAAACGCTTCAACAGTCTCAACGACCTTTGGGTTGACCCGAATGGTGGTATTTACTTTACCGACCCGCGATATGGCCCCAGGAACGACCTAGAGCAGGACGGCGAGCACGTCTATTACCTTTCCCCTGACCGCAAAAAGCTCATCCGTGTAATCAATGATATGGTCAGGCCAAATGGAATAGTGGGGACCCCTAATGGCAAACTTTTATATGTTGCCGACCACGGCGGCGGAAAAACGTATGTCTATACCATCAATAAAGACGGCACACTGTCGAATAAAAAATTATTCGCTCCGGAAGGGTCGGATGGAATGACTATTGACAACAAAGGCAATATCTATTTGACGACAAAGGTCGTGGCCGTTTATAACTCAAAGGGAGAAAAAATCGAGACCATTGAGGTCCCGGAAGAACCTGCAAACGTCTGTTTCGGCGGCAAAGACAAACGCACGCTATTTATCACGGCTCGGACATCTCTGTATTCAGTCCGCATGCGGATTAAAGGCGCCGGCAGCGGCTAAAAGAGAGAAATTTTTGGTTTCTTTAAGGACCTCAACTGGTTTGTTGTTATAAGATGCCGAGAGTCTATTCTCTGGAACATTATGTAGAAATCCAAAAGGGAACATTGAATGGCACATCATACTAATCATCCGAACCGGCGCGATGTTCTAAAAGGCCTGGGGGCTGGGGCGATTGGTCTGGTGTTTGGCCGAAAAATCTTTGGACCCGCGGAGACCTTCGCCGCCCTCGGCAATCCATACCGCAAAGGAGGCAGACTATTCCAGAAGATAACCGGGCCGGCTAAAGTCAGTCTGGTCAAAGGAAATGACAGGCGAGAAATCGTCTATAAGGCACTAAAAAACATAGAAGATGAGGTTCTTGCTTCCATCGGCGGCAAAAAAATTCTCATCAAGCCGAACTTTGTCTCGTGCGATGTCCCGCTCTGTGCAACGCACGCCGATACAATCCGGGCTATTCTGGATTTTCTAACTCCACATTATAAGCAGCAGATTATCGTTGGAGAATCGACCGCAATGAAAAAACGGACGCCCGAAGGGTTCAAAAACTACGGCTACCTTGCCCTGGAAAAAGAATATAATGTCAAACTCGTTGACCTTAACGAAAACGCATCTTATGAATATCGCTACGTCTTTGGCGAAGGCCACAAACCGCTGCCGATTCGGATTATCTCCGCATTTCTGGATCCCAATACCTACATTATCTCAGCGGCCCGGATGAAAACCCACGACCGTGTGCTGGTTACGCTGTCTCTCAAAAATGTCCTGCTCGGTGCGCCTCTCAACGATTACGAAAAGAACGACAAATGGCTGATGCACACCGGTGAAAACGTCAAAAACAACTTCTGCCATTTCAACATGTTCCACCTCGCGCAGGAGATTTATCCCGACCTGTCGGTGGTCGATGGGTTTGAGGGTATGGAAGGCAACGGGCCAACGAACGGAACGCCGGTTGACTCACGAGTGGCGGTTGCCGGCCTCGATGCGCTGGCAGCCGATACCGTCTCTGCCAAGGTAATGGGCTTTGACCCTAAGCAGATTATGTATCTGTCCGCTATGAACGAAGCCGGCCTGGGACAGGGCGATTTAGACAAGGTAAATATCATCGGCACGCCGCTCGACCAGTGCCTGTATCACTTTAAGCCGCACGACTATATGGCCAAACTTTACGGGCTTGGATAACACCGCCGCCTACGGCCAGAATGCGGCGATGGCAGCGACAAACCAGATGACGATACCGAGAGCGAACTTGCTTGTGATGCCGAAGAATTCCCCCAGCCCAGCTCCCACGCCGTAGCGGACCGAGTCTTCTACCTTTTTGCCGCGGGCGAATTCCAGGCCCCACACGCACACCCCTGCGCCGATGCAGGCGCCGAGTAAAGTTCCAAGAAATGGAACAGGAATCAGGAACGTGCCGAGGACGGCCCCCGTTACGGCGCCCAGAAGCGCTCCGATTGAGCCGGACCGGCTTGCCCCCGATTTTTTGGCCCCAATCATTCCAGCCAAAAACTCTACCAGCTCACCTAAAATGGCCAGAGCCACTATCACAATCAACGTGTAGATGGAGAAAACCCTGTTCTCCCACCGCCACCACGCAAACAGGCAGGTCGATATTACGATAAGCCAATTCCCCGGCAGCCCAAAAACACCCATCACCAGCCAAACGGCATTTAACACAACAAGTGCAGTTGACCAAACGTAAAGCATATGATAATCTTAAGGCAAGTAGAAAAAAGGTAAAAGAAAAAAGTAACACGTATAACCAACCGATACTGAAAGGACAATAAAATGAATAACTTGCAATCACAAGGTAAGCCGTCGGGGGCAGCTAAAACGTCTGGTCTGGCAATAGCAAGTTTGATACTGGGTATTTTAGGTTTCTGCACTTTTGGCATTGCAGGTATTGTCGGCTTTATTCTCGGCATCGTTGGGCTAATTGCTATAAGTAAAAGTGCCGGGCGGCTAAAAGGCCAAGGGCTGGCCATCACCGGAACTGTAGTTTCTGCTGTCAGTCTGATTACGCTGTTTATCGCGATTTTGATGGCGATTCTTATGCCGGCACTTGCACAAGCACGAGACCAAGGCAGGACAGCAGTATCACTAAACAACGTAAAGCAGTTGTGTCTAGCAACTTTGATGTATTGTGATGAAAATGAACAAAAATTTCCGCCTTGTGACAATTGGCCTGATGCGTTGAAGTCTTACCACGTGCCGGGGGCCGCCCGTTCCTATGCAATGAACGCCAAACTAAACGGACGGCGAAGAACCGATATCAGCAAGCCGGCTCGAACAGTCCTCCTATTTGAAGCGCGGTCCGGAAGTCCTCCTGCCGGCGGTAGGGAGCTGTTGCCGGAGAAACCGTACGGATTAAAAGGTTATGTCATCGGCTTTGTGGATGGCCACGTAGAGTGCGTCAAACCAGAACGATTAGATGACCTGATTTGGGAGCCTTAATTCAATAGGTATATCCATAGGATGTACACAAAAAAAGACCAGCAGCGTTTCCTTTGTTGGCCTTGATGAATCCTATTGAAGGTCTGCCGTTTTAGCGGAGAGACTCAACAAAGGCAGACTATCACTCAAAGCTGTCGCTATAATGGCCTCTTGAAGATTGCAGGTGTTCGATTTTAGAGAGCAGGTCTCTGCGATTCGCAGATTTCAAAAAGTCTGCCAAAATCTTTTTATTTCTCGGCTGATAGTATTGCAGAAGCGCTGCCTGAAGGCGTTTGTCTTTGCGGCCGCGGGGGACATAGATTTTGCGGCCGCGTGAGTCCGCACCGGCGACATACATCGCTGTTGACAACGTCAGCGGAATCGGGACAAAGTCCTGCACCTGGCGAGGCCGCCAGGAACGAGATACTAAATACTCAGTCAAAGCCAGGGCATCCTGCGTAGTGCACCCCGGATGAGCGCTTATAAAATACGGCACGAGATACTGCTCCTTGCCGGCCCTGCGAGAGGCTTCCTCGAATTGATTTTCAAACTCTTCGAATAGCTCAAATGGCGGCTTACCCATTAGCGCCAGGACCTTGTCGCAGTAATGCTCAGGGGCCACTTTAAGATGTCCTCCGACAAAGTGACCGACCAGCAGGTCAATATAATCTTTGCTTTGAAGCGCCAAATCGTGGCGGATGCCCGAGGCGACATAAACGTTTGTTTTTCTGCCGCCCCCCTGCCTCCATCGAAGAAATGCCTCCATCATTTCCAGTAAGGGCCTGTGGTCAGGTCTTATATTTTTACAGGGTGATGGAAACAGGCAGCTTGGCCGGCTGCATTCGTCCCTCCTGCTGCACTGCATCCCGTACATATTCGCCGTTGGTCCGCCGATGTCAACAATGGTCCCTCGGAATTGACGGTGACGGCGGAGCACCTCTGCTTCGTTCAAGAGGGACTGGACCGAACGTGATGTTATGTGTTTGCCTTGGTGGAAGTTGATAGAGCAAAATGAGCAGCCGCCGAAACAGCCGCGATGCGTGGTGATTGAAAATTGAACGGGCCCCAGTGCAGGGACGCCGCCCGAATGCTCATACTTGGGATGCCAGCAGCGGGCAAATGGCAAATCATACAATTGGTCCATCTCATCGCTCGTCAAGGGCCTCGCCGGCGGCATAACAACAATCGTGCCCGGCTCCTGCTCCTGCACCACAGGCGGCCCTTGCGGATGCGCACATCTTTGATACTCAAGTTGCGCGGACATAACTAAGCTGGCGTCCGCTTGCTGCTGCGACAGGGACGGCAGAGAAACAGCGTTATCCGGAACGCGGATGTCACCAACAACTCTGTAAACAGTGCCGGGTATATTTGTCGAATCACTTACCGCCTCCCCGCCATCTAATCTGCGTGCGATTTCGAGTATCGCCGGCTCCGCCATTCCGAAGACAAGCAGGTCTGCTTTGGCGTCAATCAGGACGGAGCGTTTGAGCTTGTCTTCGATGTAATCATAATGCACAAGCCGGCGCAGACTTGCCTCAAGCCCGCCAAGAACGATAGGGATACCCTTATAGGCCTCGCGTGCCCTTGCCGAATAGACAAGCAGTGGCCGGTCGGGCCGCAGACCCAAAACTCCGCCGGCGCTGTAAACGTCCTGCCTGCGGCGATTGCCCATCGAGGCGTAATCATTAAGCCGCGAATCGACACAGCCGGAGGTAATCCCCCAAAATAGTCTCGGCGGCCCAAGAGAGCGAAAGGCATCGACGCTGCGCCAATCCGGCTGGGCCAGGATTGCAACACGGTAGCCCTGCCTTTCGAGCCACCTGCCTATCAGGGCTGCCCCGAACGATGGGTGGTCAACATAAGCATCGGCGGTAACGAGTATTATGTCCGCCTGTCCCCAGCCGTGATGTTTCATCTCCTCTACCGTCGTTGGAAGAAACCGGCCGGTATTTGTGTCTTCTCTAATCATACCTCAATTCTACCATAAATAGTCGCGTTCTGTTCAGGGTTGCAGCACTGTATATGATTTTTCAGTTGACAAAATGATATTATTGTGGCGTTATAAGGAAAAGGGACTATGGGAATGCCTGATTCAACAGACAAAATTGTTTTGCCGTTTCTTACCCCTGATTTGGACGGCATCGGCGGCGTTATAAAAACGCGAGGCGAAGATTTTATCGTCGAGGAGCAGTCTCTATATGAACCCTCCGGCGAGGGGACACATACCTTTGCTTTTATTGAGAAAAAGGGTATGGCCACAACCGATGCCGTTGTGAAGATTGCCAGGGCGCTGCATATAAAACGCAGGGACATCGGCTATGCAGGCCTGAAGGACACGCAGGCCGTTACCCGCCAGTGGATATCAGTCGAGCATATCGAGCCTGAGTCTTTGCTCAAGCTAAATCTGTCCGGCCTAAAATTTCTCAAAGTCACACGTCATAACAACAAAATCAGGCTCGGCCATCTCTCTGCCAACTGTTTTACAATTCGCATAAGAAATCTTGCGCCGCCGCTGCAACAGGCCCTTGCGCAGACCGAGAAGATTTTGAGCGTCCTTACGAACAAGGGCGTGCCAAATTACTTCGGGCCGCAGCGGTTCGGCAGCCGCAACGACGGCCACATACTCGGCAAAGCTGTTATCAGTAATCAAATTGAAGAATTCGTGAATATTTTCCTCGGAAAACCGGAAGGAAATAGGGCAACGAAATTTACCACAGCCAGGACTTCTTATGAACAGGGTGACTTTCAAAATGCGTATGAGGCCTGGCCTTCATTCTTTGTGGAGCAGCGCCGGGCACTCAAAGAATTGAGCAAAACGGGCGGCGACAAAGAGGCGGCATACGCTGTAATTGATAAGAACCTCAAGCGCTTTTACGTTTCAGCTTATCAATCTTATATATTCAACAAGGTTTTGGCCTTGCGGATGCCTCTGATGGATAAAGTCCTCGAAGGTGATATGGCTTATAAGCATGATAATGGCGCCTGCTTCAGGGTGGAAAATCCGCAGGCCGAACAGGGCCGCTGCGATACCTTCGAGATAAGCCCCACGGGTCCGCTCTTCGGCAAGCGAATGACCGAGCTTGCCGGCCCGGCTGGCGAAATCGAAAACCCCATCCTCCAGGAAGTCAGAGACCTTACCGACAACTTTGAGCGCCTTGACAGCTATGTCGCCAGAGGGGGCAGACGTCCGCTGCGCTTTCGACCGGAAAACACCAAAATCTCATCTGGTCAGGACGACCTCGGAGAATATATTGAACTGCAATTTGCCCTCGACTCCGGCTGCTACGCCACCACCCTCCTTCGCGAAATCACCAAATCAAACGTCTCATAGAATCACCGCCGTGTTCCAACAGGAAATTTCCCCGTGGAATCCCTGTGAAGCCTACTGCAAAGAAAGCTTCTTGCATGAATGGGCACATTCTCGCGTTCTTTGACAGAGCAATTGCGGTGGCTGTGTTTCAAACGCTTGTTTATCAAAATCGCGCAAGGGGTCTTTGCCAAAAATGGAAATTTCAAAAAAAATTTCTACTCCTTGCACCATAAGCAATTAACGCCTTTACTGCCACTCGCAAACCACGATTTTTCATCAAAATCGCGCAGGTTCACGCCATTTATAGAGGGCTGCTGTTTTTGGCCTTCTGCGGTCGTCCGTCGTCCATCGTCTCTCGTCCATCGTCGGCAATGGTGTCCCATCGAACTTGCCATCAAACTAAAAGTTCCCTCTTGGCTTGAACGCATATCGCTCTGGCCTGTTCTCTTTTACCGCCGCCTGCGATACGGCTTCTCCTTCCGCAAAATACCCCTTACCCAGGGCAAATTCGCCCGCGTTGACCCCGAAGATTACCCCGGACTCATTCGCCACAAATGGTCCGCCGCAAAACAGGCCAACACATTCTACGCCGTCCGCTCACACGAAAAAATCCAGATTAGAATGCACCGCCGGATAATGAACGCCCCCGCACACCTCGTTTGCGACCACATCGACCACAACGGCCTGAACAACACAAAGCGAAACCTCCGCCTCTGCACTAAACAGCAAAACGCCATAAATCAGAGACCTCGAAAAGATGGCTCCTCAAAATACAAAGGCGTCTGCTGGCACAAACGTAACAAAAAATGGCAAGCCAGAATACACCACAGTGGCCGTTACTATCACCTTGGCACATTCAAATCCCAACGCGCCGCCGCTCTCGCTTACGACTCCGCCGCACGAAAATATCACGGCGACTTCGCCTGCCTGAACTTCCCGTAGCGCAGCGCAGGCCCCGGAACGCCTTTATCCGGGGTCCAGAATGTCATTGCGAGGCCCGATAGTTTACCCTGAGTTAATCGAAGTGCTTGACCGCAGTAGCGTGCAACGCGAAGGCGAGGACTACCATCGGCTCCGATGGGCTTATGTCATACAACTATTGTCAGGATGGCGTTTCACCTATATGCGTCTTTGCGGTGTCTTACGGCTATAACATCTATGAGCTTTTTGTCGTCATCGATGAAATAAATAACACGGTAAACGCCGGCTCTGATACGCCACAGGTTTCCTACGCCTCTCAACTTAACGCAGTTGTGCGGTCTTGGGCATCGAGACAGGCTTTCAATGCTCCGGAATACCCTCTCGACAATTGGGGCATCAAGCGATTCCAATTCTCTACGTGCAGACCGTGCAAAGGTTACACTATACTCTGCCATTCAGCTTTCCCGCACGGCGTAAACGTCTTTCCACAGTTTTGAGCGATTCACGGGGCTCGTTAACTCGGTGACGGGCGATTAAGCTGTCATAGAAATCTTCCCATATATCGGCGCACTTGCTCAGATCAATGATGACCGCCGTTTTGGTGCCTTTATTGTCAACGACAAATTGAATACCGCTCATAAAAGGGTCCCCTATATTCACCTTACAACCCCGATTTATCGGGGCTGCTTATATTATACCTCTCGGCAGTCTGCATTTCAAAAAAATTTCAGCAAAATTAAAGAGGCCTGATGAAAGAAAAACTCGCCCTTTATAAATTTTATCCCGAGCGCAGTCGAGGGACCTGTCCTGCTTGCACTGAGCTTGCCTGCACTGAGCCTGGTCGAAGTATCGAAAGAGCGATGACCTGTTCTCATTCAAGAACTCTGCTGTGACTATCAAGTCAAAGTGCCAAGATACTAAAGCACGAGCTTTCAGTCACTTCGCCTCCATTCAAGCAGATACAATGGCTTACCATCTAAGACCAAATCAAATATTCGATTTGGCCCTTGGGGCACTGGAGGAAACGGCATCGGTTCACCCTCAATTCCTTCCGGAGGTGGTCTGCGCATCGCCGAAGTCGGAGGTCCGCGACCGATAAATCTCCTGGCGATGGTCGGTTCTTCAGTAGGAAGTTCAATCTTATCGACTGTCACCCATTCGCCTTGTTGCAGAAAAGCACTTTGATAGTCCTTAATCTGCCGTTCGTTGGCGAGCCAGTATATCTTCCGGTTTCCCCCAGCCCACTGCAGCAGGTCTTGGGAAAAAACGGTGAACAATTCTTCGCCTGTGAGATTTTCATATTTAAGGCGCGCCTCAACATTTCTTAGCTCATGTGGCGCTCTTAGCCCATGTGACGCTGGCATTTTTGGACGAGGAGGAAGCATTCTTGCAACCGGATGTCGTTGGGCATTTAGGATAAATGGGGCAACCAGTCGCCAGGAACCGAGAAAGTCAAGATGCTGATTTATCGCTTCATTGGATATGATGATGCTGCCTGGCTCAACGTGTTTTTCCACTACAGTTGTTATCTTTGCAAGAACCGCATTGTTATTTTTGAGATGCTGCATAGCCCAAACAGATTGTGGAAGTCCCCACACTATGGTAATTAAAAGAAGCACAATAGACGCAGCTAATGCCGATGGGTAACGATTATTGCAAACGACACTAAGAAGCCATACACTCGCAATGGTGTAGATATAAAAAGTCGGCAACAAATACCTCATTGATTGTGGGTCGGCGCCCCAATAATAGGACATATATAGAAGCGTTATAGGTAGGACAAGCATAGCAAATAGGACACCTCGCCTCCAGGTGTCACGATGAATGCTCAAGATAGCGATGCCGATGATACCTGTAGCAAATACTAAGCCGCATCCGTTAGCCAAAAGCATTATTAAGAAAGGCAGAAAGCTATCTACAAAATAATTCCAGCCGAAAGTTTTCTGTCCAATTGCGATAGCATAACCGGTTTTCCAGAACCCACCATAAGCTATCTGGTTGCGAAGGCATAAAGCTGCGATGGGAATTGCAGCACCAATAGCTCCGGCAAAAACGGAACTCCAGAACGCCTTATCATTTTTGTAATGAAATAATACGAAAATCCCAAAGGCCGGACAAAGAATTAGTTCAGGATATCGAATTGTGGGAATCATTCCAATACAGAAACCAGCGGCTAATGCACACCAAGCCGAATAAGTTTTTGCCCATCTGGCGAGGAAGAACAAAGCCCATACCAGGAAAAAACTTACAGCGGTATGGGCATCGCCGAAAAGAGCATGTTCATTGGCAAAAGGGTTAACTGCCATAAGAGCCACAGCAAGCAAACCCCCTCCATTGCCTGCCCATAACCGGCACAAAAAAAATAAGCCGAGCAAAGATAAAGACGCCATTACAGGATTTGTCAAAAGCGCTGCTGTTGGTCCGAATAACTTGAAAACTATCGCTAAAACAAAAGAAAAGCCGGGTGCATGTGTGCAGTAATAGCGGTTATCCTTCGTGTGGTTCCAATGAAACCCGATGTATTGCAACGGCGATTCGGGAACAAAGTGTGTCTTTCCCTCCTGTGCAATCAGTCTTGCCTGAACAAAATAGCTATTTGCATCAGGCGTCGAAATCGCTGGCTCAAAAAATACCGACAGAAAACCAAAGTGCACCGCAACAAGCGCAAAAACAAACAACATTAAAGCGCCTTTTTGGTTCATTGTGGGCATCTTGCAACTATCATCGGCAACATCAATAAGTTCTTGGATTCAAAATGTAGTTTATCGAAACGCAGGAAGGTTAGCAAGTTAATTGCTTCAGCCATGCGGAATAGAAATGAAAAGGAAAACCCCGATTGGTTTTCCAGTTGGGGTTTATAAATCCTGCCTGTCCCGCACGAAATAGGCCCCTGCCGTCATTTGGTGCGGGAGCGATGACCGGACTTGTCCGCCGAAGGCGTGATTTTATCCGCCGAAGCCCAGGTGAAGCTTGCCCGCCGACTTGTCCGGCGTAGCTTTAGCGAAGGTGGGGGCGATAACCGAATTGGAGCGTTTCATACTTCACATCAGCCCTGTAGTAGCCATACTGCGTGGTCCTCGTTCAACACCCCATCTGTACATTATTCTGTGGCGCTATCATCATTATTGTGCATTAATGGTTTCTCTCAATTTCAGGGCGACATCGGCCATCTTGTCTGCAACGAAAAGCCAAGGGTGCTTCCTCAGCACCTTTTGCACCGCTTTGGACTTTTCGGCTTTTGCTCCTATCCAGGTAGCCATAGGTATGAGCCCAGCAGGAGGACAGAAAAAAGAAGCAAGTGTCCCCGGAATCGTCAACGCATCCGTCCATCGCTCTAGCTTTTTGCTAGGCTCCAGGTGTTTTCTCAATTCGGCATTTGCCAGGGCCCATTGCTTGTGGAAGTCTTTGCGCGATTCTATGACCTTCATCGCGGTTTGTTCTTCCTGGACCATTTCCAAGGCCTGCCGGTAAAGACCCCTGAGGTCGCGAGATACAACATTTTCTCTGAAATCTAAGATACGATCAACTTGGCGCAGGGTCTCTGACAAATCCGGCGCAGGAACATCCACATGCTTAAATCCGAGCGTGCAGAGCGGCGAGTCGGGGACAGTATATGCGCCTGATTTCGAGCGAAAGATACCCACCCATGGGAGCAGCTCGCTGCAAATGCCAATTGCGTAATCGAGATTCTCCCGCGGCGTGCTTGGAGTGGTGTCTTTTAGCTCATTGAGATTCAGAAAAATCCCGAGAAAATTGTGTGGATCGTGCAGCCGCGAACAAATCGTACCCGATACGAGATATGAGAAGACGGCATCCAGAAAGATGTCAAGGCCAGTTCCAGACAGATCTGCAAGGCTGGGAGCAATTGCTCCTTTCGAGTGAGTAATTGCGTTTATTGTCCCGATGGGATCAGACGATGCTGCCTTCACAATGGCCTTTTCTTTTGCCCCGGGCGATACCCGCTTGAACTTCATGAACTCGTTCAACATCTTGACTAAGGCTTGGCTGACCGTGTCCAAACAATCGTCAACACTGATCAGTGATGCGGTGTTAACTTCCTCCAGGAGTTGACGGTCCTCTAGTTCTCTTATAACAGCGCATGTAATGGAGTCTTTGGCCTCGAATTCGTCGTACGGGACACGCCAGGATTTGTCGATGAGTATTTTGTCGGAGACAATAAGCACTGCAGCATCAAGCGTGTTGGCCTCTATCGTGGGACCAACCATGTTGAGGCCCCACTTCGAAAAGAATTCACGCCCCGCTTGGCGTGTTAGGCAAAAGGCCTTAATCATGCTGACTGCCTCCAATAACAGAGATTTTCCAATATATAATACTTACAAAGTTCTACACGGTCAATATGATCATTCCAAAATCCAAAAAGTGGCGCAAAGGGAAAGCCCGAAGGATTTTAGACCCTTCGGGCTTATAATTCCTGGCGATGACCGGATTTGCCCCGCCTGCCCCAGAATGTCGTTATCTGGGGCCTGCCCCTCGTAGCGCAGCTTTTAACCCTGAGCGTAGCCGAAGGGCCGAGGGATATCATTCTTCTCCCGACCAGCAACCAACTCAAAACTCAACACTAAAAACTCAAAACTTCGCCTTCTGCGCTCTGCGGTTAAACAAAATCTGTGTAATACGGATCATAAAAATTAAATGCGCTTTACATCATCAATATGTATGTTTGGGAATGGTCAATATGTCATTCCCGCGAAGGCGGGAATCCAGATTCCCGTCTGGACATTATGCCAATGGCAAATTATGCCGAGCGCAAAAATTTATTATGATTGGTGTAAATCTGCGAAATCTGTGGTTAAAAATATAAAGGAAAAGGCCGACTCCTTTAGGGAACCGGCCTTCATAATTCCTGGCGATGACCTACTCTCGCCCCATAAGGACTACCATCGGCTCACGCGGGCTTAGCTTCTGAGTTCGGAATGGGATCAGGCGTTTCCCCGCGGATATGGTCACCAGGAAGCTCGTTAAAACCGGAAACAATTTCCGGCTCTATTCAATTGTCAAAAACCTTTTACCAAAAAATATGCAGATGCGGATATGGTTGTCACCATAGGCGGCTTTCCAATCAACCAATGATTGATATGGTCAAGTCTTCGAGCGTTAGTACCGGTTAGCTGAAGCGATTTCTCGCCTTACACATCCGGCCTATCAACCTGGTAGTCTACCAGGGCTCTTCTGCCGCCCGAAGGCGGCACGGAATCCTCATCTCGGAGGGGGCTTCCCACTTAGATGCTTTCAGCGGTTATCCTTTCCCGACATAGCTACCCGGCGGTGCCCCTAGCGGGACAGCCGGTACACCAGCGGTCGGTGCTTCCTAATCCTCTCGTACTAAGGAAACATTTCCTCAAGATTCCTACGCCCACAGCAGATAGGGACCGACCTGGCTCACGCCGGTCTGAACCCAGCTCGCGTACCGCTTTAATGGGCGAACAGCCCAACCCTTGGGACCGCCTTCAGCCCCAGGATGCGATGGGCCGACATCGAGGTGCCAAACCTCCCCGCCGCTATGAACGCTCGGGGGAGATAAGCCTGTTATCCCCGGAGTACCTTTTATCTGTTGAGCGATGACCCTTCCACACAG